>Ga0247843_1002816_pt1 | contig 30260 bp, 18 predicted proteins | sample LaCruzMarch2017__FD_192420 | JGI IMG/M metagenome (GOLD analysis project Ga0247843, IMG submission 192420) | Freshwater microbial communities from meromictic Lake La Cruz, Castile-La Mancha, Spain - LaCruzMarch2017_8m | ecosystem: Environmental > Aquatic > Freshwater > Lake | place: Spain... | reverse complement strand
GTCCAGAGTGGGATACAAAAGAGACTGCCAACCGCATCGTCTCCTTACTAACTGAGCATCGAGCATTGATTCAGATGGAACTAAACGAAGTCAATTCTGGTGCACGGACGCTCACAGAAAGGGATTTCCTAGGACCCAAGGAGCGAGAAGCACGACGCCTTCAATCTGCCGGCTTAAATGCTACGGACGAAAAGCAAGACTATACAAGGTTCTTCCTTGCTGCCGAGCAGAAGTTGAAAGACAAAAGAATGGCCGAGATGAAACAACGTGGATTGAAGATGCAAAGGGAGGAACGAATAAAACAGCGAGAATATCGGTTATTGGATAAGATGATAAGGGAAGGAAATTCCTCCTCTGGATAGTTCCGTCGTGAAGCAGTGAACATTTGATAGGTAGAATGTAATATAGACTTTTAGAATATGGCAACCTTTGACCAAAAAAAATTGTCCAATGACACTTCCCGCCACCTTTTCCACTCACAAAATGGCTTCTCACCCCCACACAAATGAGCGAAGTGACGATCATTCAACGGTTACTTCTTACACATGACAACTCTAGATCACACATAATAACCATCAGCTTCTTCTTCATGAAGTCATCCAATTCAAACAAGGCTACGGCTTCTGACCAGCCACGATGGTTTGCTATGGCTGTGATACTGATTATGATTATCATAACATGTGAAGGTCGTATCGTCGAACGAAGTCTCAAACGGGATACTTATTATTACACCAAGGCAGCGAAGACTAAGGCAGCCAAGGCAGTGAGCTATCAGACAAAGTCAACCAAGCATGTTCACAGTATGGAAACAAATGCCCACAATATGATGAACGAATACACCAAGGCAGGCAAGGACGAGATTGGCGTTGACTCTAAGTCGTCGAAGGCCCGTGTTGATCACGCCCACAGTATGAGTATGGGAGGCGTGAGCTATGAAACGAAGGCAGCAAAGACCAAGGCAGCCAAAGGAGACTCACATTTCTCTTTCTTTCACCACGGGTCGACGGATGGTGCGTTAGATGTTGAGTTAAATGCGACTGCTGTTAATGCAACAGCTACTACCGATGAAGCTACAACGGCAACTCCTGATGCAGTTGTTTCTGACAGAGCTCCATTGACCGCAGGCAGGGAGGAGGAAGAAGAAGAAGGTAGCAGCAATAGTGGGCATGTTTTGTCTAGGCGCAACTTGACATTCTTGGTGTCATCTGCATCTGCTTTGCACTTTCTAATCTGCATGTAAACAATTCGCACCAGTATTGCGTTCCAATCGTCACCTTGCTTTATTATATGTTGCATTGTTTCAGTTTCAGATTAATAGCACTATCTTAACCATAATTACATTGAGTCTATTGAATAATGTTTGATCTTATCCTCCTTCTTCTCCATAATACTTGTGAAACTGATCAAGCTCAAATACATTCTCCACACTCCCGAGGAATGTTGGTACACGCACATGGATCCCTTTTCCTGCCTCCTCATCCCAATTGTCCGCCTCATCATTGCTGCTACTGCTACTACCATCACTACTACTACAGTCATCTTGCGCCGCCGTAGCACCCTCCTGGTCAGTAGTCACCTTTCTCCATTTCGGCTGTGGTGGCAGTACGTCCAATATACGACCATAACCGGTACTTCCTGCTCCACCAGCCTGTTCCATAATCATGGCCATGGGTGCTGATTCATACAACAAACGTAGCTTGCCATTGGGATTGTCTCGTGTTGCCGGGTAACCATAAATCCCCCCATTGATAAGTACATTGTGCACATCGGCCACGAGTGCACCAACATATCTGGCCGTTACCTTCTTTCCCCCTATCTTACCTGTCGATTTCATATTCTTTAAGAATTTTTGGACTGGTTCACTATAGTCACGTGAATTGGCTTCATTAAAACTGTATAATGGTCCAACGTCCGGTATTCTCATATTTGTGTGTGTTTGTAAGAAAATTTGTCGATCCGGATCCAATGTAAAGCCATGTACACCACTTCCTAATGTTAGTACTAGTACAGTCGTGGCTGAGTATAGACAGTACCCAGCTGCTACCAAATTAGTCCCACGTTGTAAGAACCCATCAAGGTCATATGTACCATCGGGTGATTTGTACTTGGCTGACTTTCGTCCACCATCCGGACGTCGATATATACCAAAGACTGTCCCCACTGGCAAACTTGAATCAATATTCTTACTCCCATCGATGGGATCAAATACTGCTACAAATTCTCCTCCTCCTTCTCCGCCCGACGACTTAAGACCATCAATATTCGTCTTACCCCCCACAACTAATGGATTGTTACTTGCCAGTAAGTCATATCCCATAACATCTGCACAACTCCGGGGTAGCGGTTCCTCTTCACTAGCCACTGCACAAATTGCATCATTGGCCGTACCACAGAATGCACGTAACATTATTGTATTACATAATACATCTAACTGCTGCTGTGACTCGCCCTGAATGTTGGCTTCGAGTTCTAACCCCGTTATCGGATCAAGCGCCGCACCATATAAATCATCGGTCTGTGCACGTTGGACGATGCGATTAATTTGTTTACATGCATCACTGACGGCCAGGAGGGTACGATCGAGGGATCGTATTTGTGGTAACTTCCAACACTCGACCTCGAGGAAACGCTGTAATGTGCGTAAATCTTTTTTGGTTGTTTTTGGATCATGTCTATCGTGATAGGATGGTGGGGGTTGGTTGCTGTTGGTCAGTCGATTAATCTTGGATGAATCTCGGATGGCGCGGCGGGGCGATGTGAATCCATCTCGTCCTACTGGACCAACGGACAATGCTGACGATGTCGTCGATAACGATGACGATGGCATCATTTGGAAGGCGTGGACTGTTGTTGATGCCGCCACCAGGTTTCCTACGAAGAGGCAACATAGTGGCCTCCTCCTCCGCCTTCGTTGGATGGCCGTCATGTCAGCAATTCGGCGGGATCACCATCACCGCCCCTTCTCTTCCCTGTCCAAACCCACTTTTACACACGATGACAGGTGCCGCCGGAGTACTACTGCTAAAAATGGTCATCGCGGCCTTTTCCGGTATGGGAGCGGCAACATTCTGCCATCCACTCGACGTCATCAAAACTCAGATGCAAACCGAGGGTTCGTCCTACTCTGGCTTTACAGACGCGGCCATTGGTATATATAATAAGGATGGGATTAAGGATGGACTGTATGCTGGCGTGTCGGCCGCATATTTACGTCAATGGTTGTATGGTAGCTGTCGTATAGGCATATATGCCTACCTGTTAGAAAGTGCACAGAATGCTAATATAAAAGCTGGGGTGGATAAGAATGCTATATCATTATCAAGTAAAATGCTCATGGGTCTAACATCGGGTGGCATAGGTTCATTCGTTGGTACGCCGAGTGAATTAGCACTCGTTCGAATGAGTAATGATAAGAAATTGCCAGATAAAGAACGTCGTAACTACAATGGTGTCGTCGAGTGCATTGGCCGGATAGCACGAGAAGAGGGGATACCGGCCCTGTGGACTGGTGCGCCTGCCACAGTATTGCGTGCATGTCTATTGAGCGCATGCGCCATGGGGATAACAAGTGAGGCTAAAATGAGACTTGCTGGATTAGGAGTGGCCATGTTAGATGGTAAAGCGTACGGAGGTGTGCCATTACTCTTTGCGGCGACACTTATTTCATCATTGGCGGCCAACATCGTTGCCAATCCATTCGATGTTGTGAAAAGTCGGATGCAGCAGGATGCAACTGGGAAGTATTCGAATGGGATGTTTGATTGTTTCCTCCAAATAGTTGGGGGTGAGGGTGTGCTCAAGCTATGGAGTGGATTTGTACCTGCATTCTTAAAATTGGCACCGTACACTGTCATGTCATTATTGCTTACAGACAAGATTACTAAAATACTGACGGGGAAGGAGGCTCTGTGATTATATTCATGGTGCAGATAAGGAGGTGAAGGTAGTTGATAAACTTATTGATATCAAGCTTATCTTCAGTGTACATGAGTCTATTCTATTGTCTATTCTATTCAAGCCATTCTCTAAAGTGAAGTCGATTGTTTTATTTCTCGAGCAAGGAGGAAGCTAGTCCGTATCGTATATCCATTCCCAAGATCACGTTCATGATGAACAGCGTGCTCAGACTCATGTAACACTCTCCACCGGCCGCCGTCGTTGTTTATTGAAGAAGGAAGTGACACCTCAATCGGATCAAGCAAATAAGCGGCATACGTCTCAAACTCAATCTCCTCCAATGTGCGTTCTTCCTCTTCTTCTCGGCGATTTGATCTGTCACCACGATCATCTTCGTCGTCATCATCATCATCAACGGGCATTTCATCAAATTGTGCAGTGGTCATTAGCGCATCCCCACCCTCCTGTAACTCCTCACTCTGCTCAACCAAGCCGTACAGGTCCTCTAATATCAAATAATTATATTCATCGGGCATCAAATTATTCTGTGGTGAATTGGTATAATCCATACAATTACCAGAATCGGCATTTAAAAAGTTTTCATCACTATGTCCAAGTCCGAGACCATGACCTAATTCGTGACACATGGTATAATGCTTCTGTGCTCCATCCGTGCCCTCGAGGTAGTAATCATTCATCTTGGCAATGGATGTAATGATATATTCATCTTGTAATAATACCTGATTCACCCCACGCCAATCCGTTGGACCATAATCACCATTACATACCTTTATGGCCATACGTACGGCCTGACAATCGGGATCATATTCTTCCATACCACGTATACGTAACGACACAGCGTCCGGGGTGCCATTATCCCAATCGCTCACGGTAACTTCAAGATACTCTGCCCAATCGCTCCCCTCGACCAAGTTATTCAGTATTGGCAAAGATAAACCGCTACGTCCAGTCGGGACCCAACGACTATGATCGCCGACCATCCCAACGAATGGATCCTCCTCGGGAAAACCAGGCATCCACGTTGCAGGATCGAGGACCTCGGGTAGACCACTATTCTTACCAAAGAGTGTTAACCAAACAACTAATGTTATGCCCACGGCCATTAATGCAAGGATTAGACGTGTGCCATAATACATGGTCTTCGATCGACAGCTCTTCGGACCAGCAGCACCACCCCCAGCAGCAGCAGCACCACCACCATGGGGGGATAAGGTAGGAGGTTGATATTGTTCTTGCTCTAACTGTCGAGAAAGACGTCGAGCCAGTGCCTCGTCCCCGTCCGTCGATGGATATTGCCGCGGTGGACTTTCACCCTGGTAGAGTGTCAAATCATCCATGGCGGAATGTGTTTCACCTCTTCCTCCCCCACCCACGATTATTGTGGGTGGAATGTTTACTGCAAATGGATCATCCTGTGGTGGTTGCGTACGATGTCGACCACTGCGCTGCTGCTGCTGCTGCTGCTGTTGATATAGTTCATCTTTTAGTGCTAAATTGGCTGCCATTTCGGCATCCCGGAGTTCACGTGCTAATTCTTCATCATTTAGTTCCTGTGCCAGTCGACGAGCCAATTCCTCATCTCGGGAGGGAGAGGGTGACGACCTACGACTCGCGGTGGGAGATGACGAGGTTGATGATGACGTAGTAGTGACCGAAGTACTCTTAGGTGCGAGTGCAACATCCTTGGAGGGGGATGATGATGATGATGATGCAGGGAGCTGTGTATGTTCCAAAGCCAATGCCTGTCGTGCGAGCATGGATGCCTTACGTGCATCGGCAACGATTGCATCGACACTGCTCGTTCTTTTATGTATCTTACTTCTACTAGTCAACGGTGCTGTTGGAGGGGGTGGCAATGGAGTTGTGCGAGTGGGGATTGTATCCGCCGAAGAAGAAATTGAAGGAAGGATGACTGCCGATGGATGTGGCCAGGTGCCATCACTATCACTCCGTGATGTCATGGGTTGAGGCCGACGTGGCCTTGCGGCCCGTATCGCCGCCTCTTGAGCACGAAAGCTGGCCTCGAGGGCACGTGCAATCTCCTCATCTCGGGCGGTATTCGTGAAATTATTGTTACTGATCGTCATGTTCGGGTAGAGCGTGACAATGAAATACTCCCCCGCGACGCACTTGCCTGCCAAATTATGGTATATCTACTGTTGTTCACAATGGCCAAAGAGATCCTTCGTCGGAGCGGAAGTGAAAACGGGAACAGCGCTGAACGTGAATCGTGGTGAGATATTCTATGGTATGTAGATAGGTAAGAGGGTGTTTGGAAGAGAAGAGAATCCTCTTTTTTGTGATTCGCCGACAAAAAAAGCCAAGCAAAAAATCATGCGGATGGCCCCCATCCCAGTCAGTACATATGATGAAATATCTTGTACATGATTTTCTCCATTTGCAAGCTCTACCATTTTTTCCTGTGTTCAATAGTCAAACACAGGTTTAAATTATAGCCAATACGATGAATCATCGATGTCAATTGATAGCTGTGCTCGTACTATGCTCCAGTCTTGTCTCAACTGTTGCATCAACCAGCATCACAGGCGGTGGAAAACTACGACGAAGGCAGGTGGGGATGCAAACTGAGGAGCGGATTAATTTGGAGCAGGCCACAAATGCACATGATGCACGTGAGCTCGGAACGGATGACGAATATAGTTTAACATTTGACACTCCAGAACCCTTATCATGCATAAGTGTCATTGCCGTGGACGCTTTCCGTCGTAATCCATTTCATCATGGTAAGAATAAAACCAAGGCCGACAACGATGAAGCATTCAATTACTACCCCGACGCCGATGCAATCGTTACCTACGATGCCAATCCACAAATTGAAACTGATGAGGAATTCTTATGTGAACTATCAAGTGGAGCCATCGCTGGGATACAGGGCACTGACGAACAATTCACTACGATGCGTAAGATGTTAAATAATGGCACATTGATTAGTGCCGAATCCAACGTTGAGATGGCAGTACAACGCATACCGTCCATTGTAACAGCAGAGGGAATACCAGATAGATTTGCCAAGGATGAAGTAATCGTGTCTCTCCCCACGGGCAATATCAAACTCATCGAAGAGAATGAAAGTATACGACGTCGACTTACTGATAAACGAAGGAAGCTTGGTAATCGATACGAGGGGAATAAGAAAATACTACTAATACGCATAACCGACGTTGATGGTCGGTCTATTCCCGAGACTGCAAGACAAGTCTCCAACAAATTCTTTGGCACGTACGGTGACGCAATGACGGTAAAATCTGGCTTTGAATCATGCTCCTTTGGTGCAATGCAAATAACGTCTGACTATTCTGGTACTTCGGTGAATGATTCGGTTATGAGCGCTCCAGGAGTCGTTGATGTTACGATTGGTCTGTCATTATTGTCGGCTAGTCAGGTTGCCATCATCGAGGCGGCAGCAACTGCGGCGATGAAAAAGATGGATATCGGTCTACCAGGTCCCTTTGCTCATGTCCTTTTCATTCTTGAAGATTGTTATTCCGGCGAGGCAGAATGTAACTTTGCCGCCTATGGTTATGTTAATCATTGGGTGCTGGTCACGCTAGGGCAGAATTGGGCATATCCGGCCGTGATTATGCACGAATTAGGTCATAATTTGAACCTTGCACACAGTGGTGGTCTCGATGGTGGATCGTACACCGATCATACATGTCTGATGGGCAATCCATTGTTTAGTGATGATGTCGGACGGATGTGCTTTAATCCCGTCAAGAATTTTCAGATTGCCATGGGTTCTGGAGGCTGGTACGACGACGAGCATATTCAGTCCTGGAACTCTGGCACTACTGGTGGTACATCTTGGAGTGGCAAAATTATCGGACTAGCCGATTACGGAAGCAATCCTAATGACTTACCATTCATCCTCAAGCTCGAGACTGGTACTGCGTCTGACTACTTTGTTTCTTTCAATCGTGCCAGTGGAGTTAATTCTGAGGTCCAACAGGCTGCGAATCAGGTAACGATGTATCAAGTCGACGCAGGTGAAGGCGTTTCTTACTCACGGAGTACGTTGAAGGCTGCAATCCAGGATGGACGAAGTGCGACCATTGAGAATTGGAGAAAGAGTGGAAAGGACCTTACAATCAGAGTTGTCAGTATTAACACCTCGTCTTCGCCGAGCTATGCACAAGTATTGATAACGTTTGGTCAACAACCACAGTCAAAGGCATCAGTGCCCGCAAAATCATCATCAACGGCATCAGGAACATCCTCATCTGCATCGTCCATTGTAACCTTTAATTCGGGCACCACTGATACGACGAAGTGGACTGGTGACTTAGCCGCAGTAAATGAAAATGGAAACAGAGTTAGCTACAATAATTTATTTCCTACTGCCGTTCATCTCTACACTGGGGGTAGCTATGTGTATCTAGAATACTTTAATGGAGCGGTGTTATTGCAAATGAAGAAATCAGACGGGAGCGTGAGAAGTATGGGATCAATAGCAGAGGGAACATCCGAGGCTGTCATTAATTGGATGAGTACAGCATATGATCTAGTGATTACAGTTCGAGTGACTTCTACATATTATGCTAGTGTCAGCATCACATTCAGACCGTGAAGGTGAAGGTTAACACCATGCCTTAGCAAAATTGCTTATTCTAGGCAAATTTAGGAAACAATCTTCATTGATTAAAACACCAATATTGTATGATGATCGATATTTTCTTGTGTGAAACTGTGTCTCCTACCAACATCATGTCTCCTTCCTTGCAACCAGCATGGTCGGATCAAGGCAAAATATCCAATACTTCCTCCACCCCCTTCCTTCTAAACTTCACTTCCCCCCGTCCTGCACTATTTAACCCACCTCGTGCGAAGCCATACCATATCACACCCGCAACCTTCTCCCTTTCTAAATCAATTCCACATATATCTGCAAATCCTTGTGTACGTTGGATGGGTCCATCTGTCCACTTCGTTCCAATCCCCTCACTCCACATGGATAATAATAAATTCTGTACTGCACAGCATGTTGATTTGAAGTCTTCACGTTGTTGCATCTTCCCATCTGGACCAGAGACTGCATCGGCCCTGGGATATGTCACAACTATCCAATGTGGGACTTTGGTCCATGATACGAATGATCCATCCACTCCTCCTCCTCCTCCCGTCGTCGTGGATGACGAAGAAGATGACGTTACTGAATTACTAAGCATCTCTTCGCGTAACTTAACTACCTTGGCCACAGTCTCCTTTCCAAGTTTAATAAATCGCCATGGTTCAGTGCCCCGTCGATTCGGAGCAGCAATAGCACACTCGAGTGCACGACGGAGTACACCATCATCCACCTCGGTGGCATCAAATGTATGTATGGTACGACGACTTTTAACAAGATTTTGAAATCCAATGGCAGTTTGTTGAGCTGAATCAATAGCCTCGGCATACCATGGTAAAAACTTTGGTGTTGATGTCAGATGTTTTGTGGATGGATTATAGTCGGCGTTAATTCTGAAATCATTCCAAGAAATACAAGAAAAACACAACATCACTCCTCGTATCTTACCTCATCAAGGGTCACTTGACCATCGTCATCGATATCCAAATATTTAAACAATGCCTCACTTTCGTCCACACTAGCATCAATATCTAATGTTTGTAGCATGTCAAATAAGTCCTTTTTCATAATTGCTGCATTATCAATACGTTGCTGCTGTGTATTAGATAATTCATTCGCAATTATTTGCGATCCTACATCTGCATAGTCCAATGTACTCTGTACCTGGAAAGCATACGTCAAGAATACCTCACGGGCATGTTTTTCAAAGGGCGATAAATCAAATCCACCTATGGACGTGTATGATGATTCATCGTAGCCCGAAAGGATGCTACTGCTATCTCCTCCTCCTTTCTTATTCCCCCCGTCTCCGCGAATGTCAAGATTGTTAGTATCGTAATTGTCATTAAATACATCATCCTCATCATCATCATCGAATGCATCATCGTCATTCGCGGAGTAGTCGCTCACATAATCGGCAAAGTCGGCCTCATTATACTCGTATTCCATCATCTTCTCTAATTCCTCCATCTTCTCTAATTCGTCCTGTGACAAATTTGCCGTTGCCTTCTTTTCGCTGCTGTTGCTGCCGCTTCTCTCGACATGGAGTATTAATTTTCTAGACCTGGCCATCGATGATGATGCGTATCGAGGGGCAAATGAAAATGCGATGACTGATGATAAAAATGTAACGAGACCAACCCCAACTACCATTTGGTTGGAGGTGGTGCATCTGTTGCAGGAGTAAGCCTTCATCGCCGATGTGTCCTTGGCTCTCTTGGTTGACTCTTCCCTCTTCAAGAGATGGTGGGGCACGCCCGCTTTTTGCACTTTTGTCGGGGGACTCGAAGCGTGCTCGAAGGAGTTGGTGGGAGGGAAACGAGGTCACCAATTTTGGCAAACAAAATATTATCAGACCTCGCTATCACGAAGATATGAATCAATTTTTATTTCGTTGTCTGGAACCACTATATTTCCATATTTTTCATGCAGAAGTACCATCAAACCAAATGACGACGTCGAAAGTACTATTGCTACTCAGCTTATGCTGCTTGGAGCGCGTAAGCTTGTTGCTTGCTACAAGTGATGCTACGTCGCTGAATTACATAACACGTAATCACTTTAGTCAAATTCTGCATACCGCACTGGACGATCAGCTTGATGATAATGATGAAGATCGTCGACTTTTACTTGGAACGAGTAGTCCGGTCTCTAAGCAGCAACAGACCGAAGATGCATGGCTACAGATTCTACAGCATGGTTGGACGTGGAGTGAGCATCAGCACGATAGTGACAAGGATGCTCATGGAGGTCGACGTCGTAGAAATTTGCGATCTGATGATTCAGCAAAAGATATTCATAAGTCAAAAAAATCTCCATTTGTTGTCTGTACCTCAAGTGACAATGAGTCAGGATTTCAACGACGACAGGATATCGTATCATCACTCAATATACCATTGGAATATGCGCAGACGGTTAGCAATACAATGGAAGAAAGTTGTTTCATAGTTTCGTCCACGGCTGGTGACATGGAGGCATATCAAACCGAGATTATCACAGCAGGAGAAGTCTATGAACCCGATGTTCCGAAAGATCCTAGTAGCAGTGGTGGTAAAGAGAAGAAAGCAAAGTCAGTCAAGCTAGGTCCATTAGTTGACGCACTCAAGGTACCAAGTGGGACTATCATGGGCATATTCAATGATGCAGATTGGACACCACCTAAAATTGAAAGCGAGGATGATTTGAAGAAATTGAAGAAACACAAACGTGTGAATGAATTCTCGTATGATAACACTACTATAGTTGTCGAAATTAATGTTCAAAAGTGGTCTCGAAGTCTCATGGTACAAATAATTCCAGGAAGTAGTGGCGATGACGATTTGGACGATGTGGCAATTGATATTGTCGACTATGTCAAGGATATGGCACAAATTTCTCCTCGCGGTGCTGACACTGCCTTGAAAAATATTAACAACACCATTGCCTCAACCCCAGTTGTTGGTGCGTCCATACGTGAAGCATTCTCATTGACTGCCACGGCCCAAGAAGATGATGGAAAACATAGCATTTGGTCAACTGCCTTGAAGAAGGGATTTGAGGCTCCACACGGATGTCAGACAATGCTAGACACCATCGAAGTAAGAACTCAATCATTTGACCAATTTGAAGTCATTCTGTACCCACCATCACAATATATGAAACAAGCTGCCGTTGAATCATCAGCGTGGAATAAACACTGTGCATTGTCGTTACTTATTGGACTATCTGTACATCCATTTGTTCAGTCTGTGGAGGTTAGCAAGCCAATAATCCTTGCATCAATTGAGGGTAATACCAACCCACAATGGATTACACAGTCAGGAGAGTACAGCAGTCGTCCATTTTTCTCAAACAATCTAGATGGTACCGGACAAGTGGTTGGCGTGGCTGATGGGGGACTTGATACAAATAATTGCTACCTCCGCGACTCGTCGTCCAGTACTAACATTTATGGTAGAGATGCCAGTGGCTGGGATTTCAGTCAACGCAAGGTGGTCCACTACGATGATACATTCGGTGATCGGACGGAAGAACGCATGGGTCATGGGACGTACGTTAGTGGGATCATGTCAGGTAGGAAAAGCACTGATGGAATTAATAGTGTGGTGGGCCATGCAGATGGCACTGCACCAGGCAGTAAGCTTGCATTCTTTGATATGGAAGAAGCAAGTAACGGCATTGCCGATCCAGGTGTTGACCGACTACTAAAATCATTGTACAATCTTGCAGTTGCCTCGTCCTCGGCTACGAAGGGTGCAAGGGTGATCAACGCAAGCTGGGGAAGGTCGTACTATGGAGAGTACACATCATTCTGCCGACAGTACGATGCGGCACTACGGAATCAATATCCAGACTTACTGCTGGTGGTCTCGGCTGGGAATACGGGGCGTGAGGGTGTGAAATCCATTCAAGATCCTGCAAGCTGTAAGAATCCATTTGCCGTCGGATCGAGTCTGAGCTATGGAACCGATGCCCTCAGTGGAGAGAAGGGTATTAACTATTTAGCTGACTATTCCTCACGTGGTCCCACTGTAGATAGTCGTATGAAGCCTGATATCGTTGCACCAGGTCACTTTGTGCTGGCGACAGGGGCTGTACCTGGGGCAGTGGGTGAGTGTGATGGGATCAGCGATCCAAATGTGAATGACAACAATCCAGGAGGGTCCGGGGTGAAGTACACGACAGGGACGTCGATGGCCTCACCAGTACTTGCGGGTGCGGCTGCCATCCTCCGACAATACTTTGAAGAAGGATATTGCAATTCAAATTCGTGTTGCGGATCTAAGGGTTGCACCGCATCGTTGAATCCAAGTGGGTCTCTACTCAAGGCGGTACTAATGAATGGAGCCCAACCATTGACCGGTGGAGTTCAGTTCGTACCAAGTGGTGAATTATTAGATGATCAACCACTGCGACCTTATGATTCCAACCAGGGCTTTGGACGTGTTAATTTGATCAATTCTGTACCATTGGATGGCGAGAATGACATGCAAATGAAAGTAGTGAATAACAAATTCATCATCAATGGTTACAAGGATACCTTCACGTTATCGATTGATAAGTCCAACTGTGATAGACCACTGAGCGTCACACTGGCATGGTATGATCCCGCAGCAGTCATCGGTTGTACCAATTGTTTAGTGAATGATTTAGACCTGTTCATTTGGACTAGCAATGGCGTCAAATATCCTAATGGAAGGAGCATTAAGGATTCAAAAAATACTGTGGAACGAATCCAGATTAATCCAGCGCACGGCGATCCTGTTCGTATTGTCGTCCAGGCTAAGAACTTTGCAACATACGGAGAAAGCTACTCCTTGGCAGTCACTGGCTGCTTCATCGTCAAAGGTTCTTCTACCACTGCACCTGTTCAGCGAACATTGTCTGAGAATGACGTTATTACCAATACTATTGTTCAGCAGGAATTTACAGAGTATTCCACTTCGGCGATTGAAAAATCCTCTTGTATTCCGTTCCAACTGAGCTTGAATACTGCATGTAATGGACAACATCTGACTTGGAGTTTAATCAAAACTCTCAATGATGGTGCTGATATCGAGAAAATCATAAGTGGGCCTAGTGATTCATCAGGGTACGAGAATGATAGAGAATACAATTTCTCAGCATGCCTCAAACCGTCATCGAGGTATCGTTTTCAGCTACGAAACACATCAGGAGAAAATATCAACGGGTGGTACAAACTGACCTATGGTGAGTTTATGATTTTTAACTCACAACAGGTTCCTCGAGATCACTGGGGAAGAGTGTCAACATTTCGATTTGAGACCGATGAATTCGGAGCCTACAAACAGCTGTCTAGCAATGCATTTACGCCGCGTGTTGAAATGGGCAAATCAGCAGAGGTCGGCATTAAAGGATAGTCTAACATCGGATGTGAAAATAGATAAAGCATTATTAAATAAGCTGTTGTGTTAAATTTTGAGTTGATCATTACAAAACGACAACAAACAGGTTGCATCTTTTACTGCTCTTTCTGTCGTGGGATCAAGCATATCTTGATTGTCTATTGAGGTAACTTTTTCTGGTACAATTCTTGACAAGACGTCTATGGCGAGGCAAAAATTGTCAAGTTTTGACAGATATAGGCCGTAGTTCAGAGAAAGGCTTGCATAATCTACATCGACATCACATCCTTTTTTTTTGCATGCAGATAGAAGTAAAAGAGATTTCTGGTACGTCACTGCTATTTCTTCACGTAGTACTTCTATTGTCGAAGAATAGGGATTGCAGCAATATGACATACGTTCAAGAGCGAGACCAAGATTGTTGTACAATCGACCATCACATGGGTTGTGTTTGATAGATTCGCGAAGACATGACACTCCAAGCTCAACAGTACTAATGTCAGTGGAAAGTTGAATGTGATTACTATAGTCAAGTAACGTCATACCAAGGTAATGCCAAGCTTCACCATCGTCCATTAATTCATCGATGGCAAGACGATGATGCAATAGTCGGCATATCAATTGATCCTCGTTGGTAAACTTGGAACCATGAGTGCGAGCGGCAGCTTTTAATCTTGCGTTGCATAACCAACGTGGTGCTTTTCGCACGTCGCCACACGTATGCGTCACCATCAAGAAAATAACTAATATATCACGAATACCCTCAAACGTCGCAGCTCCAGCATGTCGCTCATTCGAATAGTGGGCAATTGCATGCCCCGGTCCAACCGGTTTCAGTGGTATAATCTGATTGGTGTGGTTGCCCAAATTAATCAATGGCAAGAGTTGGTTCTCGAAGAAAGTACCACCTCCTTCAAATCCTTCATTGAGCATAACATTGATTGAAACATATCCTAAATCACGATGAAGAGGTTGACCAGCTCCAGTAGCCCTTATATTCTCGTAATTGCTTGCTGCCGTGGCATTGTATCGAATGAACAAGGAGTCGTATACGAACAACTCTAATTCGTTGCCTTCGTCTTCTCGAGATAGATATGCCTCTCGTACCCAAGGGTAAACTCGATTTAATAGCAAATCATTGACCAGAGATGCAACATCAAATTGTTTTGAGCTATATCGCTGATAGTGTTGAACCACGTCCGACAGATGCGCCTCGCTGTTTCCCTTTCGTTGATAGGTGAAATGACTTCTTCTTGCAGCTGTTTGATCCTCATCTTCTGCCTTATTCCAATAGCATTCAGATGCTTCCTTTAGATGTTGAATTTCATCCACAGACAGTAATGGGTTGCAATGCTTTGTTCGAGTTGCTAGCGCGTAATGTCCATGTTCGGCATACACAGTTTTGTATTCGGTTGGGATCCATGCATCATGCTGCGGATTGCATGCTGATCTGTCACTCTCAAACGGCAACGATGAGGCTTTAGCCCAACTAACATCACGGAAATGATCCTGATTCACACTCTCCAAGATTGTTGCTTTGTCTAATGCTTTATTTTTGGTTTCGTATGAATCAATTATTTGATCGATACGCTCCAGAATCATCGTGTGTGGTTGATGTATCTCCTCGACATGAGGAGTTGATGACATCCACATAGTGATAGTGGTCATCATGATATTATTCTTCAAAGTGTCTTGATGCAAGACGCCGAATGCCAAACATCGGTTGATTAGCAGCTGAGATATAATCACCAGTATCATTGACACCATCTTCTCAGTTATCTTCGACTCTTTTGGATATAATCGTGACTACCTAGTGAGATACGTCATAATTTATGGTGCTGCTGGATTTGAGGCATTATCCTCGGCGTGAGTTTTGTTTTGGGCGGGAGCTTGTTCGAGGTATTTTGTATTTTACCCTTTTATGTATCGTAAATCATATTTTATCGTAAATCATTCGTCGTAGGCATTTTTGCAATTATGAGGAGCGTCATTGTCCAACAGGTCATGCTACAGCTGTTGTCGACGGTGATTCTTCATTTGTCATTTGCATTTCAACCTCGCCATAATCATCACCATTTGTCGTCGTCGTTCACATCTTCGGCTGCGCTGGGAGGAGATGGAGGAGAAGTAAGAAATGAGGATGAAATGGAGAGACTGGACATTGTGAGGATGCTCCAACGCTCGTATTACCGCAGCAGCGACGTTGATAGAAACGAAACAACAATCGCCCAACCGTATAAAGGTCGACGAACAGTCCTCGATGTGGACACCGGAAAGGTTTTAAATCTACCCCTCTGGCGAGTCGGTTGGGTGGAAACGCCAGGAAGAAGGAATTGTCTCAATGTGCACGAGTTGCAATATACTCACATGTTTGAAACGATTTTGTCTTCTACTAATGGTGACGATGACGATAAACTAACACTGTACTTTGGTCATCTCTACTTGCCTGGAGGGACATCCTCGGCACTATCGGGGGAGGAACGTTATCGTCTCAAAACGTGGCGAGAGGAGCTCGTGGATGTAAATCGATTCGAGGATTATACGTCGTCTTCGACGCTCGCGGCCCCGGATCTGAAATCACCCACGGTGGATAGGTCTGCCGTTATCGGATGTATAATGCAAATACTCGATCATAGACGATTGGACGATGGGAGACTTGTTATACTTGTACAAGCGGTTGAAAGGTTCGTGGTGGAAGAAATTGTAAAGACAAAGCCGTATGCCGTTGCCAATGTCCAGATATTACTAGATACGGAGGAGTTGCCCTGGGAGAAGGATTATAACAAGACTTCTTCGAATGAAGGTGCGAAGAAACGCTCTAATATTGCAATGGATGATGAGGGTAAATGCAAGTTTATTAGAGGAAAAGCTGTCGCTGCTTCATTTGGCTATCACGAGTATGAATTCGACAAGCAAAAGCTTCTGGGTGGGGATGGTGACGGGAACAAGGAGATGTATTTGACAAAGGAGGATGTTCCTTGGATTCAAATAGCGCAATTGCTTCCATTTGCACCGTATTCCTCCAATGATCAATGTCTCGTTGCGGCCAATTCAATGACAGCTCACATAATGGATGATGCAATATTGACTGCCTCGAATGAGATCAACTTGAGATCAGCCAATGGAGATTTGCCGGTAGAGCAAGAGTTGTGGAATGGTGGTATATTGTGGGAGCCGCCACGGGTGTTGTCAACTGTCGATCATGGGCGACGAGATGACCTCGATTGCGACGCGTTAGAAACCCTGCTTTGGCTTGCCCTTGAAGAGTTTTGTCGTGGTACGGGATTCGTGCTACCAAATGAGGTTCGGTGTTTGATGCCACCGGAGATGGACTATCTCGATTTTACAACTAGTAAGTGTATACTGTCCATGTACTATCCAAAACGTCGACGCCAGAGAAGGTTAAGCTACTTGGCACCAGCAATTATTGAAAATGTTGTCCTACCAATGAAAGGCAGGCGACAAATATGGCTCAATGCTCCAAGCATTGCAGCACGGTTGCTCGATACTTTGGAGTGGTATGATTACCTCAATAAAAAGATAGGATTAGGACTGATGGGTGAATTTGAGTAAAGATTGTTATTGTCTCATTGACAAACATCTTTCAATGTTGTCTCCGTAAACCTTGTTAGTTGATGCAAGGGAATAACAAGTTGATGACCTTTCTGTGGTTTCCTCCCTTTCAAAATGCAGTCTGGCCGTCACAAACCTATTTCTCTCCTCCCCACCGCGAGCTCCTTCCCCACGATGCCGTGTCTTGGGGCGACGGATTTCCTCCTATTTTCCACCATAGGATATGTCGCGACGACTGCCTTGTCGACGACGACTGCCTTGTCCAAAATAATTCGTCGTCGTCCAATGTCGAAAAGATATGGTGCATACGATGATGACAATAACGACGGCCTGCGTACACTCGATGGTAACGACGAGATAGACGCAGTCCTTGGGAAAAATTGGATGCATCGTTCAGCGTCTGTCGATTTTATGCCATCTGAGATGCACAATGGTAACACTGGGACAGACTCTGACTCAATATATGTCGATGTGGGGATTGATGGTTCAGTCTTTGGGACTGGTGAGCTAAGTCGACGGATGTATGGCGCACTCATGACAGTTTCACAGAAGAAATATCCCGATGGGAATATCCCAGATGACTTGTCGGATTTGTACTTGCTGTACGCAATGGATGCGAGTGCCAAAGAGGCGGTGAAGGCTGCGATGGATGGATTTGGCTTCGCACTTAACCTTGAGAAGGATGAGGCATTGCAGGATGAGGGTGCATGGGGACGTGTGGATGGGGTAGTGTTGATCGAGGATAAATCAACAACTTACCCATCGTTCAAAGATGCAATAGCTAAAGGAGACTGGGAACCGGGCGACGGGTATAGCTTCGTGGTGCGTGAGGTGCCGGCGAGGAGGAAGGCAATGGACCTGGATGCACTGCTAAGGGCACTCGATCCTGACGGTAAATTAAGAGAAGAAGCAATGGAAAAGGGGATACTCTTACCAAGATCGGATGAGGAGGGAGATGTACGCTCGCTGGCGGAGTTACTCATGGATTGCGAGCAGCGCGTCAGATCTGCACCCTTTGCTACCACCGACGAGGCTGGTGCTTTCTGTGGTGGTAAGAGTAAAGGATATAGCGTCATATCTCGGAGCGCTCTGCTGAAGAGCAACAGGAATGCTGATGGATCCGAGAGAGAAAACGTATTTCTACATGTCATGGATAGTCTTGCGAATCACGGATGCCTGATAGTGGATTTGACCGACGAAGACAAATTGACCAACGATGCAACCATAATGTCCAAGATGTGGAAAACAACATCAGATTTCTTTCACAGGGTGGTCGATGCAAATGGAATCGATTGTATTCCATCATCTATGCAGCTGGCCGATGGTGTTGGTTCCTCGCATGCCATGGTTGGTTTTGCTAGCTTGAAGAATGGAGATAATCAATTTCTTGAGACTCGGATACGAAGACTGGACGGCACTCTTCTACCCGATGAAATTTATCCCATCATTGGCGAGGAAGGTGCAAGAAGCATGATAGATTCTTTCCAAATCATGTCGGAGGTAGGTAAGGACATCATCAGAATCGCTACTGCAGCTTCTAGCGTTGAGGCCAAAGCATTTTTAACCATCGGGTCGGTCGTGTCTCAGGAAGATGAAGGTTCACCATCAATAGCAGGACTATCATTTGAAGACGCTATTGTTTCTGGAATAGTGGAAAAAGACAGCGAGCCATCGAAGGAGGATATACAAAGAGCGAAGATATTAGCATCAGATGCAGCAATCTTACTAACTGAAGAGATTATGGACGATGGCAAACCGCTTCCTGTTGGAGCTATTGGGCATGAAGGACTTGTCAGCATGAGCCCACATCGGCTGTGTCGATATTCGAATAACAATCAATTGACAAGAAAGGATACGAGCGAAGTTTTTGGAGCACATACAGATACCAGCTTTGTTACAATAGTTCCAGCTGCACAAATCAGCGGTCTTGAGGTGTTCGACGACGATTCACTGAAATGGTACCGTCCTGAGCTCAATGCAAGAAGGCATGCCAAACAATTAGACCCCACTGGAGGTATGGAGGAACAATTTCCGTGGCATTGCCGGTACCTGGTCGTTATGCCGGGGGAGCTCCTTCAGCTGGTTTCAAGGAATAATATTCCCGCTGTAGTTCATAGAGTTTTAGCAACGACAGATGCCCCTAGATTGAGCGCACCAGTGTTACTCAGGGCACGTATGGGAACAACAATGGATGTGGAAAGGTACATGGGTAGCCTAGACAAGGCTGGTAGTTTACTCATGGACAGCAATGGTTTAAGGATGGAAGAAATACACGCAGCTCTACAGCCATTATTAAAAACTTAAACGTATCGAAGAGAGCACTAAAAGCATTTAGTATGTCACATCATATTATTGTAAATTCAGATAAACCGTTCCCTGAGTTTGCACTATCACTCGACGCCTTTTTCCTTGGTGGCGGTGGTGGTGGTGGTTTTTTCCGATGTATCATAGGTCGATCTTCGTTGTTGTCATCGAGCTCTCCATGTCTTTCACTTGCCCTACTACTGTCGTCGTCATCAAACAATGTTTCTTTCTTCACCTCTCGATAGTGAGATAGCAGTGTCTTTATACTTACACCTCCATCTAATCGCGGGTCGCTTGTCAAGTTTATTCCATCTGAGAGTGATCCCATTTTCTTCGTGGTTGAATTCTTTTCTTCTCTCAATGATGCTAAAAATTCAGAATGATTGCTCTTGGTTGATCTTTTGCTACCCGTGCTTGTAATGCTGCCAGCGTCATTGTATGGATCTCGTCTGCTGCCTCCTTGTGACATCCATGTAGCATTTCTACTCACACTTTCACTGCCATCATCCCAATCATCATCATGAAGTCCTCGAACTATACGTAAGTTATGATTACCTCTCTTATTACCACTATTGTCAAACGTGAAATCGTCACCATTATTTTGCCATGATCTTAACATGCCTCCAGAACTTCTTTTTCGAGATGATCGGCGACGGCATATTCCCAAGAAGAGTATGGCGCTGATGATTACTACTGAAACAGATATCCCTGCTATTGCTCCTGCGGGCAGTCGTTTCTCTGACAAGTTGATGACAGGTGAGTCAGAGGGCGTTGACGCGCTAACGGGAGATCCATCTACACCACTTATGAACGGAGCATTAATATACCGTCCATCTGCACCAGAGAGGTTCATAATAAAAATGTCTGATGGTATTCGAGGCGATGTCTCATCCGGTCGATGTCGTTGTAGTCCTCCTCTACTACTTCCCATAATTATCACATTCCCCTCGTTGTCGCATTCTATACCACCACCACGGGCCAGCTTATCCTCGTTTACAGTCCCGAGTTGCCTGGCCCAGCTCACGTGTCCAAAGTCAGCATCAAGCGCCACGACAAAAACATCCGACGTCCCACCAACAGGATCGATGTCATCTGAGTTATTGGACATTATTCGTTTGTCCAGTACAGACCCTCCATCAATTGTACCGCTTAAGAATACCGTGGACCCGTCGGGAGATACAGCACATCCTTCGCCCAATACATCCCCCCCACCCTGACTTAGATGGATAGATGGTACATGTTCCTTCCACGTAATTGATAGATCATCTAACCTGAGTTTGACAATGTATGCCAAACTGGACCCATGGCCGGTGACAGAGGAGCCCACGACGTAGACATGGGTCACAAGTCCACTTAACGGATCTGGAGGGGGAACACATATGGCAGTGACTGTTTCATCCCGCCCAGTGGTGGAATCAAGACGTTTCGTTGGGTGGATGTTCTCATTTTGTATCGCACTCTCCAGGTCACTTCCGGTAGTCAGATCATCAACTGGCGTTGGAGCTGGTGGAATTAATTTGGTAATAAATCCATCTAACTCATCTAGTTTGCCATCTTCTCCATCCTTACGTGTAGTTCCACCCAATAAGAGCACGTCCTCATCGGGTGTCCGTCCTTTGATAAATACGACAGTTGACGGCCGCACATCGTTGGCATCATTAAGCTTAAAGCCGAATCCCCACCCAATATTCATAGTCTGTTTCACCTTTTCATCCACGGTGGGCTCTACGTCCATGAGTTCTTCGTATGGAATTACAGTCAGTTGCTGAACCTTGACATAAAAGTTAGTACCATACTTGGGCACACCACCCTTAGCAAGTTTCATCGCAGTTGAACCAAGACCTGCCCCCCCCATGGTCATATCCGATCGTTCACGTAACACTCCATCAATTTCCTGCTCCAGGGCATAATCGGCGGTATATTCAGGATTTAATTCACTTTCATCATCGGAGTGCATACTAACCACATACAACTGATTTGGATCACGTTTGTTTTGTGTAATCGCTACCCCGTAAACTAGCGGCGATGAATCGAGCACGGTCCCACCCAAGAGTGCTCCATATGCATTATTGAAGCTCGTAGCGGACGAAAGAGAGGCAGTGTACTTCTCATCAAGAGTAAGGGAAAGGTCGAAGTCTGCAACGAAGCTGTATGCACGGCCAATATCTGTGATCGGCCCATCGTCTAAGAGCGAATGCAAGAGTCCTCCCATGTTCATTTCCTCACTCTGTTGCAGTACACGATTTCTATTTGTCATCAAATCGAGTCTTCTCTCACCTCCGTCGATAGCCGCAACCTCTGTGCTGGTCAATGGTGTGGGATTGACGTGTCCCAATAACGCGAGCTTCACTTGTGCAGTAGTTTGCAGCAAAGCATCGTTGACATTTGGCAGCATTATGATCGACGAGCACGTTTCCAGATTACGAGGAGTGCCGAATCTACGTGCAAAGATTAATTCAGGTCTTGACTCCGATGATCCTGGTGGTGGAAGCTTTAGCACCCCCAAGAAGCAATCACTTGTGTCCAAATGCGGATCATTCATATCCCGTCCATCCTCTTCCACGCCACTCATTCCCATTTCTTCCTTGACAGCGCTACTAAGATTGGTTGCGCTGTCAAAGTAAACACCGTATGTTGATCCTGTGAAGTAGAGGACATTGTGTTGCGCGTCGTAGTACATGGAGCCCGCGTAGGAGTCATCATTATGAAGCTCGGACTGTAGGGTCGACGATGATGTCGGAGAATCGTCGCCAACAAATAATCCAGACTGAAAGCCGTAGGGAATGAATTCGTTACTCATGTGATGGAAGGAGGGTGGTTATGACGAGCTACCGGCGCTACCTTCTTGGAGGAGATTGATATTACCCCTCGCCGTTCGGACGGCGGGGCAACTCAGACAAGCCCAAAGGACTCATGACTCAGGATTTCCTTCGGATACGGGACTAGGAACGTGCTCTCCCGCTTATTCCCACGCTGTCCGCCTTTTCTCCTCACCTTGTCTCCCTCCAGTACATGTTTACCGAGGCGCGTCGTGCCGGTGGTCCTCGGAAATAGCGTAAGTGTATCTCGAGGTGGCTAGTCTGTTGCTGTTTTTAAAGCTGCTGTTGTGATGTCTTGGCTGGGGCGTGGCAAATATGGTCGCAGTGCCACATTCATCACGATTATTGCTCCACAATGACTTTCTTTCTCCATGAGGATCAAATACCATGCTAATTCCTATTAATAATTGCCATGACGGAACAAAAATCATACAATATCTGAGAGAATCAACCGCGTTAATGATTACATTTTGTTCATTGCATTAGACTAATCAGAATTACCTTACACATCATTTACTAACTATTGTTATTCCTATTCTGAATTCAATGTTCGCAAACAGAAATACAATTGCCAACACCATGTCGACCAAAGAATGCGCCAAGCTGCCTCGAAAGAAATTTTCTTACGATGAATTAGAGCCTATATCGGCCACTGAGCCACCCCTTCCAGTGTCGGAGGCTGCTCGTAATCACGTCCCAAACACCTATCTCAACTCCAACCTTACTCACGAGAAGATTGCCGCCATCCGCGCTAAGGCTACGAACCCAACGAAGCCCAAACTTGATCATGCTCAGCCGCGGGACCTGTACCCTGAATCATTTCCGCATTTCGTCCGTGGACGTGACAGTGCTCGTGAATATATTACCTCGTTATTCACAAGCCGAATCGCGCTTTACGATGGCGCCATGGGTACGATGATCCAAAACTATGCGAAAAGGAACAAGCTCGAGGAAGAGGAGTACAGGGGCGAGAGATTTGCCGATTGGAAATGCAACATGAAGGGCAACAACGATCAGCTGTCGATCACACAACCCCACATCATCAGCGGCATTTACAAAGAGTACCTTGAGGTAGGTGGCTCCGACATGATTGGCACGAACACTTTCTCGTCTACATGCATCGCCATGGCCGACTATGAGATGGAAGATTATGTGTATGAGTTGAACTACGAGGGTGCACGTCTGGCTCGTGAGGCGTGTGATGAGGTGACAGCGAAGGACCCTACGAAGCCTCGCTTTGTGGTGGGAGCGATCGGCCCAACGAATCGCACTGGATCAATCTCTCCATCCGTGGAAGACCCCGCAGCTCGAAACGTTACTTTCGACGAGCTGGTCGATGCATACTTTGAGCAGACGGTGGGTTTGATGGATGGAGGAGCCGATATTTTGATTGTCGAGACTATCTTCGACACTCTGAATGCCAAAGCAGCATTGTACGCCGTTGGAGAGTATTTGGAGGCAACAGGATTGGATATTCCCGTGTTTGTGTCTGGTACACTGGTGGATCAGTCTGGGCGTACATTGTCAGGGCAGACAGGCGAAGCATTCTATGCATCCATCCGCCATGCCAAGCCCATGTGTGTTGGTTTGAACTGCGCCCTCGGTGCGAAGCACATGACTCCATTCCTCGAGAGACTGGCCAAGTGTGTGGAGTGTTTCATGCATGTGTATTCGAATGCTGGTCTGCCCAACGCTATGGGAGGGTATGATGAATCACCCGAGGATATGGCTGAACAGAACAAATTGTTCTTTGAAAATGGCTGGCTCAATATGGTTGGGGGCTGCTGTGGGTCGACACCGCAGCACATAAAGGCGATCAGGGAGATGTCTGTGCCTTACAAGCCCCGCAAGCTACCAGATATCGGCCGTCCAAAGATGTGGCTGTCAGGATTAGAAGATCTTGTTGTGGATGATGTGCACAATCATTTGGGGCTTCCGTTTTTGAATGTGGGCGAGCGCTGCAACATCTCTGGCTCGATCCGGTTCAAGAAGCTTATGATGTCTGGCGATTACGGCACTGCCATGGATATTGCGAAGAAGCAAGTCGAGGATGGAGCGCATGTGCTTGACATCAACGTTGATGATGGAATGCTGGACGGTCTTGCTGCAATGCAGAAGTTTGTAAAAATTGCTGTGACGGAGCCTGAAGTGTCAAAGGTTCCTTTCATGCTTGATGCGTCCAAGTTTGATATTGTCTTGGCTGGAGTAAAGTGGTGTCAGGGAAAGTGCATCGTGAACTCGATTTCCTTGAAGGTTGGTGAGGAGCTGTTTAAGGAGCAAGCTACTTTGTTGAGGAAGCACGGCTGTGCGGTCGTCGTAATGGCCTTCGACGAAGAAGGGCAGGCAGCCACTGAATCAGAGAAAGTCAGAATTTGCAAGCGATCCTATGACATTTTGGTGAACGAGGTACACTTCCCCCCCGAAGATATCATATTTGATCCCAATGTATTGACAATCGGAACTGGGATGGAAGAGCATGCCAACTACGGTGTGGATTTCATCAACGCGACTAAAACGATCAAGGAGATATGCCCGTATGTCAAGATTAGCGGAGGCATCTCCAACCTGTCGTTTGGCTTCCGTGGAGTCATGAAGATACGCGAGTCCATTCATTCTGTTTTCTTACAGGCTGCCATCCTCGAATCTGGAATGGACGTTGGCATAGTTAATGCACATGAAATGATCGCATATAGTGAACTTGAAGATGACATGAAAGTTCTATGTGAGAATCTGGTATTCAACAAGACTCCCGATGCCACAGATGACATGCTTGAGAGAACTGAGTATGAACGTGCCTGTATGGATGCGAAAAAGAAGGGTCTTCCAATGCCTCGCAAGCCAAGAGGTAAGCTACCGAAGCTACCTCGAAAGAAATTTTCTTACGATGAATTAGAGCCTATATCGGCCACTGAGCCACCCCTTCCAGTGTCGGAGGCTGCTCGTAATCACGTCCCAAACACCTATCTCAACTCCAACCTTACTCACGAGAAGATTGCCGCCATCCGCGCTAAGGCTACGAACCCAACGAAGCCCAAACTTGATCATGCTCAGCCGCGGGACCTGTACCCTGAATCATTTCCGCATTTCGTCCGTGGACGTGACAGTGCTCGTGAATATATTACCTCGTTATTCACAAGCCGAATCGCGCTTTACGATGGCGCCATGGGTACGATGATCCAAAACTATGCGAAAAGGAACAAGCTCGAGGAAGAGGAGTACAGGGGCGAGAGATTTGCCGATTGGAAATGCAACATGAAGGGCAACAACGATCAGCTGTCGATCACACAACCCCACATCATCAGCGGCATTTACAAAGAGTACCTTGAGGTAGGTGGCTCCGACATGATTGGCACGAACACTTTCTCGTCTACATGCATCGCCATGGCCGACTATGAGATGGAAGATTATGTGTATGAGTTGAACTACGAGGGTGCACGTCTGGCTCGTGAGGCGTGTGATGAGGTGACAGCGAAGGACCCTACGAAGCCTCGCTTTGTGGTGGGAGCGATCGGCCCAACGAATCGCACTGGATCAATCTCTCCATCCGTGGAAGACCCCGCAGCTCGAAACGTTACTTTCGACGAGCTGGTCGATGCATACTTTGAGCAGACGGTGGGTTTGATGGATGGAGGAGCCGATATTTTGATTGTCGAGACTATCTTCGACACTCTGAATGCCAAAGCAGCATTGTACGCCGTTGGAGAGTATTTGGAGGCAACAGGATTGGATATTCCCGTGTTTGTGTCTGGTACACTGGTGGATCAGTCTGGGCGTACATTGTCAGGGCAGACAGGCGAAGCATTCTATGCATCCATCCGCCATGCCAAGCCCATGTGTGTTGGTTTGAACTGCGCCCTCGGTGCGAAGCACATGACTCCATTCCTCGAGAGACTGGCCAAGTGTGTGGAGTGTTTCATGCATGTGTATTCGAATGCTGGTCTGCCCAACGCTATGGGAGGGTATGATGAATCACCCGAGGATATGGCTGAACAGAACAAATTGTTCTTTGAAAATGGCTGGCTCAATATGGTTGGGGGCTGCTGTGGGTCGACACCGCAGCACATAAAGGCGATCAGGGAGATGTCTGTGCCTTACAAGCCCCGCAAGCTACCAGATATCGGCCGTCCAAAGATGTGGCTGTCAGGATTAGAAGATCTTGTTGTGGATGATGTGCACAATCATTTGGGGCTTCCGTTTTTGAATGTGGGCGAGCGCTGCAACATCTCTGGCTCGATCCGGTTCAAGAAGCTTATGATGTCTGGCGATTACGGCACTGCCATGGATATTGCGAAGAAGCAAGTCGAGGATGGAGCGCATGTGCTTGACATCAACGTTGATGATGGAATGCTGGACGGTCTTGCTGCAATGCAGAAGTTTGTAAAAATTGCTGTGACGGAGCCTGAAGTGTCAAAGGTTCCTTTCATGCTTGATGCGTCCAAGTTTGATATTGTCTTGGCTGGAGTAAAGTGGTGTCAGGGAAAGTGCATCGTGAACTCGATTTCCTTGAAGGTTGGTGAGGAGCTGTTTAAGGAGCAAGCTACTTTGTTGAGGAAGCACGGCTGTGCGGTCGTCGTAATGGCCTTCGACGAAGAAGGGCAGGCAGCCACTGAATCAGAGAAAGTCAGAATTTGCAAGCGATCCTATGACATTTTGGTGAACGAGGTACACTTCCCCCCCGAAGATATCATATTTGATCCCAATGTATTGACAATCGGAACTGGGATGGAAGAGCATGCCAACTACGGTGTGGATTTCATCAACGCGACTAAAACGATCAAGGAGATATGCCCGTATGTCAAGATTAGCGGAGGCATCTCCAACCTGTCGTTTGGCTTCCGTGGAGTCATGAAGATACGCGAGTCCATTCATTCTGTTTTCTTACAGGCTGCCATCCTCGAATCTGGAATGGACGTTGGCATAGTTAATGCACATGAAATGTTGGCCCTTTTTGAGCTCGAGCCCGAGATAAAACTTGCATGTGAGAATCTGGTATTCAACAAGACTCCCGATGCCACCGATGTGATGTTGGAGTTGACTACGAGGGAGAAAGCACGTGAAGAAGCTTTTAAGAAAGGTGGTGGCGTTGCTGAAAAGGTCCATCAAGTATCATGGCGTGATTTGGATGTTACACCTCGGTTAGAGCATGCTTTAATAAATGGAATCTCCCAATATATCGATCAAGACGTCGAAGAGGCAAGGAAGCTGGCTGAGAGGCCACTTCATATTATTGAGGGACCCTTAATGGATGGAATGAATATAATTGGTGATTTGTTTGGTGCTGGAAAAATGTTCTTGCCCCAAGTCATCAAGTCTGCCAGGGTGATGAAGAAGGCTGTTGCTTACTTAATTCCGTTCATGGAAGAGGAGAAGAAGTTGAAATTACTTGCTGAGGGTAAAGATCCCGAAGAATTCAATGAGGACGATGACTCAAATTTTGCAGGTAAGTAGAGCCATTTGTTTAACGTCCTTAATTCTGCTAAATTCTAACAATGAGGTTGCCATTATCGCAGGGAAAGTCCTTATGGCAACTGTCAAGGGTGATGTACATGACATTGGGAAGAATATTGTGGCTGTTGTGCTTGGATGCAACAATTACAAAGTTTATGACATCGGTGTGATGTGTTCGTGTGAAATGATTCTGCAAAAGGCGAAGGAGTACAATGTTGATGTCGTTGGTCTGTCCGGTTTGATTACTCCGTCGTTGGACGAGATGGTCGTTGTAGCAAAGGAAATGCAGAAGGCGGGTTTTAAACAACCGATTCTTATCGGAGGTGCTACTACGTCCAAAATGCACACAGCTGTTAAAGTTGCTCCGAATTATTTCACCTTAGATCACCCTGTCATTCATGTCTTAGATGCATCCAGATCTGTCACGGTCGTTTCATCATTATTGGGAGAAAATAAGGAAGCTTACGTTACTGACATTATGGAGGAGTATGATGAGGTAAATATATGTCTTTAATCATTTTGTGGTCACTCTTTCTGCTTGTGCTGATAAGCGTTTTGTTCGTCCATAACAGATGAGAGAAGACTATTACGCTGGTCTAGAGGACAGATATTTTCTTACATTTGATCAGTCGAAAAAGCAAAAGCTGGTTATAGATTTTGATGCCACTCCTCCCGCACCAGGACCAAAGACGATTGGGGTAACTGTCATCGATAATATCTCACTAGCAGATGTTGTACCATACATGGATTGGGTAAGTCTTATTGAGTATGAGTTATCTTCGTTGTGTTTTTTGACTGAATAATTCTCTAACTACATCCTTTTACAACAACATAGAATCCTTTCTTCCAAACATGGGAACTCAGAGGCCGTTACCCGAACCGAGGTTATCCCAAAATCTTTGACGATCAAGCTGTTGGTTCCGAAGCAAAGAAATTATTCAATGATGCCCAAGATTTAATGAAGGAGATCATTGCGAATAAAAGCATGTATTTGAAAGGCGTTGTTGGTCTATTCCCGGCAAACTGCTCAGAGGATGGTGAGGATGTCATTGTATATGCCAGTGAAGAAGATCGTGAAGCTGGTAAACCACTTGACAAATTCTGTATGCTTCGGCAACAAGCTGAGAAAGAAAGTGACGGTAAGCTCGTAATTCTATGTCGATTGTTTTCATCCAGTGTGTAAACTTAACGTTGTTGTTCGATTTCGTTGCCCATTCAAAGATCCTTACTTAAGCCAGTCGGACTTCATTGCTCCAGCTGGTTATAAGGACCACATTGGTATGTTTGCCGTATCATGTCTTGGATGTGACGGTCTAGTTGAGAAGTATGAGAAGGAGAATGATGACTACAACAAGATAATGTCCCAGGCATTAGCAGACCGCTTTGTTGAAGCATTTGCTGAATATCTGCATCGGGTCATTCGAACAGATATGTGGGGTTATGCAAAAGAGGAAGATCTGAAAGAAGAAGATCTACTCAAGATCAAATACGTTGGAATCCGTCCAGCGCCAGGATACCCATCGCAGCCTGATCACACAGAAAAATCTACCATGTGGAATGTAATCAAGGCTCAAGAACTTGCTGGTATTGCTCTCTCTGACTCACTGTCCATGATACCTGCTGCGTCCGTGTCGGCACTAGTGTTTGCTCACCCCCAGTCATGTTACTTTGCTGTGGGTCAGATTGGCAAGGATCAAGTTGAGAAGTACGCGGCCCGCAAAGGAATGGATTTGTCACTTTGTGAGAGGTGGTTGTCTCCTATCCTGAACTATGAAAGAGATTAAACATCCGTTGTTACGTTGAAATGATGAGTAGGAGTAGAGTTCTCTAAGTAATTAAAGATTGATGTTAGTGAAACTAATATTCTCCTCTTGAGTGTGCTCTACGCGGCTTGGCTAATAATCTTTAAGTTCTGAATCGAGCACTTAAGCTTTTGGATCCTGGCGACGATAACATCATCTTCCATCGCAACTGATCGGCAACAATGAGTGGTCTTCCCAATAATCCAAGGATGCATCAATGCCTCTTGGGCTGTCAATCGTTTCTTGGGCTTCATGCGCAGAAGCGACTTGATGAAATCCTTGGCGGTACCACTTTTAGTGGACCAGCTTGGGTGAGAGAAGTCCAACTTACCTCTCTTGATGGAATCGAATATGTCTTTATCGGTATCGCCATTGAATGGTGGATAGCCACATAGCAAAATGTAAGCGACGATGCCAATGGACCAAATATCACAGGACCTGTCGTATTTGCCTTTGAGCAGTTCAG
>Ga0247843_1002815_pt1 | contig 30262 bp, 22 predicted proteins | sample LaCruzMarch2017__FD_192420 | JGI IMG/M metagenome (GOLD analysis project Ga0247843, IMG submission 192420) | Freshwater microbial communities from meromictic Lake La Cruz, Castile-La Mancha, Spain - LaCruzMarch2017_8m | ecosystem: Environmental > Aquatic > Freshwater > Lake | place: Spain... | reverse complement strand
TACATACCGGCCATTTTTAATCGTATAAAGAAGCTCGGTCAAATGCGCTTCATATCGATGGACAAAACTTTGAATGAGCGAAAGCATTTGGGCATCGATGCCTTGTAACCTTTTTCGTATTCTCAACAAATCTGGAGACGCATCATCGCGAATCGTGCCTTGAGGGGTAAGGATTTTATCGATCGCTTGTTTTAAACTTTTTAATAAGACAAAGGCTTTCCACTGATTGGCCAATGAATGAAAATCTGGTTTGATACTAGCGGTCAACTGAAGCACTTTGTCTACGGTTAAAAGATCTAGGTAAATCGCCAATAATCCTTCAAGTTGAATGACGCTTCCTTTTTCGATGAGGGATAAGATGGGTTCTAAATCATGACTTTGACCAATCGGTAAAGGCGAAAACCTCACCATTAAACGCATCATCTCATCGACTTCAATTAATTTTGTGGATAAAAGATGTTCTGGAATAAAGGTTTCATCCATGATCCATGATTGCCCAAGAACAGTCTTGGCGTCGGATTGGATGCGAGTAAGAATTAAGGGGATTTCGAGGATGTTGACTAACGATTTCATCTTAGGATAACTATATCATTGATTAACGAATGACTCGTTGATAAATGATATAATACAGTTAGTGAAAAAAATTACACCCAGCACCAAAACGCTTTTGGTACCTGAGTCACTTCTTGGTAAGATTAAAGATTTTTATATTGATCATAAAGAAAAATCACCCCATCCTTCAATCGTATTTTTTGCAAAATTAGAACACTTTACCATCTCTGTTTACGAAGCAAAAGCTGAAAAATGCAAAGTGCTTTATCAAGGTTTTGAATTTGATGAAGATGCTGCTTTATGGTTAAAAAACAATCAACCCATCAAACCAGTTGCCACCCATTACGGTAGTGATGAAGTTGGCACCGGTGACTTCTTTGGACCTGTCGTGGTCACGGCGAGCTTAGTCTTTGATAAAGACGTTGAATTTCTCACTGGACTTGGCATCACGGATTCTAAACTCATTGCCGATCCAACCATTTTAAAAATGGCGGATCAAATGACTGGTCGAATTCCCCATGTCACCACCATCGTCAATCCATTAAAGTACCAAGCGATGGTTGCCAAAGGGTATAACCTAAACGAAATCAAAGCAAAACTTCATCATCATGCGTTACTAACGTTAAAAGAAAAAGTGAATGTCGATGCGCCGATGATCATTGACCAATTTGCCAGTGAAGAAAAATTTCATAGTTATTTAAAAGGTCAAAAGCCGATTCCAAATTTGGTGTTAAAAGAAAAAGCAGAAACTCAATTTTTAGCAGTGGCAGCCAGTAGCATCCTTGCTCGTGCTAAATTCATTCGCGCGATGAATGACATGGGGCGTTTATTCACGGTCAAACTTCCATTTGGTGCTTCCGATAAAGTCGAACAATTCGCCTATGAATTTGCTCAACATCATGGATTAGAAACATTAAAATCCATTTGTAAAACAAACTTTAAAACCTTAAAGAAAATTACCGATCGCTTAGGTTCTTAATTTTTTTAAAATCGCTTCAAAATATGCTGGTAACGGTGAATGAAACGTCATCTTTTTGTTTGTTCCTGGATGGGTTAAGGTTAATTGAAAGGCATGCAACATTTGCCCTAGGGGATGAAGCGGATGTTTCTGCGGCATGTAAACAGGATCACTTTCAAGTGGGTGATGAATAAAATTCATATGGACACGAATTTGATGAGTTCTCCCAGTAGACAAATGACATTGAATCAAGGTATGTTGGGCAAATCGTTCAACCACATCAAAGGTGGTTTCCGCAGGCTTGCCAGTTTCAACCACATCCATGGCAATCCGGTCATCCGGGTCTCTACCAATCGGGGCAATAATTTTTCCTTTGTTTTCTTTAATCACGCCGCGGACTAACGCAAAATAATCGCGTTTCATCGAATGGTCTTTTAATTGATCGGCTAAGATACGGTGCGCTTGATCGTGTTTGGCGACCACCAATAAACCTGAGGTATCTTTATCCAATCGGTGAACAATCCCTGGACGTTTTTCGCCATTGATGCCACTAAGATCTTTGAGGTGAAATAACAATGCATTCACCAGGGTTCCATCGGGATGACCGGGCGCAGGATGAACCACCATGCCTTGTGGTTTATCAATGATGGCAAGATCGCTATCTTGGAAGATGACCGTCAGTGGTAAAGCTTCGGCAACAATCGGAACATCCATCAAAGGAATCGGAAGAAAAGAAATCACTTCTTGAGGATTCACCCGATGACTCGGTTTCACTTGTTTTTGATTGACCAAAACAATCCCCTGATCAATGAGTTGTTGCCATCTTGCTCGGGAATGCGTTGCATCGACTTTGACTAGCAATTGATCTAGGCGAAGACCTTTGTCACTGACTTCGATGGTGATGGATTGCTTCATGATGCTCTTTTCTCAAATAGACTTGTTACGAAAAGGATGATGACCCCAATCGTTAACGCACTATCTGCTACATTAAATGTTGGAAAAATATAACTGCCAAACCGGAAGGATAAAAAGTCTATCACGCCTTCAGGAAACAAGGCACGATCGATAAAATTTCCCCAAGTTCCTGATAGAAATAAGGAAATGCCAAGGTGATTATAAACAGAAAATGTTTTGTAGTTTTTTAAATAGTAATAACCCAAACCAATGCCAACACTGAAGGAAATAATGGCCAATAACCATTGATTACCCTCCAGGATCGACCAAGCAGCACCTGTATTTCTTGAGTATGACAAATAAAAAAAATCAGGAATGATTTCTACATTGACATTGGTGATGGCTGCCCATTGTTTGGTGATGATATCAAGAACAAACACCCATAGAAATACTTGACCATAGATTGACTTGTAGAAGGTTGTGATGGTTTGCTTCATCCTTTTAAAACCCCAAGGCAACGGTCACATAGGTGATGTTCTTCATAGGTATGTAATTGGGGAAAATAATTCCAGCATCGTGGACATTTTTGACCATGGGATGGTTTAGCATCTGCAGCTAACGTAGCCCCTTCTTTCAACGATGCTTCTGAGACGATGAATAATCGATTTCGTTCTCGACTTGGAAGTGAAGTTAATACGTGGGTTAGATTCATGGGTGCGGTTAACGTCAAGGTTGCTTCTTGCGAAGAGCCGATTTGATTGCTTGATCTAAGCGTTTCTAAAGCCCGATTAGCGATTTCTTTGAGATTCATCAATTGCTGATACATTGCTAGGGAGGTTTCTTCATCTTGTTTAACCAATGGATAATCTAGTAATTGAGATGACACCACCGCACGTTGTGGGAACTGCTGATACACTTCTTCCATGGTAAACGGCATCATCGGTGTCCATAATCGTAATAGCGTCATCGCCACCTCATACAAGACATGCTGAACTTGAATTCGTCGGGTTGATGTTTTTGCTTCACAATACAAAATATCTTTGGTGATATCCAAATAAAAGGATGATAGATCTTGGGTCATGAAAGACAATAGCGTCCCCGTTGCTTCAGAAAAATTATAAGCATCCATCGCATCTTTAACTTGACGTGTGACTTGATGTAAACGGGCCAAAATAAGTTCATCAATCCAGGCGAGTGACTTGATTGGATATTGTTTAGGATCAAACATCGACTCACCATCAGCAAGATTACCAAGAATAAATTTAAAGGTGTTACGTATCTTTCGATATGCTTCGGCATTGCCTTTAAAGATATCTTCACTTGCCCTTGCATCCGAGGTGTAATCAATGCTAGTTGCCCATAACCGCATGATATCGGCACCATACACTTGCATCATTTTTAACGGATCAATCCCATTGCCTTTGGACTTTGACATTTTTTCACCTTTACCATCGACAACAAATCCGTGGGAAACAATGTGTTGATAAGGAGCGACCCCTTCGGTGGCAACGGAAATAATTAAGGATGAATTAAACCAACCTCGGTATTGATCTGAACCTTCTAAATACACATCACTTGGAAATTTTAAACCCCGTTGTTTTAACACAGAAATCGCGCTTGACCCTGAATCAAACCAAACATCCATGATGTCGGTTTCTTTGCGAAATTCACCTTGGGGTGAGGATGAATGCTTATACCCAGGTGGTAATAATTCCTTTGCCGTTGCCGTAAACCAATACGAACTTCCATGCTTGGCAATCAATTGCTGAATATGGTCAAAGACTTTTTTCTCGATGATGGGGGTGCCATCTTCTTGATAAATAATCGGGATAGGAACTCCCCACACGCGTTGCCGAGAAATACACCAATCCCCGCGATCTTTAATCATGTTATGAATACGAACTTGACCCCATGAAGGTGTCCATTTGACGCGTTGAATTTCACTTAATAGTTTTGCACGAATTGGATCAATCGAGGCAAACCATTGGGGGGTGGCTCGATAAATCAGTGGTTTACCAGTACGCCAATCATGAGGATAAGGGTGAACGTAGGCTTGTTGGGCCAATAAACTTCCATCTGCTTTCAGCATCTCAATGACTTTTTTATTCGCTTCAGCATAAAACAAACCTTGTAACGATTCGCCTGCTTCTTGGGTCATGTAACCACGGCTATCGACCGGACATAATGGAGGTAAGTGATATTTCATGCCAACCATAAAATCTTCTTCCCCATGACCTGGGGCAGTATGCACGAAGCCAGTTCCCGTATCGATGGTGACATGGTCACCTAAAATCACGGGTGACTTCCTTGGATAAAATGGGTGCTTGGTTTCTACCCCTTCTAAATCTTTTCCTTTGAAGGTCTTTTGCAACTGACATGTGGTTAATCCTAATTGCTTGGTCACTTCAGCTTCTAACGCTTTGGCAAAGACAAGCAAACCGAGATTGGTTTGATAAAGACCATATTCAAATTGACCATGCGCCGCAATCGCTAAGTTGGCGGGTATCGTCCATGGGGTTGTGGTCCAAATGACAATGCGTGCTTGTTTGGGTAAAAGATTCTTGCCATCGACGACGGTAAAACCAACGTGAATCGCTTGATCCGTGACGTCTTCATAAACAATTTCTGCTTCCGCTAGCGCGGATTCACTGCTTGGAGACCAATGAACAGGCTTTAATCCTTTATAAATAAGGCCTTTCAGGGCCATCGTGGCAAACACACCAATTTGTGCCGCTTCATAGGAAGGTTGAAGGGTTAAGTATGGGTGATCATAATCCCCAACCATCCCGAGTCGCCGAATTTGATTTTTTTGTTTTTCAACTTGTTCTTTGGCAAAGGTTTCACATAATTGACGAAAATCAGAGACCGACATGGTTTTACGATTCACGCCATTTTTGGTGATGTAATTTTCAATCGGTAATCCATGCGTATCCCAACCAAACACAAACGGGGTATCGTTGCCTAACATGTGTTGATAACGAACAACCACATCTTTTAATATTCGATTCAGCATATGACCTACGTGAATATCCCCGTTTGCGTAAGGCGGCCCATCATGGAGTTGAAACTCAGGTTTGCCTTTATTTTTTTCCCGCATCTTGTCATATAACTTGATGGTTTGCCAATAAGCAATGAACGTCGGTTCTTTCACCGGCAAATTTGCTTTCATTTCAAACGATGTTTTTGGCATCAATAATGTCGATTTTAATTCCATGGCACTAGCCTCCTAAAAAAGAAAACGTCCTTGGTTTCAAGGACGTGAGTTCACGCGGTACCACCTTGTTTCGTTGCCTTGCAACGCACTTCATGGACTCGATAACGGGAGTACCCGGTGTTCCTACTATGATTTCGGTTCACGCTCAGAAGGGATATTGATGGTTTGTCTTCGTTTGCACCAACCACGAAGTCTCTAGGTTTGTCATCAACGTGTCTTCTTCAATGGATTAGTTAGATTATACCTTAAATATAGGGGTTAAAGAAGTTATGATAGTTTCTTTCCTGATAAGAATTCTGGAAGAAGATCATCATCTTCATTTACTTTTTCTAAAGCAGGAAGGGGATGCTCTTGAGGTTTTAATAAGTTAGCATCGGGTTCGTTTTTTGGTTGTGCTTTCTTTCCGCCTGATAAAGGTCCAGGGACGGTGGTGTAATCATATTCTTCAGGGAATTGGGCAGCAATGACAGAGACTAAAATTTGATCGGTGAGTTGGTCATTGATATTGATGCCAAACTTAATGTCTAGATTGGTGCTGGCAATTTCGCGAATGCGATCCACGGTTTCTTGGGCTTCGTAAAGGGAGACAAGCGGACCACACGTCACGGCCACAATCGCTTTGGCAGCGCCTGCCAAACTTGATTCTAACAAAGGAGAACTGACGGCACTTTGCGCCGCCTCAAAGGCTTTGTTGGGTCCTTGACCTAAGCCAAATCCAATGAGAGCAAGTCCGGAATTTCTTAACACATTCCGCACATCGGCAAAATCTAAATTAATCATGGCTGGCATCAAGATGAGGTCGGTGACGGTTTTCACGGATCGGGCAAGCACATCATCGGCCATTTTGAAGGCTTGACCAATCGGTTGATTGCCTGCGCTCATCAATAATTTATCATTGGAGACAATGATGATCGCATCCACGGATTCTTTTAATTCGTTAAGACCTTTCACCGAATTGGCAATTCTTCCTTTGCCTTCAAAGGTGAATGGACGAGTGACAATCGCAATCGTTAAGGCTTTGGCTTCACGGGCAATACGAGCAATCACAGGGGCTGCGCCGGTGCCGGTGCCTCCACCCATCCCTGCAGCAATAAAGACCATGTTGGCACCTTTGACAATCTCGGCAATTTCTTCTTTAGATTCTTCTGCGGCGAGTTTACCGATATCTGGGGAACCACCTGCACCTAATCCATTGGTGGTTTTTTGTCCAAGAATGAGTCGGTTTTTGGCTTGGGAGGTTTGTAAGACTTGCCTATCCGTATTGGCAACAAAAAATTCAACATGGGTCATGTTTTCTGCAATCATGCGATTGACTGCATTGTTACCTGCACCGCCAACCCCAATGACAATAATTTTTGCTGCTGGTTCTGACGTATCAACGACAAATTTTTCTCTTCCCATATTTATTTCCTTCTTTCTTTGTTATTCTTCGTCATAATTGACAAATCGCCTTTTAGCCGATGGAGGCTGGCGTTCTAACCGAGCGTAAATGCGAACATCATCTTCGACCAAGGTATACCGATAGCTATAACGTAAGCCACCGAGTAAGGATAAAGTTTGTGTATGCCGCGCGCCGACGGTTCGAATGTAAGGTTTTTCAACCCCTTGACCTCGACCTAATGGTTTTAATAACGTCGTGATCCCGGGTAGGGCTGCTCCTCCACCCACGAGCACAAACTTCATGTCGGTGAGATCCATGGTTTCTTTATCGACGCGATATTCTTGAAGCACCATCATGATTTCATCGATCAAGTGATCATAAAATTCTTTGATGACTTGGTTAAAATTGGACTGGCGAATGACGATGCCTTGTTGTTGATAAATCATCCCGTCAAAGATTTGCTCACGGGTTTCAAATCCATATTTTTCTTTTAATTGTCTGGCATCGACCAAACTGATGCCAAAACGATTGGCAATGATGGCCGTCAATTGTTCAGAGCCAGTTTCTAAGACTTCTGAACGAATGAGTTTGTGTTGAGAAATTAAGTTTAAATACGTTTGATTGGCACCATGATCAATCAAGACATACGTAGAAACAAAGTCTTTGTATTGGGTTTCAATAATGTCGGCAATCCCTTGGGCGTCGAGAATATACCGTTTGACTTTAATGCCTACGCCTTCAAACATTTTGACAACATCTTGGAAAAAAGCTGCTTGAATATATTGAACATACGCTTGCAAAACAATATTAGAGGTTTGTTCACCAATCGGTGGATTCAGGGAGAATTTATCACCGTCAATTTGATAGTTCATCGGTACAATTGAAGCTTGGGCAACGTTGGTGCCAACAAATTCTTTTTGAAACATTGAATGTAAATTATGAATATCCATCGGATGAATAATGCCATTGGGATCAACAGTGTTGGTTCGTTTCTCACCGTGAAACACTTCCAAATGGATAGGAGGTAATACCACTTGTAAAGACTCACATTTTTTACCAAGATGAATTTCCATATCGCGAATCATTTTCTTAATGAGTTGGGTGGTTTTTAAAGGATCAACCAATTTATCTTGAGAGAGAATTCGTTGATATTCCGTTTGCATGGTATGCAAAATCACTGGTCGACTGGATAGTTCATAACCAGCGAGTAGTTTGATGGTACCCGAACCAATTTCTAAAATAAAGACAGGAATATCGTGGGTCATAGCTTCCTATCGAATAATGTCAAACAAAGGCGTTGAAACATACAAAGCCAAAATGGCTGAGGTAATGAATAACACACCTAACAAGAAGTTTCTTCGATTTTGGCGAATGACTTTTCTTTGTTGTAGCTCATTGGTAAAAACCTTTTCTAAGGTCTTCGTATTTTGTAATGAAATGGTATCCATAATCTTCTCCTTTTAATTTTCTAAAACCATGATGGTTCTAACCTTCAAATCTCCACCTGATTCAATCGATGGGATGACTGGTTCTGTTTCGGTCTCGCTACTAACAACTATCGATGTTTCTACTTCAGATGAAGAAGAAACGTCACTTGAGGAAGCAGGGATTGAACTCGTATTGGAGGAGGAAGTTGCTTGGGCAAGGGTGAGCGGGACTACAACCACGATGGTGGCAACCATCAAGGACAAGGAAAAATATCCTAATCGTCGGAGACGATAATAGGAGGGTTTTCGATGCGTTTTGTAGAGTTTACTCTTCATCCTTTTTCCTTTCAATGATTCTTAGCACAGCACTTTCTGAACGATGGTTAGCCTTCACTTCAGCTTCACTTGGTAAGACGGGATAAGGTTTAATTTTTTTATAAAGTAAGGGTGCGTTAGGCAGGAACGCGTGAAGGCCATGGCGACTTCCTTCACTGACCGTGAGGGATTGAAACATTTGCTTCACGATGCGATCTTCACCTGAATGGAAACTTATGACCGCCAAACGACCTTCAGGTTTTAAGGCAGCCACCGAGGCACTTAACGTTTCTTTAAGAACATTCATTTCATCGTTAACGGCAATTCTTAACGCTTGAAATACTTGTTTTGCAGGATGACCTTTTTTCGATAACGCTTTTTTAGGTTTGATACGTTTGATTAAATCGACCAAGGCAAACGTGGTTTTGATTGGATGGGTTGTTCTGGTGTTGACAATCGCTTTGGCAATCGGGTATGCAAAGGTTTCATCGGCGTAATCACGAAACATGTTGCTTAAGGTTTTAATGTCTGACGTTTCAAGGATGGAGGCTGCAGTGACGGATCGTCGTTGATCCATTCGCATATCCAGTGGGCCATCAAAGCGGTAACTAAATCCTCTTTCAGGAACATCAAACTGAGGACTTGAAACCCCTAAATCAAGAAGGATGCCATCCACTTTGTCGACGGCATGTTTTTTTAGATGGCGAGGGAATGAGGTAAAGTTATCATGGAAAAGATGGGCACGCGGATGTTGGCCAAGCCAATCTTGTAAAGCTTCAATCGCACTAACATCTTGATCAAAGCCATACAACGTTCCCTTGGTTAATTGCTCATAAATCTTGGTCGCATGTCCTGCTCTACCAATGGTTAAATCAAGATAAACCCCTTCAGGTTTAATGTTTAATCCTTGAATGACTTCCGTGAGTAACACGGGTTGATGTTCGTTCATTTTTTATTTAAATTCGCTGCATGACTTTCAAATTGATTTGCAGCGTCAGATTGATAGGATTCCCAAACTTTCTCACTCCAAATTTCGATGTGGTCATTGATACCAATGATTTTGACGTTTTTTTCAAGTTTAAATTGCTTGAGAGTGTCTAATGGAATTTGAATCCGACCATGGTCGTCAATGATTAACTCAATCACGGATGCCAATGCCGTCCGTAAATATTGCCGAACCTTGACTTGGTTATAGTCGTATTGATTCATTTGTTGGACAAATTGAGCAAAGGTGGCCTGGGTATAGAGGGACAAGCAATGTTCAAATCCACGCATGGCAAATAGGACAGGACCCGATTCCGATCGCATTTTAGAAGGAATCACAAGTCTGCCTTTATCGTCAATTGTGTATTGATAACTACCGAAGAACATTTATCCCACTTCCTCCCACCATGCTTTAATTATAGGGTCAACCATAAAAAAAGCAAACATTTTTTAACATGTTTGCTTAAGAATGAAAAAGAAGGATACGAATTAGCTTCTTAACTGAATCTGACAATCACTCACCAAAGCACTTTTAATCGCTTGGATGGTTTGATTAATTTCTTCTTCTTGCAGTGTTTTTTGTTCATCCAAAAGAATGATTCGAATTGCCATCGCCACTCGGCCTTTGGGTAATTGATTTCCTTGAAATAAATCAAATAATAAAACGTCATCCACCATTTTCTTTCCTGCTTTTCTGACAGTTTTAACAATCATGGAAAAAGGTAAACGATCACTGACATAAAACGCCAGGTCTCTTGTCACCGAAGGAAAGCGAGGGATTGGTTTGAGTTTGATTGCACTCGTTTTCAATTCAAGAATCGACTTTAAATCAAGTTGGCCTACAAAGACAGGTGATTTTCCTAAGTCATAGGATTGTTGAATGCTCGGGGTTAATTGACCAATCACACCCATGCGTTGGTTTTGAATCATTAAGCTGGCACTTCGTCCAGGGTGAAGAATGGTAGGGGTCGATGGTTCAACAACCCATTGAAAGCGACTTGATTCAATCCCTAAGATCGTTAACAAACCTTCAAGAATACCTTTCATATCATAGAAAGAATAAGGTAGTTTATTCATGGCAGAACGTTGAGAAGGTTCTCCAAAAAGAACCAAGCCAAGTTGAAATCCATGACCTTGGCGGTGATTCATTTGAGATATTTCAAATATTTTACCTTCGTTCACTTGCCGAGCTAAATTATATTGAACAACCTCGATCAGCGACCCTAAGACATCGGTTCGGACATGTTTACGTTCTTCAGATAATGGATTTTTTAACACCAATGGTTCTTGTTGGCCAAGCAGATTAAATCGATTAACTAACGTCGATTCAACCAAGGTATAGGTAATGGTTTCATCGATTCCTTGACTGGATAAGTATTGTTTGATGATGCGACTCTTTTCTTGTTTTTCTTGATACCCACCAGCTTGAATCATCGTTGGCATTGGGGTACTTTCAATGGTGTCAAAACCAAGTAAACGAATCACTTCTTCTGCTAAATCTGCCACGCCGGTTACATCTTGCCGGTGACGGGGGATGGATGCATGATACCCATCTGTATGGTTGGTTGAAACAATCCCAAACCGCTTTAATGCAGCAACGATGGTGTCATCCGAAAAATGAGTACTTAGCAATCGATTGATCTCTAGCGGTTGCCAAATGACTTCTTTCACCAATGGCAATAACTTATTGATGGTCACGGTTTGATAAACGTCCTTGACTTTGGTGATCGACATGATCAGCGACGTGGCCAATGTTAAGGCCCGTTCAAAATCAGAAAGATTGATTCCTTTTGCAAAACGAACTGAGGCATCCGAAATTAAATTTAAACGATTGGCGGTTTTACGAATACTTGCAGGATCAAAGGCTGCTGCTTCGATCGCGATGTCTGTTGATTTAGCATCAACGGCACAATGGTGGGCACCCATGACGCCCGCTAAACACATGATTTGTTCACCACTGGTGATGACGATATCGCCTCGTTGAAGCGAATAAGATTTTTGATCCAAGGCAACGAAAGCACGTTCAGTTTGATCGGATAAGGTTAAAGACCTTGAAGGTAATTTCTTTAAGTCATACATGTGAAGTGGTTGGCCTGTTAACAACATCACATAATTGCCAACATCAACCAATAAAGAAATTGGGCGAACCCCACTGGCGATCAATCGTCGCTTTAACCAAGAAGGTGAAGCGGTCTGAGTAATTCCTTGAAGAACTCGAATTGAAAATTGTGGGGTTTTTGTCGTTTGAATATCAATTTTGAATTCACTTTTTAAAAGAGTTTTAGCATCCGTCAAAGTTTGTTGAATCAGGGGTCTATTGAACAAAGCACCTACTTCAAAAGCAATCCCTTCAAGGGACCAAAGGTCTGGGCGATTGGCGAGGATTTTTAAATCGATGATGGTATCGATTAATCCCAATTCTTCAAGAATTAAATCGTTGCCTACTTTCGTCGTTTCTTCTAAGACTTCTATCCCTTCGAGTTGGGTTGGGGTTAAAAACTTTGAATCTAGTCCAAGTTCATTTAATGCACAGACCATCCCTTGAGAGGTAACCCCTTTGATGATGGTTTCTTGAATGGTGATTTTAGGCAAGATGGCTCCAGGTAATGCCACCAATACTTTTTGGCCTTCGCGAATATTTTTAGCCCCGCATACAATCACACGTTGACCGTGTTGACCAGTGTCAACAACAACTTTCGATAAATGATCACTGCCTTCAATCATGGTTCGTTGTTGAACCAATCCTGTGGTGATATGGCTAGCGCTAACTAAAGGTTTTACTTCTTCAACTTCGATGCCTGCTCGATTAAGAGCATTGGCAACATCCGCTGCGGTGACACCTTTTAAATCAACTAAAGTAGACAACCATCGATAAGAAAATTTCATATTTGGTTTCTCCTTTATTTCCGTTTAAATTGTTGAATAAAGCGAAGATCATTTTGATAAAATCTTCGAATATCATCAATCCCATATCGAAGCATGGCAACACGTTCAATGCCAATACCGAAAGCAAAACCCGTCATTTTTTTTGCATCATATCCATTCATCGATAGAACTCGAGGATGAACCATGCCTCCACCTAGAATTTCAATCCATCCGGTTTGTTTACATAACGAGCAACCCTTGCCACCGCATTCAAAACAACTGACATCAATTTCCACACTTGGTTCGGTGAATGGGAAAAAACTTGGTCTTAATCGAATCTCTCTTTTTTCACCAAACATTTTTTTGGCGAAGACTTGTAACGTTTGTTTAAGATGACCTAAGTTAATCCCTTCAGCAACTACCAATCCTTCTACTTGTCCAAATTGGTGCGAGTGAGTGGCATCATCTTCATCGCGGCGAAAAACTTTTCCCGGACAAATCACTTGAATTGGTTTTCCTTGACTGGCTTGCATCACCCGTGCTTGAACCGGTGAAGTATGCGTTCTTAATAATGTATTCTCATCAAAATATAATGAGTCTTGCATTTCTCGAGCAGGATGGTCTTTGGGGATATTCAAAAGTTCAAAATTGTAATGATCGGTTTCTACTTCTGGTCCTTCGGCAACTTGATAACCCATGGCAATAAATACATCGGTGATGGCTTGTTCAATTAAATAAAAAGGATTCACGGACCCTTGGGTTGCTTGGACACTAGGTTGACTCACATCAATGACTTCTTCTTTGAACTTAGCGTTGATTGAAGCTTCTTGAAGTAAGGCTTGTTTGGCTTCTAATGCTTGCGTGAGTTGATCACGAGCTTGATTGATTAATTGACCGACTTGTTTTTTGGCGTCCCCATCAAGATCTTTGAGTAATGCAAACACTCCCATTAGTTCAGATTTTTTAGCAAGATAGGTGTTTCTAACCTCTTGCAAAAGATTTAAATCAGAAGCTGCTTCAATCGCAGCTAACCCTTTAGCGAGAATCTTATTAATATTGTCAATCATGGATGTTTTCCTCCTTGAAATAAAAAAAGTCATCCGTAAGGAACGACCGAAGCCGTGGTACCATCCTTGTTCGTTTGACCGCACTTAATTGAGGTATTAACGCCACCAACGGTTAATTTGCTTGAAAGTGAATTTTGAATCGTTTGAGTGGTTTCACTGTTCACTCATCCCTGGTTCGATTCTACTAAGCTTTCATTAACAATTTTATTGTATCACGATGCTGGCTTATATTGCAGACAGCGATAGGCAATAATCGCAAAGGCAACGGCGACATTGAGAGAGTCAATATTTTTCATTGGGATGGTGACTTCTCCATCACTTAACGCGGCGATGGATGGACGGACGCCATGGGATTCATTGCCGACCACCAAGATATTCTTTTCTTGAAATCGATAATGCTGAAGAGGAATGGCTTTGGTTGATAAGTTTGTCGTCACGATATGATAACCCTCTTGGTGATACTGTTTCAGTAATGCACCATCTTCTTGATCGACAAGAAGATTTAATCCAAACATGGCTCCTTGGGAACTGGCAATCACCTTAGGTTGATAACGATTGGCCGTGTTCGGTGAAAAAATAACCGTGGTAATCCCTAATCCTAGACTCGTTCTTAAGATCGTACCCACATTACCAGGATCATTGATTTGATCTAGATATACCATGGTGTTTCCCAAAGGAAATTGGGTTTTTATTTTTCGGCATAACCCGATGATACCTTGAGGGGTTTTTTGATTGGATATGGCGGCGAAGACATGGGGATCACAGACAAACATCTTGATGTCACTAGGAAAGTTAAGGGTATGATCAAGAACATAAACGGATTCAAGGACGCCGGCATTTAAAGCATGATCAACCAAGTGTTGACCTTCGACTAAAAAATGCGTGGGTTCAAAAGGACCATCTTGATTCTTTAATAATCTTAATTTTTTGATGTGAGCATCTTGTAAGGTTTTTAATGCATTCATTGATGTTGACCTTTTAAAATTTTAGCATGTTCTTCATCATATCGTGGATAGGCAACTCGCAAAGCTTGATGAAATCGAGGAGAATGGTCAAAATGGCGATCATGAATCAATTCATGAACGATCACCGCATCAATGATTGACCAAGAGAAATGGATCAATTTTATGGCGAAGGTTAACCGCTTGGTCCGGCGAGAATTCGATCCTAGTCGCGTTGACATCGTCCTAACCCGAACAAGATATGGGGTTTGGATATCGAGCGTTTTTTGCCAATCGTTGACACGTTTGGTCAGCATGGTTAAGAACCATGCCTTGACAGATCGGTGCTTCATCAACGCCGTCATGGAGATGGATTCAGGAAGTTGAAATGTTTTAAAAACCCTGGATTGATCAACCCATGTTCCCAGTAAATACATCCCCTTTTCATTCCAAGAAACGGGGATGTTTTGAATACGGGTAATGAGTTTTTCTCCATGCATATGAAGTTGCTTTTTAATCCATGACAGTGGTGTTTTTTTTGGTGACGATACAAAAAAAACATCGTTTTTAAAACGTAAGATGGTACGTTTTTTAGCCCGATGTGTCACAAAGACAGGATACGTTTTTTGGTTGATAACAACAGTCATGACTACGCTTTAAATTTTGAAGCGTGTAAAGCTTGTAAGCTAGTAGGCGTAAATTGCAGTAGGTATTTTTCCATTAATTGGGTGGTGAGTTCAACATCTTTTAAATGAACCATCGAGGTATGGGAATGATAATACCTGCATGGGATAGAAATGGTCATGGTCACAACCCCTGAAAACGCTTTATGCATTTCTCCGGCGTCAGATCCACCGACTGGCATCACGTCATATGTAAAAGGAATTTTATTGGTGATGGCAACCCGTTCCACATCTTCAACCAATCCACGATGGGCAATGACGCTGGCATCAAGAATCGATAATGCCACACCTTGACCCAAACGAGTATCCTGTTTAGGTGCACCGGGTAAATCATTCGACAACGTTACGTCTAAGGCAAATCCAACATCGGGTTTAGCTTTGAAAGTTGAAGTTTTTGCACCTCTTAACCCAACTTCTTCTTGGACCGTGAATGCAGCAATAATGGTTGCTTCGGTTTGGACATCTTTTAATCGGCGCATTAATTCTATCAACACGCCACAACTAACGCGATTATCCCAGGCCTTGCCCATGCCAACATCGGTATCATTCATGATCATGGCATCGGTATGTGGGGTCACCATATCGCCGATGCGAATGCCAAGAGACTCGATATCTTTCTTAGAAGAAATACCTAAATCCATATACATATCTTTTAACTCAATCACTCGATTGCGTGCTTCTTGACTCATGCCATGTGGCGGACGAGCGCCAATAATGCCTTGAAATGTTTTCCCTTGTCTGGTGGTAATGGTCATGACTTGGGCTAACAAAACATGCGACCACCATCCTCCGATGGGAGTTAATCGAATCATGCCTGAATCTTCAATTTGTGAAATCAAAAAACCGACTTCATCCATATGGGCAGCAAGCATGACGGTTAACTTGGGGTTTTTTCCTTTTTTAATCGCCAGTAAAGAACCTAATCCGTCGTATTGAATGTCATCGACAAAAGGTTTCACCTTTTTTTCTATGAATGCCGCCACTTGATGTTCAAAACCAGAAACACCATTGAGTTCAGATAATTGTTTTAATAACGGCCACCAGGTTGTCTTTATCATGATTCTCCTTCATTAATAGGCATTTTTTTGCCGGGTATAATTAACACCAAGCTTTTTAAAGTAAGCATCAACGACTTCTTCGGAAGTAAAGCCTAAAAGCGGGATAAGATTTAAATAAGATTGAAACGACTTTTCTAAGGCTTTCACCGTGAATGCTTTTGAAAGATCACTGATTGCCTGAAAGACATCAATGGTTGCCTGGGTTAAGGTTTTTGAAAGGTGGGCAATCTCATAGTGATGTTGACTGGATTGAACTTCAATCGACAAGGATAATAGAAAATGTAATCCATCCGCATATTCATCAAGGATGATTGGTTTTTCCGCACTCGGTTTTTTCGACCAAAATTTAAAGGTTTTGGTTTCATTGATCATTTCCCCAACCTCAACCAATAGAGCAAGCAAACGTTTTTCTCTAGTTGAAGCGTAGCTCACTTGGTGTTGTTGCTGAATATGGGCATCCAACTTTGCTTGTTCGGCAAGCAATAATTTTAAATCGATGGTCATACTAATTTCTTCAATTTCCAAATGTCATCAACATATTGTTGGATCGTTCTGTCGGTTGAAAAGAAACCAGAGCGAGCAACGTTGACAATCGCCATCGATTGCCATTGTTTTTGATTTTGATACATGTTGCCAATTTTTTCATGGGCAGCAGCATACGCATCAAAATCCTTGAGAAGAAAGTACTCATCATTACGATGCATGATTTCATCAAAAATAGGACGGAATGTATCAAGATTACCTTCTGACCAAGTTCCATCGATGAGTGAATCGATGATCGATTTTAAGTGGGGTTGTTTCGCGTACATATCCCAAACTCGATAACTACGGTTTTGATAGAGTTCATTGACTTCATCGACTTTCATGCCAAAAATAACACAATTGTTTTCGCCAACCAAGTCAGCAATTTCTACGTTAGCGCCGTCTAGGGTTCCTAAGGTAATGGCACCGTTCATCATGAATTTCATGTTGCCTGTTCCAGAAGCTTCTTTACCGGCGGTTGAGATTTGCTCGGAGATGTCACTGGCAGGAATCACTTTTTCAGAAATTGAAACGCCATAGTTTTCGATAAATACAACGCGTAAGAAGGCATTGACTGCAGGATCAGCATTGACGATTTTTGCCACCGAATGAATGAGTTCAATAATTTTCTTCGCGTAGAAATAACTTGGCGCTGCTTTCGCACCAAAGATAAACGTGCGTGGAGGAATTTTAAATGAAGCATCTTGTTTCATGCGTTGATATAAATACATGATGTGGAATACATTCATCAATTGGCGTTTATAAGCATGCAATCGTTTAATTTGAACATCAAAGATGCTGTTGACATTCAGATCAACCCCTTGGTGTTTTTTAAGGAAAATCGCTAAGGCTTTTTTATTCGCTAATTTAATCTTTCCTAACTCGGTTTGTAGTTTTGCATCATCTTTGAATGGCAAGAGTTTTTCTAATTGTTTAGGTTGGGTTTTCCATCCTTCGCCAATCCGGTCACTGATGGTTTTTGCAAGGTAAGGATTGCTGTACATCATCCAGCGGCGATGGGTGATGCCATTGGTCTTGTTATTGAATCGTTGCGGATATAACTGATAAAAATCCTTGAAGGTATCTGTCTTTAAAATATCGGTATGTAAAGCGGCAACGCCATTGGTTGAGAATGTAGCAAAAATCGCAAGATTCGCCATGTACACCATGCCGTCTTTAATGATGGCCATGTTTTTTCTTGCATCTTCAGTGATGTGTTTTTGACTAAATTCAAGTTGGCTGCGACGATGAATTTCTTCGATGATCATATAAATTCTTGGAAGGAGTGGTTGAATAGATTGAATCGGCCATTTTTCTAAAGCCTCAATCATCACCGTGTGGTTGGTGTAGGCCATGCAGCGGGTTAATTGTGACCAGGCGGCATCCCACGTTAAATTGTGGTCATCCATCATGATTCTCATAAACTCAGGAATGGCAAGAATCGGATGCGTGTCATTGAGTTGGAATACAAAATAATCAGCAATGTCGTCCACCCGTTTGAAACGGCGATAATGAGAACCCACCACCGATTGAAGTCCAGCAGATACTAAGAAATAGTGTTGCCTTAATCGTAAGATTTTTCCTTGTTCCGTAGAATCATCTGGATATAATCCATGGGTAATTTCTTTAACGGTTTGTAGATATTCTTTAAAACTTTGATTACTGGGAATATTTTCTTCGGTTGGTTCGGAGGACCATAATCTTAAATTGTTGGTCATCCCATTACGATACCCAATCACGGCCATATCATAAGGAACCGCTCGAACATTCAATGCATTGACCGTACGAATCGCGTATCCACCATCTGGTTTTAAATACGTTTCTGCTTGACCATAAAATTTAACGTCGACCGCGTGCTTATAATTCTTGACTTCCCAAACGTTGCCGTTTTTAAGCCAAATGTCCGGAACTTCCACTTGTTTGCCGTTGACAATTTTTTGTTTAAAAAATCCATAATCATAGCGAATGGTGTTGCCGTGACCCGGATAGCCTAAAGAGGCGATTGAATCTAAAAAGCAAGCAGCAAGCCGACCTAGACCGCCATTCCCTAATCCAGCATCCGTTTCCATGTCAATGAGTTCTTTTAAGGATAAATTTAAATCCTTTAAACCTTCTTCGACCAATTCATAAATGCCAAGGTTTTGTAAGTTACTTAACATTAATTTTCCGATGAGAAATTCCATGGAAAAGTAAATGAGTTGGCGAGGGTGCTTCTTATTATCGGTAGTCCTTAAATTCTTCATGTTTTGACCGGCATAATCACGGATCATGTGGCCAATAATTTCATACCTTTCGGTGATGTGACTATCTTGAATGGTCCGACCAAATTTAGATTCTAGTCGCTCAAGAAAAATAGTTTTGAACTCTTGTTTATTTTTAAACATTAGGGTATAGACTCCTTCATTTAGCGAGTATCTTCGCTTATTTTTTTTAAAACAATGGCAGCAAATGAACCAATGGTTAACGTCATCGTATGCGGTTTTCCTTCCGGTCCTGATTGTCGCTTGGTGAGCAATGGATTTTTGTTAATCCGATGCCAACCACTATAGATTTCGTTATCTGAATTTAGGATTTCTTGATACGTTCCTGGTTCAAACACACCGATATCATAATCATTATAGTAATTACCCTTCATGTTTAAAACAATAATTATTGTGGAATGATTCACTTTTCTTTCAAAAACATAAATATTATCTTGGCGATTATCCACCATTAACCAGCGAAATCTTGCCGGGTTATGTTCTTCGACATGTAAACTTGGTTCTTGTTTATAAATCCGATTCAGATCTTTCAACAATGTCCGAACCGAATCGTGTTTTGGGTACTGAGTAAAAAACCATGGTAAAGATTTCTTTTCGCTCCATTCATCAAACGAAGCGATCTCGTTACCCATAAAAATTAATTTCTTTCCCGGATGCATCCATTGGTAAGTGTAAAGATTACGTAAAAGAGCAAACTTTTCATCATAGTTACCCCACATTTTATTCACAATGGTGCCTTTGCCATGAACGACTTCGTCATGGGATAACGGCAACATAAAGTTATCAGAATAAAAGTAATGCATGGAAAAGGTTAACTTATGGTGATCGTAGAGTTTATAAACAAAATCCACCCCGTAGTATTTAAGGGTGTCGTTCATCCAGCCCATGTCCCATTTATAGTCAAATCCCAAACCACCCAATTCTACAGGACGAGTCACTCCGCCAAATGACGTAGAGTCTTCGGCAATGCTCATGACGGTTGGGTGATAGGTATGAATAAATGAATTTAAATCTCGAATAAACGCAATCCCTCCAGAATTTTCTCCTTGTTGGGTATTGCCATCCCAATAAACAATATTACTCACCGCATCAATGCGAATACCATCAAGGTGAAACATCGAAATAAAATAGTTGATGCTACTAAAAAGCATGCTTCGGACAACCGGCTTACTTAAATCAAATTGGGGTGATCCCCATTGTGAGAAGGTTCTTCTTGGATCAAAATACTCATACAATTTGCTGCCATCAAACTCATGTAAGCCAAAGCCATCACTGGCAAAATGGACGACCACAAAATCTAGAATCACCCCAAGACCTACTTGATGACACCGGTCAATTAACGTCATTAATCCTTTTAGGGAACCATAGCGAGAATCTACGGCATGAAATCCAGTGGTTTGATAACCCCAAGACCCATCAAAAGGGTGTTGGGTTAGGGGCATCAATTCAATGTGAGTAAATCCATGTTCTAGCACATAGGGAATCAGTTGTTCAGCCATGTCTTCATAACTAAAAAATTCTTTTTTCTCAGGTTTTTTCCAGGAACCTAAATGAACTTCATAGATGGCCATGGGTCGATCAAAATTCCGATTTCGATTGGCAAGATAGGCTTCATCATGCCATTGAAAACCTTGATAGGTTGTCACCACACTAGCCGTTAAGGGTCTTACTTCTGCTTCGAAAGCATAAGGATCTGCTTTCTGAACCACAACCCCATAGGTGTTTTTGAACTGATATTTATAGCGATCACCAAGCTTAGCGTTGGCCACAAAAGCTTCATAGATTCCCCATTCATGAACTTTTTCCATTGGATGATCTTGAGCCTTCCATAGGTTAAAATCACCAACAACAAAGACTTCAGTAGCGTTGGGTGCATAGAGGCGAAAAACAAAACCACTGATTTTTTTTTCAACCTTGGTTTTGGTCATGGAATGGACACCAAAATACTCATAACTTTGAAAGGAACCAAAGTTGAAAAAGTGATTAATGATTTCTTTTGGAAGCATCTTTATAATTATACAACTTTTCTTTTTTTAAAATTAACTATAAATGTATTTCCTTATCGCATATGTTTTCGGTATAATTCACTAGGAAAGAAATATAAATGGTTTCATGAGTAAAATAATTGCAGTTAACGCAGGTAGTAGTAGTTTAAAGTTTAAACTTTATGACATGCCGTCAGAAACTTTAATATGTTCGGGAGCAGCTGATAGAATTGGACAATCTATGGGTAATTTTTCATTGATTATTGGTCAAGAAAAACTCTCCATCAATATCCCGATTGCAAATCATCAAGAAGGTGTTGCTCTACTGCTGAAATATCTTATCGAAAACAAAGTCATTCAATCGTTTAAAGAAATTGACGGCGTTGGTCATCGAATTGTTCAAGGTGGAAAGTATTTCTTTATGAGCGCAATTATTACCCCAGACGTGATTGCAAAAGTAACAGAGTTTATCCCGTTAGCACCACTTCATAACGGACCTAACTTGATGGGAATTGAAGCTTTTCAAACCATTCTTCCTAATGTTAAAAATGTTGGGGTTTTTGATACGGCTTTTCACCAAACCATGGCCCCTCAAGATTTTTTATTCCCAATTCCTTATGAGCTCTATGAAAAATATGACTTAAGACGTTATGGCTTTCACGGCACTTCCCATAAATATTTATTCTTACAAGTCCGCCAACATTATAAAGTTAAGAATAACCCTAATATCATTACGATTCATTTGGGTTCAGGAGCATCCCTTGCTGCCATTAAAGACGGCAAAGTTGTTGCCACGTCCATGGGGCTAACCCCATTAGGTGGCATCATGATGGGAACTAGAACCGGGGATATCGATCCAAGTGTTCTTCACTTTGCAGCCCTTAAAACTGGATTAACCCACGAGGCTGTTTATGAGATGTTTAACAAAAAGAGTGGTTTACTTGGAATGTCAAAACTTTCAAGCGACTCCCGTGATTTAGAAGCAGCGGATATTCAAGGTAACGTTCAAGTTAAATTGGCCAATCAATTGTTTGTCAGACGCATTGCTGATTTTATTGGTCAATATCACATCCGACTTGGTGGGGTCGATGTCTTGGTGTTTTCTGCCGGGATTGGTGAAAACTCAGGTTTTTATAGGCATTTAATCCTTGAAGAAGTCAAGTCAGCGCTAGGGATTATTGAAGATCTTGAAGTGAATAAGGCGACAAGGGGAAAACTTGCAATCATTACTAAACCTGAAAGTAAAGTTACGGCGATGGTCATTCCTACGAATGAAGAATTAATGATTGTAAAGGATACCTATGAAATCATCAAAAAGTAAAGCCTCAAAACCAAACACGATCTATGCAGATATTTTAAATGCGATTAAAAAATATCCAAAAATTATTGTCTTTCGTCATGTCATCCCTGATTTTGATGCCTTAGGGACTCAATGGGGTGTTGCCACCTGGATTAAAGATAATTTCCCTTCAAAACAAATCAAAGTGGTGGGTGAAGACCACCCAACGTTTACCCCTCGCTTATATCCTAAAATGCAAAAAGTAAGTCAAAAGTTTTTTGATAAAAAGACTTTATGCATTGTCGTAGACACCGCAAACATGGAACGGATTGACGATAAGCGCTTTAATCTTGGTGGCATGCTCATTAAGATTGACCACCACCCTAATTTAAATCCATACGGAGATATTTGCTTGGTTGAAACAGACACATGTGCTGCTTCCGAACTTTGGATGAAAATGGTGATGAGCTATGGTGACAAATACAAATTAACCAAAAAAGCGGCGACGTATTTGTACGCTGGAATTGCTGGCGATTCTGGCCGATTTATGTACAAATCAACAACCCCCCAAACCTTTGAAATTGCTAAAAAACTTTTAGAAACAGGCATCAATGCCCATGATGATGTTTACTTGAAAATGTATGAAAAGACCCTTGAAGATTTAAAGATTACTGCTTACCTATTAAATCAATATAAGATTTCTCCAAAAGGCGTTGCATATTATGTGTTAACTCACCAAGAGCAAAGTGATCTTGGCATGTTATCTTCTCAAGGTAAAGACAGTGTCAATATGTTTAGCAATATCAAAGACATCCATATTTGGTGCTCGATTTCCGAAGATAAAAAAGATAACGTTTGGCGGGTCTCCATACGCAGCAAAAAAGTCACAATTAACCAAGTGGCCCAAAAATATGGCGGTGGTGGACACGCCCAAGCCAGTGGATGCAAATTGACAAAAATTGAGGAACTTCCTGAATTTATTGCAGACTTAGATAATTTGTTGAAATAATCGAAGATTTTCAATGACGAAACTGCATCAATATGCTATGATTTTTCTAATGAGGAGAACCCCTTGTTCATACCACTTCATCTCACAAGTTCTTATTCTATTTTATCAAGTGGTTTTACCATGGACCGCCTTATTTCCGCAATCAAAGAAAAAGGTTATTCAACTGTCGGCTTAGCCGATCATCAAGTCTTATTCGGTGTTCCTGAATTCGCAACTTTAACCAAAAAACATCAAATTCAATCGATTATCGGTATTGATATTGTTTATCCGAAAATGTTGGTCACCTTTTTTGCTGTCAATGAACTTGGTTACCGTGAACTCATTCAATTAAGTCACATCGCTCAAGAAGGTCTCATTAGCAATCACCGTTTCCAATCGAAAAACAAGAACATTATAGCCGTCGTCTCACCTTTACAAAGTTCAATCTTTAAAGAACCTTTTGATCAACTTGCCTTATACCTTAACACGCATTTGTCTGGGATAGCATTGACCTATGTTGGGATTGAAAACTATCCAGATAGCGATGAAAAACCTATCCAACTATATCGAGAATTTGCCAAGAAATATTCCTATCCGACGGTTGCCTTTCCTCATATTCGATATGGCAAACCAAATGACGCAATTATTCTTGATATTCTTCAAGCCATTCATCGTGGGGAAACCTTAACCATCAAGGAAAAACTAGGTGGGCAATATTTACCTACCCTTGAAGAAATTCAACAACGTTATCTTCCAGAAGAAATCATTGAAACAGCAAACATTGCGAATGGATGTCGGTTTAATTTTTTTGTCAAACGCGGGCAATTGTTAAGTTTCCAATCAGGAACATCAAGTCAAGACTTACTAAGGGAAAAATCCATTGAAGGTTTACAAAGCCGACCGATTGATTTTACACAAATGGCTTATCTAGAAAGATTAGACTACGAGTTAACGATGATTGAGCAGTTAGGGTTTGCAGATTACTTCTTAATCGTTGCCGATTTTATTCAGTATGCAAAACAACAACGTATCATGGTTGGACCTGGAAGAGGATCTGCTCCTGGTAGTTTGGTCGCTTACGCATTAGGTATTACTGACATTGATCCTTTACCTCATCAACTTTTATTTGAACGTTTCTTAAATCCTTCACGTAAAACCATGCCAGATATTGATACGGATTTTGCCGATAAAGATCGAGAAAAAATCATTGAGTATATCCGAAAAAAATATGGAGATGATCGCGTCAGTCATATCATTACTTATCAAACCATTCAGGCCAAACAAGCGATTCGAGATATTGGTCGAGTATACAAATTTTCAAATACTTCGATTGAATTATTAAGCAAAGCCTTAGGTGATGGAAAACTTGATTTACGAAGCTCCTATAAAAAACTTCCGGCCTTTCAAAAACATTTTGATGAAGATCCTGAATGCGCCGAGATTGTTAAACTCGCTCATAAAATTGAAGGTTTTATCCGTCAATCTGGCATGCATGCTGCTGGCATCATTCTCAACGAAACTCCACTTCACCAATCCTTACCGTTGATCAAACAAGGACCCAAAGTCATTACTCAATATGAAATGAATCATTTGGAAGCTCAAGGTTTTTTAAAAATAGACATCCTTGGATTGAGAAACTTAACGATCATTGAAACGTGCTTAAACCAATTAAACCATCAAGGCATCCATCTTGACTTAAAAACCATTCCTATGGAAGATAACCAAGTGTTTCAATTATTAAGAACTGGTCTAAACATGGGTTTATTTCAACTTGAATCCGATGGCATGAAACGGGCGATGAAAACAATTCAAATTGATCGATTTAGTGATCTAGTAAGTTTGATTGCCCTATATCGCCCAGGACCCATGGATAACATTGAAAGTTATGCAAGGCGAAAACAAGGGTTAGAACCTGTCACGTATTTAGATAATCAACTCAAGCCAATTCTTAATCCGACATTTGGTATCATTATTTACCAAGAACAAATCATGCAAATTGCCCAAACCATGTCTGGTTTTTCTTTAGCAAAAGCGGATGATTTCCGACGAGCTATTTCTAAAAAAGATAATGAAACCATGCTTGCATTAAAACAGTCATTCTTGGATGGCGCAGTGAGTAAAGGGTATAAATCGGATCATGCATTGAGTGTTTATAATCACATTTTAAAGTTTGCTGATTATGGATTTAACAAATCTCATTCCGTCGCTTATGCAACGTTAACGTATCAAATGGCTTATTTAAAAACGTATCACCCTCATGCATTTTATGCTTCGATTTTGAACTCTTCTGCTGGGACGTCGGATACAAAATTAATGGGTTATATGGATGAATTACGAACCTTAAAAATTAAACTGATGCCACCAAACATTCAAACCCCATCCATTCAATTTAGTATTCAAGATCATCAACTGATTGCCCCTCTGACATTGTTAAAAGGGATTCATTCTGATTTGGTGCTTCGCATTCAAAAAGTTCGTCTTCAAGGACCCTTTGCTGACTTTTTTGATTGTATCACAAGATTGTATCCTCTTGATTTAACCCTTCAACATCATTCGAGTTTTATTGATGCTGGCGCTTATGATGTCTTTGGTTTACCAAGAGCGACGTTAAGAGCAAGTCTACAAAATGCCATGAAGAATGCTGCGATTCAATCGACTTTTTTGGATGAACAAACCGGCTTATTACCACCCACATCGTTACCAAAAATTCCGATGGTCGAAGCTGAAGATAAACCATTTGAAAACTTAGAAAAAGAACTTGATGTCACGGGGATGATTTTATCGCAATCCGTATTAGGAAATTATCGTCAACCCAAAAACGGACCGGTGATTCCTACCATTCAAGAAAGTAAACGAACCAATCAAGTGGTGACCACGGGTGGTTTAATTCGGACGATACGGGTGGTCAAAACAAAAGCTGGTCAAACCATGGCTTTTGTTACCATCTACGATGAAACCGACAAACTTGAGCTTATCTTGTTTCCAAAATTGTATGAACGTTTTGGTGCCGAACTTAAACGTGGACAATTGGTTGTGGTAACAGGCACTCAAGACTTAGAAAAAAATGATAACTTTCTTGTTGATCAAATTCGCTTGATGAAATCATGAAAAAATTTAAAATCATTGATGGCAATGCGTTATTATTTCGTGCCTATTATGCATCAGCTTATAGTGGTGCGAATTTAACCACGGCCTCAGGCATTCCTACCAGTGCCGTGTATGTGTTCGCTAACATGTTACAAAAAATCTTGTTTCCAGTCCCGGAACATACTTATATTTTGGTGGCCTTTGATACTGGTCAAAAAACCTTTCGCCATGAAGCATTAGAAACTTACAAAGCTCATCGTAAACCTGTGCCTGAAGATTTAATCAAACAATTTCCAATTGCTCGTGAACTTTTAAAAGCCCTTAATCTTTATACTTTTGAACAAGATGGTTTTGAAGGCGATGATGTCGCTGGGACCGCCGCCATCCTTGGTGTCAAAGCTGGCATGGAAGTTGATATTTACACGTCTGATCGTGATTTTCTTCAACTCGTTCAACCCCATCTAACCGTGCAACTCATTCGAAAAGGCGTCAGTGAAACGGTAGCAATGACAAGAGAACGGGTCATTGCAGAATACGGGATTACCCCAGAACAAGTCCCAGATTACAAAGGATTAGTGGGCGATGCTAGCGATAACCTTCCAGGTATTCCTGGCATTGGCGAAAAGACAGCGGTGAAGTTACTGCAACAATTTCATACCTTTGAACAAGTGTTATTGGCTGCTCAAACCTTAAAGGGAAAAACCGCAGAAAATCTAATTGCTCATCAAGCCGAAGGAATTTTATCAAAGAAACTTGCCATCATTCAAAGTGATATGGCGTTACCTTTTGACATAGAAGCAACACGATATCAAGGCATTGAAGAAACCATCTTCCAAACATTCGCACAAACCTATGAAATGAAATCCTTACAAGGTAGGTTTTTATTCAAGCAGGCAGCAAGTCCAGTCACCACCACCTTTGAAACCGTTACATCCTTACCGACGTTAAGCGTGGATGCGATAGCGATTGTACCAGTCCTAGCGGAAGGCAATTACTTTCAAATCGATCTTCAAGGCTGGTCATTACGTTTGGGAGAAAAGAATTATTATATTACCTTCAAAGACAGTCAATCCGACGCTACTTTTTCTCAATTACTCGCTTCACCATCGATTGAGAAAATTGTCTATGATTATAAACAACTGATGGTGTTATGCCATCGTTACCATTTTTCATTAAAAGGTCCTTTCTTTGACTGTATGTTAGCCACGTATGCGATTGATGAAACCCCGTCATTAAATCGAAATCAAGTGTTTCAACAAGCAGGAATCACCTTACCCACCGATCTCATTGAACAAGCCATTCATGTGGTTGATCATTTATTCACCATGAAAGAAAAACTCATGGTGTCTTTAAAAGAAAAGCAACTCGAAAAAATTATCTTTGATATTGAATTTCCACTCATTCCTGTTTTAGCAAAGATGGAAATTGAAGGCATCCCCATTGATAAGATTTATTTGAAAGACATGGAAGTTAATTTAGAGAAAAAACTCAATGATTTACAAATCTTTATTCACCAAAGTGTTGGTCAAACCTTTAACATCGATAGCCCAAAACAATTGAGTGAAATTTTATTTCAACAACTTCATTTACCTAATCCGAAAAAGGGTTCTACCAATGCTGAGGTTTTAAAACAATTGGTTCCTCTTCATCCCTCCATTGCGTCGATTTTGGATTACCGAAAATATGCAAAACTTCAATCCACCTATGTTAAAGCCCTTCCAGCCTTAGCGTATCAAGATGGAAAATTACACCCTATATACCAACAAGCACAAACGACCACAGGTCGCCTATCTTCGTTTGATCCAAACATTCAAAACATTGCCGTCAAGGATGAAGAAACAAAACTCATTCGAAAAGCATTTTATTATCCTGATCAAAATTATGTTTGGTTGTCTTTTGATTACTCACAAATTGAATTAAGAATTTTAGCAGAGCTTGCTGAATGTAAGCCTTTGATTGAAGCGTTTCAAAATCAGGTTGATATTCATACCTTAACCGCCCAACGGTTATTTGCCCAAGGTGGTGAAGTGACCCCATTGATGCGGCGGCAAGCAAAAGCAGTAAATTTTGGTATCATCTACGGGATTTCTTCTTGGGGTTTATCAGAACAACTTGGGATTAGTCCAGGGGAAGCGAATGGATTGATTGAAGCATTTTATCAAGCTTATCCAGAATTAAGAACGTATATGCAAAACTTAATCACCTCGTTACAAGAACAAAAATATGTCTCGACACTGCTCGGTAGACGTCGATACTTAAGAGACATTGGTGGTAGTAATTTTCAAGCGCGAGAATTTGCCAAACGAGCTGCCATGAATGCGCCCATTCAAGGCACAGCAGCTGACTTGATGAAGTTAGCCATGATTCAAGTTGATCAAGCCTTAACTGCCAACAACATGAAAACCCAGTTGATTTTAACCATTCACGATGAGTTAATTTTTAAAACCCCAAAAGAAGAAATTACCAAGGTCATGCCGCTGATCCAATCCATCATGGAACATGCGCTTCCTCTTCGCGTTCCCCTTCTGGTTGAAGGCCATTATGCCGAAACTTGGTATGATTTAAAGTAACCCTTATGCCAGAATTACCAGAAGTAGAAACCGTTGTCAGAAACTTAAGACCAATCCTGATTGGTTCAACTATTGATGTGATGACGTTTCGTTACTCGAAAATGATTCATCCTTCCCCATCCATCTTTGAACAAAAACTCAAAGGACAAACCTTTACAAACATTGAACGCATTGGTAAATTCATTATCTTCTTTTTTTCCAATCAATCGGTGGTGGTCACCCATTTACGAATGGAAGGAAAGTTCATTGAACTTAAAAACCCCCATGATCCATTGACTCGATTTGCCCATCTTATTTTTCATTTAAAAGATGGTCGAAGACTGGTCTATGATGACATGCGTAAATTTGGCACGTTCACCTTAGCAACCGCCAAAACGTATCTGGATTTACCATCATTAAAAAAATTAGGCAAAGAACCATTAACGAGTTTAGATCCACATCCGATATTGGCTAAAATCAACGCTTCTCGCCGTCCAATCAAAAGTATTCTTCTTGATCAAAGCATTCTTTTGGGTTTAGGTAATATCTATGCGGATGAAGTCCTTTATGCAGCAAACATTCACCCTCTTAAAAAAGGAACTCAATTAAGTTTAGAAGAAACCAAATCAATTTTACTTCACAGTGAAAAAATCTTGAAGGCTGCGATTGCGTCTGGTGGTAGCCGTATTCGCTCTTATCGATCAGGAAGTCCCATCGATGGCGAATTCACCTTAAAAATTCAAGCCTATGGGCGCGAAGGTCAACCTTGCCATCGCTGTCACCACCGCCTTGATAAGATCACCGTGGGTGGACGGGGAACTCACTATTGTCCACGTTGCCAACATCATCCCGATTTACCATTTGTCATTGGTGTCACGGGAACCATTGCCACTGGAAAGTCAACCTTGGTCAGTGTCGGATCTTCTCTAGGATTTCATACCATTGATGCTGATCAAATCGTTCACCGCGTTTATCAAACCCAAAAGGCCATCTCTTTGATCAAGCGTTTATTTCCCTTCGTTGTGATTGATAAAAAGATTAACCGTCGCCAATTATTGAAAGCGATGATTGACCAACCCAAAGGTTATCAAAAACTTATTCAATGGTTATTTCCTTTGGTTAAATCCATCATCTTTCACGAGCTAATGAAAACAAAATCCAAGGCCGTTATTGTTGAGGTTCCTTTGTTATTTCAAGGTAATCTTGATGCTTATTGTGATGTGATCATTGGCGTGGACATGGAGGCATCGAT
>Ga0247843_1002814_pt1 | contig 30266 bp, 24 predicted proteins | sample LaCruzMarch2017__FD_192420 | JGI IMG/M metagenome (GOLD analysis project Ga0247843, IMG submission 192420) | Freshwater microbial communities from meromictic Lake La Cruz, Castile-La Mancha, Spain - LaCruzMarch2017_8m | ecosystem: Environmental > Aquatic > Freshwater > Lake | place: Spain... | reverse complement strand
CGTTGCAGGTTCTAATATTGATAATGCCAGAGTCAATATTACCTTATCACAAGGAACTGCAGGAACTATTGTTGATGTATCTGGTCAAATAGTGGGTGGTATAACTGGAAATGCTGTTTATAGTACAAACGGAAATACATTTGCTACAAAAGTTGTCGGAAATAGAACAGGTCAAACTGGTATTGCTGGTTCTCAATACACAGGGTATGCATATCTTGGTGTTGGAGGATTATCTAAGCTTATTGCCGAAGAAATAGAAGCAGGATTGCAAGGTAATTTTCCAGCATCTGGTCCAGTGTATTTAAAGGATGCTAATTCAAAAATTACACTTAAACAATACACTAATAACAATCTTACTCAAACTTTAACAGATCCTCTATCATCATCTCAAACCTATCCATTATCTAGTGATGTTAGATATGGCGTATCATATGCAGGAGGCAATATGATAGGCGTATGTAGAGTACCAACCCCTCAACAAGTTTCATACGGTACTTTGGTTGATAATACATCAGGAATAGCAATATTAGATGCCTCAACTCTTTGGTCATTTAATGCAGACAACCTCCCATCTACGGGAATTGGTGGAAGATTGAAAAATTGTGCTACCGTAGAAGCTGTTGGTGCTCAGATTGCAGCATTTTTACCATAAGTATATTATATATGCCTTATCCATCACAACCAGTTTTACCTAATTCTTTTCATGGTAGCACATCTTTTAACTCACAAATTAAAAGCTATGATCATTTAGCCCAAAGAGTGAGAAGAACTTTAGGAGAACCGTTAATAAGAGTCGAAATAAGTTCAGAACAAATGTATGAATTTATAGATATTGCCCTAGAATGGTTTACTAAATTTGCTGGAGTTACCGAAGAATATTTGATTTTTAGATCTGATCTATACGAAAGAGGAAAAGGATTAAGAGTAGATCGATTGTTTAGCATAACACCTGAATTAGCCAATGCTGTATCAACAGAAACACCAACTTTATCAACCGGATATGATTTTGATATGGATAATTATAGAAAAGTTGTTGATGTTTTTTCATTTAATGAGGGAAATAATTCAGGTGTTAATACATTATTTACAATTGAACATACTATAGCCCAGCAAGCGTATTTTGGACATCTTTTGGGCAATGTTGGGTATGATCTAGTCACATGGCACGTACTCAAATCATGGTTAAATACTAGAGAAAAAGTATTAGCACTTAAACCTTACCTTAGATTTGAACCAGAAACTCAATTATTAAAAATTATACCAGAACCACCGAGATCAAGTATATATTATGGGTTAATCGGGTGCAAAGTTCAAAAGCCTATCAAGTTTTTAGTGTCAGAATTGTGGGTATTTCGTTATGTATCTGCTCTTTCAAAGATATCCATAGCTAATATAAGAGGTAAATTCAATGGAACCATACTTTTTGGCGGTCAACAAGTTAATGGCACCGACTTAATGCGTATGGGAGAAAAAGAAAAAGACGAATTAGAGAAAGAATTGATGGGAAATACTGTTGATACCGATATTGTGAGATTCTTTGTCGGAACTTTTACCGCATTACTTTCTATTGGACAATTTTTAATTTAAATTGATTACAAACTAATCAGCTTTTTATTATCATGCATAATAAGTATTTTTATGGAAAAACTTAATGATGTTAAGCATAAACATTATTATCCAGATTTTTATATACCTAAATATAATCTAATAATAGAAATTAAATCAAATTATATTTATAATTTACAAAAAAAATTAAACGAAAAAAAGAAAAAAGAAACAATTAAAGCTGGATATAACTATATAATTTTAAAAGAAAAAAACTATGAACCATTTGATAAATTTTTAAACAATATATTATGAAACCTAGATTGCAAAAAAACAATAAATATGTGCAATCTTTGTTTAATCCTAGATATCCTGAAAAATATAAAGGAAAATATCCAATATTTGCTCGATCTTCATTAGAAATCAAAGCAATGAGGTGGATGGATGACAATAATAACGTGATTACTTGGGGGTCAGAGTCTGTAGTAATTCCATATCAAGGGTTAGATGGGAAAATACATAGATATTTTGTTGATTTGGTATGTGAAATGAAAAGAAAAGACGGAAAACATGAAAAGTTGTTAATAGAAGTAAAACCAGAGAGACAAACCTTACAACCCGTACCAAGTTTAAAAAAATCTAAGAAAACTGTTCTGTATGAATCATTTCAATATGCTCAAAATCAGGCTAAATGGACAGCAGCAAGAGCATGGTGTGATAAAAAAGGATATAAATTTATAATATTAACCGAAAAACACTTAAAAAATTGATGTTTTTGTATATAGATATGATAAATAGTTATAATATATGGAAAAAGCATATAAGCTTATAGTAGAATCGCCTAATTACGAAGTAAAGTATCTAATGGTCGAAGAAAATAGAAATTCTCCTGCTAATTTATACATTAAGGGTCCGTTTTTAATGGCTAACGAAACAAATAGAAACAATAGAGTATATCCACTCGAAGAAATGGTTTCTGAAGTTAGTCGATATAACACCGAAATGATTAGTTCCAATAGAGGTTTAGGAGAATTAAACCATCCTTCTACTGGTGAGGTTAATTTAGAAAGAGCTTGTCATGTTGTTACCGAATTAAAACAAAACGGAAACATTTTTGATGGTAAGTCTAAGATATTAACAACACCAATGGGGCAAATCGTTAGAAGCTTGATCAATGATGGTGTTAAATTGGGAGTTTCTTCTAGAGCATTAGGAAGAATAGATGAAAAGGGCGGAAAATCTTATGTTTCAGATTTTCGTTTGGTTGCTATAGATGTCGTTGCTGATCCATCCGTTCCTATCGCATTTGTTAACGGTATATTAGAATCAAAAAAATGGGTTTTGGCTGAAAGTGGCAATTTCGAAGCAGTATACGAAGATTTTGAAAACCGTATATCAAAGTTACCTAAAAGAAATCAAAGAGATTTTTTAAAAGAACAAGTAATTAATTTTATTAATGCTCTTAAAGAAAGATAAGTAATTTAAAAACATGAGTAATCTAAAATCATTATATTCAAAATTTATTATGAATATTTGCGAAAGTAAATATTCAGACGCCGATACAGTCCTAGAACAAATATTAACCGAAAAAGTTAAAAAGAAAGTAGAACGTGTCGTAAAAAAGAAAATGTCATGCGACAAAGGATGCAATGAATGCAAAGATTGTAAAAAAGCAAAAAAATAACAAATTTGTAATCAAATAAAGATAAGTAATTTTATAAAAAATATGGATATCACAGATCTTCTCAAAAACCTAGACAAAAATCTTGTCAATGAAGAAACCGCAAATGCTATTGCTGATGCTTTTAAACAAGCAGTCGATCAAAAAGCTAAAGCACATACTGAACTCGCTATCGAAAAAGCATTATTGGAACAAGATGAAGATCATGCTCAAAAACTTCAAGATATTTTAGAAAAAACTGATTCTGATCATACTGATAAATTAAAATTGGTTATTAAAACCATATCAGAAAATCATACTAACAAATTAGCAAAAATTGTTAACCTGTATAAAAAATCTGTTGATGATAAAGCAAAAATGTTTTCCGAAAAAGTTATTACTGACTTAGATACCTTTTTGACAAAATACCTTGAAAATAAAATTCCATATACACAAATTCAAGAAGCTGTTGAAAATACACATGCCCGTAAACAAATAGAAAAAATTCGTGATCTAGTTGGATTTGATCCATCATTAGTAAATGAAAACGTTAAAAGTGTTGTTAAAGAAGGCAGAACCAAATTTGAAAAATTAAACCAACAATTGAATGAAGCATACGAGAAAAATGTTCGTCTTTCTCAAGAATTGCAAAAAACTCAAACAGTATTGGTATTAGAAGGCAAGACAAAAGGGATGCCTAAATCTAAAAAAGAATTTGTAGTTAAACTTTTAGAAGATAAAAGTATTAATTACATTAAAGAAAATTTTAACTACGTAGTTGAGATGTTCGAAAACGGTGAACAAGAAGAAACCGCAGAAATTGCAAAGGAAGCTAACAAAACAGCATTAAGCCGTAATGTTAATGTCCCTAAACAATTGGTTTCTGAATCCGTCTCAAGTGAGACCAAGAATACACTCGTTAGCGAATATCTGAGTGAATTGGAACGTGTTGGCTAATACCCAATCGTTCACCAATCAAAATCCAAAAAATAGAAAGAAAAAATAACAAATATGAGCAAAAATATCAAACCCGCAACAGGATTTATCGATAGATCCCGCGCACAACAACTCGTTGAAAAATGGAGACCCCTCTTGGAACATAGTTCCGATAAGGTCGCCCCTATTACCGATGAGCATACCCGTCTCAATACAGCCATCCTCATGGAAAACCAAGAGCGTTGGTGTCTATCTGAAGCAAATACCGCCGCCTCTGGTGGTGTCTTTGGTTCAGCTGGCAGTATGGGCTTCGGCGGTGCTGTAGGTAACGGTGATAATTATGCAGCTGGTGATGCACGTTTACCAAAGGTATTAATACCTATGGTTCGTCGTACATTTCCAGAGCTTATCACTAACGAAATCGTTGGCGTTCAACCTATGAGTGGTCCTGTAGGTCTTGCTTTTGCACTCCGTTATCGCTATGAAGCAGATAGTCTTGGTGGCAATGGCATCGATGGTTACAATAACCTCGGTCCTTCCACGACAGGTAGAGACGGTATTAACCGTAGCTATGCTGATGAAAAAGAACTTGGCTATCAATATTTGGACACACGCTTTACTGGCACTAGCTCTTCAGCCCTCTCTGGCAACTCAGATTTCCAAGTTCTTGGTTCTGATGCTGGCGTTGCTGCATTGTTAAGTCAGTTTGAGCTTACTGGTAATATTCCTCAAGTTACTGTAGAATTTAGCAAAACCTCCGTCGAAGCTGGAACTCGTCGTTTAGCCGCACGTTGGTCTGTTGAACTTGAACAAGATTTGAAGAACATGAATGGTCTTGATATCGACTCTGAACTCACAAATGCTATGTCATATGAGCTTCAAGCCGAAATCGACCGTGAAATGGTTATCAGAATGGTCCAAGTTGCTCTCAATGCAGGTCCGAAGAATGGTTATAGCTTCTGGTACGCCGTATCAGCTGACGCACGTTGGCTCGGCGAAAGAAACCGTGACTTCTACTCCAAGATTATTGTTGAAGCAAATCGTATCGCCATCCGCAACCGCCGTGGTGCTGCTAACTTCATCATCGCAACTCCTAGAGTTTGCGCGATCTTGGAAATGTTGCCTGAGTTTCAGTGGATGTCTGTAAACGGAAACGTTAACACCCAACCTACTGGCATTGCCAAAGTTGGTAATGTTGGCGGACGCTTTACAATCTACCGCGATACCAGAACTGATGCCCAATTCCTAGACGGATCTCGCGGAAGTGCTCTTGAATACGCATTACTTGGATATAAAGGAACTGAATATTACGATACAGGTATCGTATATTGTCCGTATATTCCTGTAATGATCCAACGCACCGTTGGTCCTAATGACTTCTCCCCAAGAGTTGGTCTTATGACTCGTTACGGTGTAGTCGATTACATTTTTGGTGCATCTTTATTCTACCATGTGATCTTAGTTCGCGGCCTTGGCCAAGAATTTACACAATCTGGTGGAAGAATGTACCTCTAATACGTATAACAGACTTACAACAGTTCAAATCATTAAAAAACCCGCTGGTAACGGCGGGTTTTTTATTTATTTATTTTTTTCTTTACTTATGATACAGGTATGTAATTATATTATATATGGATCAAAAATTATGCAAATGTGGATGCGGAGAAACCTTAAAAAACATAAAAAACACATATATATTGGGTCATTCTAATAGATCACCCGAAGTTAAATTAAAAAAAGCTCAAATATTCTTGAAAAAATACGGAGTTGATAATCCATCCAAACTCCAAGATATAAAAAACAAAAAAGAAGAAACGAATTTAAAAAAATTTGGAACAAAGTATGCAGCACAGAACGAAACTATAAAAAAAGAATTAAAGAAAAAGTGGACTGATAAATATGGTGTTGATAATCCAGCCAAAATACCAGAAATAAAGAAAATAATCAGTGAAAAAGTCAAACAATCCAGAGAATTGGTAAGAGAAAAAAGTCAAAAAGAATTTTATAAAACTATTCTAAAACGTTTACATGAAAACGGAAAAATGGGAAGTCTAGAACCATTATTTGATTATAATGACTATAAAGGAAGATTGTTTAAATACCCTTTTCGTTGTAATAAATGTTCTAATACAATCGAAACCAATCTAAGAATTTCTTATGACCCATTAAGATGTTTTATTTGTAACCCAAAGATAGATACAGGCGGTCAATCTATACTAGAAAATGATATATGCGATTATGTTAAAACACTAGACCCTGACATCAAAGAACAAGATAGAAATATTATATCACCATTTGAATTGGATATTGTTTCTGAGAAATATAAAATCGCAATAGAAATAGATGGTCTGTATTGGCACTCAGAAATATCAGGTAAAAAGAATAAATTTTATCATACAACTAAAAGAAAAAAAACCAACGAATCTGGATATAGACTCATACAAATATTCGAAGATGAATGGATAGAAAAACAAAAAATAGTAAAATCGCGTCTTAAAAATTTGTTTAAGAAAAATATAAGAAAAATATATGCTAGAAATTGCTGTGTTAAAGAAATATCAACCGAACAAAAATCAAAATTTTTAAAAAAATATCATATACAAGGAAACGATAGGTCTAATGTTTTTATAGGATTATATTATAAAAACAGATTAATTTCGGTTATGACATTTAACCCATATAGAATAGCACTGGGAAATAAATCAAAAAAAGATTGTTACGAATTAACAAGATTTTGCTCTATATTTAATTTTTCGGTTATAGGAGGAGCATCAAAAATACTAAAATATTTTGAAAACAAATATAAACCTTCTACTGTTTTATCTTATGCTGACAGAAGATGGTCAGACGGTAATCTTTATAAAATATTGGGGTTTGATTTAATCGGAACAACTCAACCTAATTATTGGTATATTATAAAAAACCAAAGAAAACATAGATTTGCTTACCGAAAATCAGAACTTTCGAAAGTATTAAAAACATTTGATAACAATTTAACCGAATGGGATAATATGCAATTAAATAATATTGATCGTATATGGGATTGTGGTAGTATAAAATATGAGAAACATTATTGATTTTTAAAATACTTTTTATATATAAGTATTTGAATAATGAGAGTAAGATTAAAATTAAATAGAGGTCTAAGTATAAGTTTAGGACCAAATTTTAAACTTTCTACTGATTTTGGTACTATTAGTCCTATTTATGCAACAAAAGATCAATTATTAAATGGAATAGAAGTAACTTTATCTGAATATGATGCCAGTAAAATAAAAGTTTCATCTATAGGTATATGTGAAGGGTTTATTGAATTTGCTATATCAAAAGATCCTAATAATTCTTTTGTTATTCTTAATCCTACTCCTACTCCTACTTCTACACCCACATTAACACCTGTACCCACAAGAACACCGACACCTACACCTACTCCTACTCCTACTTCTACACCCACATTAACACCTGTACCCACAAGAACACCGACACCTACACCTACTCCTACATCTACTCCTACAAGAACTCCTACAGGCACACCTACAGGAACACCGACTAATACTCCTACATCTACTCCTACAGGCACACCTACAGGAACACCGACACCTACACCTACTCCTACAGAGACCGAAACACCTACACCTACTCCTACAGAGACCGAAACACCTACACCTACTCCTACAGAGACCGAAACACCTACACCTACTCCTACAGAGACCAAAACACCTACACCTACTCCTACAGAGACCGAAACACCTACACCTACTCCTACAGGCACACCTACAGGAACACCGACTAATACTCCTACAAGCACATCAACTAATACTCCTACAGTAACACCAACACCTACAAATAATTTAATTACTATAACGTTTACAAGTTTTGGAAATTGTTCTTATAAAGATGATATTTACCATCAATCTGAATATGATTTAAATTCATATCCAAATATATTAGATTATTTAAATGGCGGAACGGGATGGGGAACGGGATGGGGGTGGGATTCAACACCGCCAATAAATGAAACTACTTGCCCCGAAATAATTTATTTTGTTGCGAGTAATTCTATAGGACAAATTGCATATAGTATAGACTATAGCACATGGGGACCATTAGACCAAGATTGTCCGCCGTGTGCTTAATTCTTTAATTTAAAATAAATCTTATATAAGAAACAAGCAAACAAATGAACCGATAATCCACAAAAAGGATAAGATGTAAATCCTAATAAATTAAAAAGTGGGTTATAGAATAAACTTGTTAATATACCCATCCAGAAACTGCTACACTCTGGACATATTAATGGTTTTCTTATATATGGAATTTTTGCAACTAGATTTCTAACCGGAGCAAATATTTCTGAAAAGCTCCACATAAAACTAACACCCAAACTTAGTATTATGTAAGTTAAAAATTCAAAAAATATCATAGGAAAAACACATTAACGTATTCATCATCTACCCTAGACACTGAAAATGTTCTATATGCTGCTCTTTTTTGGGCTAAACTATCAGAAAATTCTTTCCACTCGGACACTTTTACTGTTTCGACTCTCCCGTGATAAATTTCAAATTTATATCGATTGTCTATTTCATCTAAATCGATTCTAAAATTATTATCGTGCAAAAATTTATTTAAAAATACAGTAGATTTGTCTCTATTTGTGTTTACATAATGCTCGACTTTTCCTCTACAACTACAATTAGGGTTAGTGGACGCAGATTCTATATCAGCATAAATTTCTGGTGCTATAGCCTGAAAACTTGATTTAAAATCAGGTTTAATTGTTAAAAGTTCTAAAAAAATTTTAGATAAAAATTCATAACTGGATTCGATATCAGAGATATCTTGTAAATTTTCTTCAATAATCATAAGGTTCGATATCTATTTATTGTTAAAATAATAAAATGCAATAAAAAAATTAAATACATTTTTTTATAAAATGATAATCACAATCTGGACCATTACCGCAAAAATAATTATTTTTTTCTTCAGGTATAATCAAATCAAGAGGAACTAATTCAAATCCAAATGATTTTATAATAGGAAAAGATTCATCTAACATTTTAGCACCAATATTATACTGAACGTGTTGTAATTCTACTATTAAATGTTTGACATTAATTAAACTTTCTTTCATACCATTAAGAATATCGATTTCAGCTCCTTGTACATCGATTTTTACAAGATCGGGTAAAGGTAAATTTTTTTCTTTAATAATAGTATCAATTGTTTTTGTTATTCTTTTTGTTTCAAATTCTTGCAAATATATTTTTTCAGCAGCAGAAGAATATTTAGAATTTTCTTTATAATATGAATTTCCTCCTAAATATATAGGATTGTTATAAAATATAAGTTCTTTATCATCAGTATCGCTAAACACGCCAATCTCATATTCAACACCGTAATCTTTATAAAAATCTTCTACTTCTTCCATAGCCTCAAATGCTATAATACGCGAATCCTTCCAAATTTTTTTGGCATTTTTTGTCCAATGTAAAATAGCAGATCCTATATCAAAAATAACATTAGGTTTTATGTTAAAATATTCTTCTATTTTATATAAATATTTTATATGTTGAGTGGGAATATCACCATCATTATGTAATCTTTTGTAATAATTTGTTAAATGTGTTTTATCGTTCATAAATTTAGTCGTTTAAAAGAATATTAAAAAAATCTATCCACATATTACCAATTTTTTCGGTATTAAATTTATCTAAAATATATTTTTTACCATTTTCTCTTATATTTTGTTTATATTGTGGATTATTTTCTAACCAAGTTATAGCTTTAACTATATTATCAGTACATTTAAATTTACCATCATAATCTTTAGTTAATGCTTCTTTTTGTATTGCAACAGGATCTACTCCGTTTGGAAAATCTAACCAATAGCAATACCCATCAAAATTTTCAGGCAAAGCACCTAATGCATATGTTACGGGTATTGCTCCTAATGCTATAGCTTCTGCTACAACACAAGAAAAAGTATCTTTATGGACATCTTGATATGGTGTATAAAGAGGATAAATGAAATATTCACTTTCTGCTATATTTTTAAACAATGTTTTTTTATCAACACCGTTATGCATTTTAAAAAAAGTATCACTATGAGCATGCGTACACATCAAATAATCAAAAGCATGGAATTCAGAATCAGGATAATTCAATTCTCTAAGAGCTTGTACTGCTACATCACCACCTCTTGCCCATCCAGCATGAAAAACAAATTTATGAGGGTTTCTGATATTTTCTGTGGATAAAACTTCGTTGATAATATCATCCATTATTGGATTGGGTATAAGCATTTGTTTTACTTTATCATATGAGTTTGATGCATGATCTACAACCGATTGTGTCATGCTTTTTTCCCATTCTGATATATTAACAAACCCTAAACTTAAATTATTAGTCTTAGCATAATTGATAGTTTCGTCTATACCATATACCCATTGCATATGACACCAATATATTAAACTTTTGGTAACTTTAATTGGTAATTTATTATAATCTTGAAACCATAAACTATTCACAAGTATATCAAATTCTTTATTATCTATATAATTGAATTCGATATCAGTATATTGGACACCTCTTATAGTTTCACCCCTAGGAAAAAATTTGCCTTCTTGTGCATATTTTTTTTCTAATAAAGGTTCCATTTTTTCAGTCACAATAACAACATCATGTCCTTGTGATGCTAGATGTTCAGCTACTAAAATAGTACTGGTGTCTGTTCCTGACCCGCCGCCACCACCATATCTTAAATTTTCACCATTAAGATAATTGCTTCTTCTACTATTCCCAATTAAAATAAATGCTATTCTCATACATTAATATCTTTTTCGTAACGTTCCCCCCATTGTTTATCTTCATCGAATAAATACATTACAATTTTGGCTGGTTTATCTATAGAATAAAAATTAGCAACATATCTATTATTTAAAAGTTCTACATAATCTTTACCGTTTTCCACGGTAAAGTCATTACGGAAAACTTCAGCACCTGAACTATTCTGTAACCCAAATGTCATAAATTTTGGTTTTTCGAAATTATGTTTCTTGAAAAATTCTAAATCCCATTCACAGGTTATTACATATTTATGAGATATGAATTGTTCTTCCCAATTAGACGGGTTAGCAGGAGTTTTAACTTGTAATGTGTAATCTTGAATTCTACACTTTTTAAAATCAAATCCACCATATACTTCATAATCTCTCAAAGTTCTAACATCACCTAAACCGTATTTTCCCATATCAATTTTATGATCTTCTTGTTCAAATAATTGACGAGTCTTATTCCTTGCAAATATATCTCTTTCACCGCTGGTTTTTTTTGTTTTAATGTAACCAACTGATGTTTCTGTACCATGATCTTCCCAATGTTTAGGTCTACCGTTTCTAGTATATTCGTGCCATATGTATTGACGATATGGGCTATAAAAATCATAACCATATGTAAATGCTCTAACACTTAATGTTGTTTCTTCTGTATAACCACCAAAATAAATATCGGGATCATATGGAACTTCTTTTACAAATGAACCATCAGCCAAGAAAAAATGACCACTGATCGTTCGTGCTTTAATAACACAGTCTCTTTCTTTGTAATCCATGATATGATACGGGCGACTCATCAAAAGTTTGTCACTACTAAATTCATATTGACTCATCAAACAAGGACATTCTTCATATTTTTCTTGTTGCGGTTCAAATGGGGTAAGATATGTGGTCAAAACAGGCTTATCACTGAATTTTTTAGCCTGATAAAAATCTTCAAGCATCATAGTATCCCATCCTTTTAAAAATCTATGATGACTATCTAATTGTAAAACCAATTCTTCGCCATCATACAATTCATTTGTAATAGCTCTAGCCCAACCCAATCCTTGGCTTTCGTCATAATGATGTTTACGAATTCTAAAATTGGGTAAATTATCATATCTGGTTATATCTTCGTTTTCATCATACTGCCAACAAATACCAAAGCTAAATAAATCAGGATTATCAGCTTTTTCCAACATATCATCAATCGTAATAGGCAATTGAGGATCACGATAAGAAGCAAATTCTACAAAAATTTTTGGTTTTTTATTCATATATTTTTAAGTTTTAACATTGATTGTTTTATAGACATCCACATATCAAGATATGTGTATGTCGCTAAACGTCCTATAAACAATGTATCTTTTGATTTTTCGGTCAATTCTTTATATTTATTATAAATTATTGGACCATCACCAAAAGGTATTGGGTAAAAAGGTATATCGTTTTTACCGCATTGCTTAGGATATTCTTCAGTAATTATCGTAGAACCTTCATGTTTCAAGTCATAATAACTGTGATCATATTTTCTTGTATATTGAACTTTTTTCGTGTTTTGATTGATAATATTAACCGGAAGTTTAGCGTCACTAGTTTTATGTTTAAATGTTAAAGATCTATAAGGCAATTCCCCGTATACATAATCGAAATAGTCATCAATTTTACCTGTATATATTGTCAAATCTGTTTTATATTTTTGCCAATCGTTGTTATCACATCCCAAATTTATAGAAAATCCATCTAGCATATTTTCCATCATATATGTATATCCTTTTTTGGGTAAACATTGATATTTTTCTCCTTCAAACCAAGTGGGATCATCACAATCTTTTGTTTTTGGTATTCTATTAGTAATCGATTTAGGAATTTGGTCGAAATCAACACCCCATTGTTTTTCCGAGTAATCTTTAAATATATATTTTATAATTTCTTCTTGTGATAATTCTCTTCCTATCTCCTTTATTGTTTTTTTGCTATAAGGTAAAGAAATTATACCCAATTCTGTATCACCTAATGGTTTATTTTGAAAATTAAACCATTCGGTGTACCTACTTAAAAAAGAAAATACATCTTCGTCGTTAGTATGAAACATATGAGGTCCATATTTATGAACCAATGTATTATTAATTTTTTGATCAAAACAATTTCCCCCTATATGGTCTCGTTTATCAAAAATTTCTATATTATAACCTTTTTCTTTTAATAATATAGCTGAAGTGATACCAGACAACCCACACCCTATTATTTTAGCGGTTTTCATTCCTCTTCTACGATATCTGAATTTTCTATCAATTCTATTTTCTTAGGTTTGTTTTTTAATATTTGCATCGCCTCGTCCCTAGAACCTATAAAAATATTATTAGTCTGTTGTCCAGCAGTAGATCCTAATAACGGGTTCATTTTTCCTTTTACTGCTTCAGCTTCTATACGTTTAACCTCTAGATTATTTTTAGCTTGTTTTTGTTGAATATTTATTTTATTTAAATTTTCTATACCTTTAAATGCGGTATTCATCAATTGAGCATATGCTGAAATTTCTTTAGGATCGGCAGCAGTTTGAATCAATTGTTGCATATCTTTAATAGCACTCATAGTTAATTCTAACATTTCTGCTGATTTTAAATAGATGTAATCTCCTACGGTTTCATCTGTTATTTTTGGGGTATTAGGTACAGAAGGTTTTTGAGATGTATCTGATGTTTCCTTTAATTCTGATATAATATCATTAATATCGGAATCATCTATTGAATTATTATCCATTATGCTAAATATTTACTGATATGGTTACAATTTCAATAACAGGATATGGCAATTTCGAAATTCCGGCTGAAAAATTACAAGAATTATTGTCTTGGTTGGCTAGAAATAGCGGAGTCCGAACACAAACTAACGAACAAGCTCGAATACCTGCTCAATTTCAAGGAAGAGACTTGATACAAGGATAAATTTATGCTATAGTTGCCCCATGAATCATTATAATGATCTTTGGTGCGAAAAATATAGACCTAAAAAAATAACGGATATTGTTCTTTCAGAAGAATCTAAAGAACATCTAAAGGATATATCCGATGATATACCACATTTGCTCTTTTACGGTAAAGCAGGAACCGGAAAAACAACAACAGCAAAAGTATTGATAAATGATGTTTTAAAATGTCAATATCTGTACATCAATGCAAGCGATGAATCTGGTATTGATACAATAAGAAACAAGGTTATTACGTTTGCGCAAACAAGATCATTCGATGGACAGAAAAAAGTCATATTGTTAGATGAATGTGATGGTTTAAGTGGTTCAGCTATGAGAACTCTTCGTAATGTAATGGAAGAGTATTCGTCATCTACTAGATTTATATTAACCGCTAACTATTTTGATAGGATAATCGAACCAATTAGATCAAGATGTGTGATTTTTAATTTAAAACCTAGTATAAATGGTTCTCTTCAACGATGCATAGATATTCTAATACATGAAAACATAGAATATAAGGACAATTTATCAAAACTAGCATTATTCGTAAAAGATAGATATCCTGATATGCGTAGAATGGTTAATGATCTTCAAAAATATTCAATAACCGGAAAACTTTGCTTAGAAAATCTAGATTTATCAGAATCTTTTTCTAATATATTGTTAAAAAAAATATATTCTAAAGAAAATGCATTAGAATTGCGTAAATTTATTATCGAAGGTGAATCAGAATTTGATTCTGACTATCAAAGATTATACAAATCATTATTCGATGCCATTTATGATTCAAATATTAATGAAATTAAAAAGAAAACGTTACTCCTTGAACTGGGAGAATACACATATAGAGATAATTTCGTAGTCGATCACGAAATAAACTTTTTTTGTTTTATATTATCAGCCGAAACTATAATTAAAGCTTAGTATTTTGTGTAGGTAACGATCTATTAGCTGGAGAATTACCCAATCCTGAAAAATCTCCATCGTTTACGGGTGATGGTTTTCCTTTTTCTGTGTTATGAAAAGAATAATTGGTTTTAGGCGATAAGACGGGAGGTAAATTAGCACCCCAATCGCAAATTTCTATATGTTTTACATCAGTAGAAGGAATCATGAATTTATACATAGAATTATCTTTCTCTGCTGCTGAAATAGCACCATATTCTACACCAGTTGAGTTTATATCATTAGCACTTTTATGATTTGGACCAGCACCTTCTCTAGCACTAGTTTTAATTTTAAAATAATGTTGACATTTTTCGTATTGTCTAGAATTTAATTCCTTAAGAGCGTTTAATTGAGTATCATCCATTATCGATGCTGCTTCGGATTTAGTAAAAAAGCTAGGTTTTAACCTAAAACATACACCGATCCTGATACCGTTTGAATAAACACCAGAATCTATTGCGTTTTCTTCATTTAATACGTTCAAATCACCCAAAGCCTTTTCATAAACAAAGTCAAATCTATTAAATTTTTTCATCTTCTAATTACTTACTCTAAGTTTAATTCTTTTTAGATAATTATTTTAAATGGCAATTATACGTTTAGATAATCTAACAAAACCGAGACAAGTAAATTTGGATCGTAAAGAATACGATAAATCGCTTTTTTCTGATGAAAAAGCAATTTATACTGATTTACATTTAGATTTAAAGTTAAAAACTATAGTCAAAGATGATATTTTAGTTGATTCTGGTGATATAGAGGTAGACGAAAACCTAAATGCTATAAGAAATTCCATAAAAAATATTTTTACAACAAAAAAAGGTCAAAAAATTTATGATCCTCAATTTGGTGCATCATTAGAACAACATTTATTCGAAAGGGTTGATGATTATTATGCTAAATTAATAGGCAAAGAAATTTTATATAATATTGAAAAATATGAACCAAGAATTGAGGTACTAAAAATTTTAGTTTTACCTATACCCGATCAAAACGAGTATAACATATCGATATATTATAAATTTTTAAAAATAAAAAAAGAAGAAACTTTAAAATTAAAAATAATAAATAATGGTGAAATTATTTTCTAAGGATTAAATAGTTATATGGAACTAATTGAAAAAAGTTATATTAACAAAGATGCTTATTTAACATTTGATGGTAAAAGTATAAGAGATGTTATAATTGATCGTCTAAACAAAGAAGGAATTTTTACAGATCAAAATTATCAAGGTTCTAATTTATCAGCATTCATAGATGTCATTTCTTACTGTTTTTCAACTCTTTTATATTATTTAAATAAAACATCATCAGAAAGTATGTTTTCAGAAGCACAACTTTATGAAAACATGAATAGAATTATAAAAATATTAAACTATAAACCTATTGGAAAATTATCACAAACGGTAACATATGATTTAACCGTTAATAATTTAAACTCTGGTAGTTACACTATACCAAGATATTCATATTTACGTATAGGCGATTTAACATTTTCTTTTCCTTCTGATATATCATTTTCCAAATTTTTAAATGGAACCGAAACTATAGAAGATTTAAAAAATAAAAATTTATTAAAGGAAGGAAAATATATAGAAACTTCTATATATAAAGCAAACGGAATAGACAACGAAATAATTTTTTTATCGACTTCTGATAAAATATTTATAGATCATTTTGAAATATATGTATACGTAAAAAGAGAAAACAGTTCATATTGGGAATCTTGGACTAGAGTAGATGATTTATTTTTAACCAAAACTAATGATGAAGTATATGAGGTTAGATATAATCATAATAAAAACTATGAAATAAAATTTGGAAACGATATAAACGGTGCAAAATTAAATAAAAACGACCAAATTATAATATATTATTTACAAATTAATACTAGTAGCCCAACAATAGGACCAAATGTTTTACAAACATCAAAAATAATACTATTCAATTCTATAAATTTTGATCAAATCTTAAAAGACACTAAATCTGAATTGGGTGTATATTTAAATTTTACAAATATATTTAATTTAGTATTAAACAATCAATTTAGTTCATCAGCATCACAACTAGAAGAATCTGTAGATCAAATTCGAGAAAAAGCTCCTAAATTTTTTAGATTACAGAATCGGTTGATTACTTCTAATGACTTTGAAACGTATGTTGAAACTAATTTTTCTAATATTTTAGCTGATGCTAAAGTAATCAATAATGAAGAATATTTAAAAACCTATATAAAATATCTATATAATTTAGGTTTAAAAACGCCACAATTGGAAGATACAGTTTTATTAAATCAAATAAATTTTGGAACTAGTTGTAATTTTAATAATATATATATCTATACTATACCAAAAAGTAATGATATAGTATATTTAACAGAACCTCAAAAAGAATTAATAAACACACAATTAAAAGATTTAAAACCATTAACTTCCAATACAATATTAATAGATCCTATATATATGTTTTTAGATTTTTATTTATCAATTGGAACTATATCACAATCTGATATTTTTAACTCTAAATTATACATATACAAAAAAAATAATAATAAAAGATCATCTTCCGCTATATTATTTGACGTACAAGATGTGTTTAATAATTTTTTTACCAAAACTGCTAATAAAATAGGACAAGAAATAGATTTATATAAAATTAATGCCGAAATTTTAAAAATTGATGGTGTTGATTTTATAACCACTAAAAGAGAAGATACTGGAACCGAAATAGAAGGTATATCTATATTATGCTGGAATTCTATATACCCAGAAATAGATTCTAAAACGTATAGTCAAAATTTTATACTAGAAGATTTCCAATATCCAATATTTAATGATTTATCAAATATTAGAAACAGAATAATTATAGTCGAAGAAACCGGAATCATAACATCCAGTCAATTTTAATATATGGGTAGAATAATTACAAATTTACAAATATTAAATAGTTTTGCATATAATGTTAACGAATATGTAACAAATACAAATATAGGAAATCCGATTGAAAAAAATGCTAATAGAGGAAATAAACTTTCATATTACGTAGGGCCTTCTTATTTTTGGGGTACATATAATAAATTTGTAACCGTAGAATCCGTAGAATCTGATCCTAATGTTTTAGGATCTTATAAATCTTATACTTATGGGTATTCTTATCTAAATAATGATTGGATTATTAGACGTAATAATATAACGGGTACATGGACACTTGTAGCATACATGTACGGCGGTACAAAACAAAATGAAAATATAGCATTTTCTAATACTAGTATAAATTCTTTAATATGGGGTGATTGTATCATATTAGGATGGGATAGTATGCTTTTATCCGATTCCGATTATCAAAATAGTAACAATATACCATTAATATCTCAAAAAACTTGTATAGAACCCACACCAACAAGAACCCATACCGTTACACCAACAGGAACACCATCACCTACACCATCACCTACACCATCACCTACACCAACCTTTACACCAACTCGTACACCAACTCGTACACCAACTCCTACCCCCACTCCTACCCCCACCCCAATATTAACATTTGATCTTTTCGTTAGTAGATTATCTGGTTATGAAAAAGCAACAGAATTTGTTTTTAGTATCAATCCGAATTATATAAACCAAATTCAAAACATCAAATGGCTATTAGATGACGGAACATCACAAGATCAATTATTGGAAATAAAACACAAATATATTTTTGATGGTAAATACAATCCAAAAGTTTTAGTTTATACTGAAGCTGGTATACTATCAGCTTCAGTTTCGATAACAATTGTACCATATTTCAATGAATTTTTATGTTTTGATCAAGTGCAACCATCAACGTGGTCGGGTTATTATTCACCTCAATATCCATTTAGAGTACATATAACATCGATGGATACAGGGTCACATTATATAGATTTAGCAGCTATGTATTCTAAATCATATAGATATCAAGAAAATCCATCAAAATGGGGATTCGTAAAACCAGAATGGAGATTTTTGGATTTGGATGGGAACGTAATAGAAGATATAAAAACAGAAGACACTTTAATTAAAATAGATAACGATGGTAATTTAGACCCTAACGGAACAGTTGTTGGTATAACGGGTAAAGCTGAATTCTTTTTTGTCGATGATTTGTTCAATTTTAATAATTTTCAATCTAGAAATCCCGTTACGACCATTATAGCAACGTTACAAACAAGTGCTATACCAGTTAAATCTGACTATGATACTACAAACGCCATAGTACCCGGTTATTCAAACAGTTTAGCTTATGATTGTATACCGTATGTAACATTTATACCTATACCTGACACGTTACGATTATCAGAAAACGGGTTAACGGATTTTACCAACCCAAAATGGATAGATTCTAAAATACCATTATTTATTAATATTGAAGATAGGAAATATTTTTCGGAGTTTTGCTTTGATCCGGTTTTTGAATTAATAAATCAGCCGAATAAAACATACTTTAATAAAAATTATCCAATAGACACACCAAAAAATGATTTATTTGTTGATATAGATAATAAAAATTTAACATTTAATCCCGTCGAATTAGAATTTCATGAAAAAGACGTGGATAACTTTTATGATGCTGGTTATTATAAGGGATTTTTTAAAATAGACTACGATAAAGACTTCACATCAGTCATAGCTTCTACTGCTCATATAACACTACCTAACGATTTTAAAGTATTTTACAACAATCCATACATATGGGTATCAAACCCAACAGCTGGGACAATATCTAAACTATTATATACCGGAGAATTAACACCGTGTCAAAAATCTACTAATTTTGTACAAGTTCAGACCTACGATGTTCCGATTTTAACCAATGAAAATTTAGAAACAACACCCAATATGTATCTTTCTGGGTTTCATGGGGTAGATTACTTCGCAGTGTTACCCTTTCCTTATTGTCATTCTTGGGTAGCAGACTCGGAAATGAATAATATTTACGCCATATCTAACACAAATGGTAAAATTTTAAAAACTATAGATATGAATGTGGTTGTACAAAGAGAAATTTTGGGATATTTAGTAGATTATCAGACAACACCATCATCTATAGTATTAAACAGCAAAAAAGATTTTTGGGTAACGTTATACGATACAGTATCAACCATAAAATTTGATAAAGATGGTAATTTTTTATTTGCTATACATCCATTAAACACAACGGGTTATTTTAACATATCAACATCCGAAAATTTTCAATTACGACAAGCTATTAACAGTTTCCCTGATCAAAATTTAATAGAACCTACCATATTAGATGTTGATATTAATGATAATATATGGATAACTTATTCAAACCCATTAAGCGGGTTTTTAATAAAATATGACACAGATGGAAACCTATTAACATGTATAAATTTACCCGAATTTACATCATTACAAGAAATAGTATGCGATTCGGTTGGCGATTTTTGGGTTAAAGGTGTAGAAACTAGAAGCGGTTATTTTAATAACAGTTTATCGGCTACTTTTATAGAAAAAAGAAATTCTGACGGCATTTTATTAAGTTCTTATAGAAATCTTCCAAGTGTTACACATTTAACATTGGATCAATATCAAAATTTATGGTATTTACATGATTATAATGGAATGGGTAAAATTGAAAATAATACTGGATTTAATATTAGAACATGGTTGAGCTATGATTATGAAAAATTAAATTTACCTTATGATGCCAAAGAATGGTATGACGTATCAGAAAAAAACGCAGATTATACTATATTTGACGGTATAGCTGTAGATATCAGAGATTATGTATATGTTTTAAACACATTAGAAAACTATATATATGTATATGATGCAACGACCATGAATTTTGTAATAAAATTACCAGTAGCACTAAGAAAAGGTGTTAATTTTTGGATTAATCATAAAGGTGAAGTTGTTACAGAAAAAAGACAGATAAGTTATTCTTTAAAATCTAATGGTGATTTTACAGGGTTCAAATGGCTGAATAAATATATCAATCAACATGTTGATTATTTATTCGATAGACCTATACACGGTATGTCCGCTATATATATAGAAGGTCAAAGTAAAAATTTAAACTTTTATAAAGATAATCCTTATGATTTTTATAAAATAAAAGAGAAATTTAATCTATCCGAATATATAAAAAATAGTACAGGTATGCCTGTTATCAAAGAAAGCACATTTTTATTTGATACTTTTTTTAAAACTATATTTGGAGAAGAAAAAAGAAGCGATCTTGGTGTTTTGGCGTATGAAAAGATATCTAATTTTAATTTAAATCATTCCGATATTGACACTTGTAACATTGACCAGCTATACAGTTTATCACAATTATTATCACAAGAAAACGATGATTTTAAGTTAAATTTTACAAATGATATTAAGAGAATTTTAGATATAGCTAGTATAAGCGAATCATATTTGTGGGGTACACAATCTTTTGATGAAATAGATATTTATAAGTTATTAAATGAAAAAAATCCAGTAAACAGTTTAACTTTTATGGTTACTGCTGGAATCCCTATGATATTAAAAACAAAAATATCTAAAAAATATGAAATAGTTTTTACAGGATTATTAAGCGGTAATAATATTTATAATATAACAGATTTGGCTTATTTTATAGGACTAAATCCTTCAAATTGGTACGTCGATTATGATTTTTATATTGGTGATATATGGAAAGATAAAGAATTTAAAAATAATATAATAGATTGGGATAACAACAATACCACTATATCGTCAAAACTATCAGAATCTTATATAGATTGGAGTAAAGATGAAGGTATACTCGATACATTATTATCTTACGAAATACACAAAGGACTAGATTTTTTCAATTAAACTCTAAATAGTTTACCTAAATAGTTAAAATGCAAATGGAATATATTAAAAGTTTTGATTATAATGAAATTGGAAATTGGCCCAACGAAAAATATACATTTTCACCAATAACCGAAAATATTGAAGCGATATCAAAACCAGTATATATATATTTTCCGGTATATGGAAACCCTTCTATAGATTATGGTATATATTCAAAAAATTCATTAATAGATTATGAATATGGATCTATATATAAAGATTATGATTCTTATTCGAATAAACACACTTTAAATTTATTCAAAGATGTTACACCTTTAAGTTTTTATTACGCACCGAATCATAGAGAACTATATCCATATTCCGTTTTTAATGTTTTTGGTATAGAATCTGATAATATTGTTAAAGGTTTTTATATAAACCCAAAAAGATTATTTTTCAAACCAATATCTATCGAGAAATTGGAAATCGGTTGGCGGATAAAGTTATCAGCTGTAATATTAGGAAAAGATCCTGTATTTTTTCAATCAAATAATTTTATAAACGATGCTTTGGCTGTATACAAAAATGATAAAGAAAGCTATGAGTCGAAACAAGAATATAATTTGCCTTTTGATTTAAGATTAAAATACGAAGTTAAAGGAACCGAAAAATTTTTTAATAGAAAAATAATAAATTTTACAACTGCATTTAATCCTAGTTCTTATGGTGTATTTTTAGAAAACCCCTATACACAAATCAAAAAAAATAGCATATATTTAACAAATAAACATTATGTTTTAACAACTGACGATATCATAAGCGAATCTTCGTATTATAACAACGAAGATAATGATTTTTTTAATTTTAACGGATATCGTTATAATTATAACAATGATAATGATAAACAACATTTTTATATCTATAATAACCCATCAGATTCTAATGATAGCTGGTTATATGCAAGCATAACACCATCCGATACATACTTCGAATACTATAGTAATACCGAAAAAATAACAGGCGTTCCAGACTCATATTTGGGTATAAGATATATATCCGATTCAGACAAAATTAAAGTTACAGATGAAAACGTTTTAGATACTATTATAACTTTCAAAAACAATGAAAGTATAATGGATATAAATCAAGAATTTTTTAGCGATGATGTAAACGAAATAACATTAGATTTAAAATATCCTCCGCATTATTACAATTTTAATTTAAAATACAAAGCTTTTTCAGATTTTTTTAATATAAGCTCAACATTAATGTTTGACGGTAGTAGTAATGATATAATTTTTCAAAAAATTTACGATTATTTTAGTGATCCTTTTTTTACAGACGATACGTATATTAAATTTTCACACGAAAATTATCCGGTAGACGATTCGTTTTATAAATCTACTGGTGTATTATTAAGCTCATTAAGTTCGTATACGGAATACATTTTAAACGAAATTGTAGAAATATCAGCATATTCGACTGATACTATAAAAAATACTATTTTAAATGTAAATGAAAAATACAGTGAAATATCTTATAATATAGATGTAGCATATGACACTCCATTTTATAAAACTAAAGGCGTAACATTAAGCGGTATACTTATATTATCCGATTATAAATATTTATCATCATCGTCATTCGACGGATTAACATCTATTATTTTTGATTTAGGGTTTGATTATTCAGATTCTTCGTTTTATAAATATAACGGTAACACTATAAGTTTAAATAATAAAATATACGTAACATCAGGAATATACAATACATCTACAGATTATTATAACGATACCTTTGTACAACAAATTAGTACATATGATAGTAAATCATATTTTGTAAATAATGTTAAAACTATAACGGCAACCAACACACCCGAATTAACGGGTATTATTTATAATCTAGGTGAACCATATTCAAATTATGCTGAAATTACATCTTCAGTGTATCACGATAACGAATATATATCAACTGGTATAACATTAAGCGGTGTGTGGGTATGCATAGACCAACAAATTGCTACTGGCACAAATTATTCAGAATTAACAGCAAGTGCAAATTCGTTTGGTGGTATATATTCAACATATGCTAAAACAACAAGCGAAATATTATTTTTAAATGAATTTAAATCAACCGGAGCATACTTGAATGGGTTGACATATAACAATGTTCTTAGTTCCTTTGCGTTTCAAATGGCATCACCGCAAACATACTACAATGTAATTAGTACATTTGATACGAATGTTAATTTTTTATACAATATAAGCATTAGTTCTTATAATGAAAATTTTACATCTGATATTGTTTTATATAATAGTATTAGTGTTTATAAAATAGATAATAGGTTATATGATAATTACGTAGAAGGATACAGTCTTAATTATGATATAACATCTAAAATTGTAGATTTTGACACGGAATATGTTAAAATATCAACATATTTATTTTCAGAGTACCATCTATCTATATTAGATTTAGAAACATATGGAGGATTAGATTTAATTAAATATGAATTTTTAAATTTATCGAACGAGTTAAAACCTTATCTATCTTGTTATTACAGTGAAGAAAAAATACCTTATAATATATATGATCTTGATTGGATAAATGCTACTAGTGGTTGTTTATTATACATAGAATATCCAAATAGTACATTTGGAGAAGTAGCCTTTGAAATAATTCCTAAATTATCAACATATTCCGGATTCTTAGAATCGTTTTATAAGACTAAAATTGTATTATCTGAAAATATTACAAACGATTCTAATATATACGATAAAATATTTTTAAAAAATAAGAATGAAACATCCAACAATATAGAAATTGAACTAATAAGCATTGCTGACGATTTAGAAAACACTAATATATCATGGAAAATTGAACCACAATCAGATAATGTTGTACTTTATATTAAAGACCCTGTTAATAATGATATAACGTATATAAATCAAGACGAAAATTTAGTATATGTTAAAGATTATACATCTACTGTTTTCGTATCGGGTTACGTTGATAACCAAATAAAAATTATAGGGTATTCTGAAAAATATAATCAGTATCCAGAATTGATTATAGATTATACATTGTTCGATTTATTAAAAGAAGGTATTTTTACAGTAGCTCCTTTATACGAGTTAGATAATCAAAAACAAATAAGAAATATTGATATTGCTTCTTACATATCAGAATCAAATGTATTATTAGATTTACCAAACGACTTTTCAATATATTGGATTTGGGAATATGGCGATATAACGGATTCCCAATATCAACCTATAACAGCATTAAAACTTGACGGGACTATATATTCGTGCGGAGAAACCGATACAATTCAAAATTTAAGTAGTTTGAGTTTTTTTATACGCCCAAACATAAATTATGCTCCAATAGAAAATATAGTAAAAGTTAAAGCATTTGCGTTTAATGAAAAAAATAATTTTATAGGGGAATATATATTTACAGTAGATGATTATCCACATATAGATTTATACAATTTAAACATTGAGACTTATTATGATTTATATCCTCTAGATATTATACATTCTACAAAAAATACACCAATATTAACAAGACCACTAAACAACTTTTCTGTTTATACCTTTAAAATCGATAAATCGGAAACATCAATTTTTAAATTTTTGGACAGTTATGATAACATAAAATGGGAATTTTTTGATGATCTTGGTTTTTATCAAAGTATAACTGGAATAGATCAAGTCGATCACTATGAAATATATAATTCATTAAATTGGGAATTAAACTATATAAAAGTAACAATAGAAAATATATATATTCCTACATGGAACAAACCACATACATTTACAAAAGTATTATATATTAATTCATTACCAGAATCAAGTTTTTATAAACCTTTAAATTTACTTATATATCCAGAGTATTACTGGACACCTGAAACGCCTTATATAAATTTTACAGATAATGAAAATTTTATATATTCTATACATCCTTTAACCTATGAAAATAAAAAATCAGAAACTTATAATTTTTATGTAAGTGCTGATAAAGAAGCTACACAATATGAATATTCAACCGGAGATATATTATTTACACAAGAAGGTTTATTAAAAATACCGGAATCGACTGAACTAAAATCGATATATGGTATGACTATTTCGGTTAGTGCTTTTGATTCTATATATTTCCCTAAAGAAAATGGTATTTTTTATAAAATAGTAACGGAAGAAGGGTTAATTGATCTATATATGGAAAATTTAACATTTACATCTATACCGTTTAATGCTGAAGTTGGTTTTCAAATGGAAAACTTTAAAAAATCTCCCAAAATTATACCATTCGATACTTTCAATTTTACATTCTCATCAGTTTTTAGTTCTATTGACATTAAAAACAATAGAATAATAGTAATAGATCAGTTTATTTTACCAGACTATAAACAAAGTCCGGTTAAAATAATAGAGGAATTAAGCACAATAACATACACATTATCAACAAAATATTGGACTTTTTCAAAAATAATAGAAGCTAAAACCGGAAAATATAATGTTTTTGAATTAAATATTGGAAATTCTTTAGATCTTTTAACAATTTCTGATAAAAAAATAGATACTTTATACATTTATGCTGAAGCTAATATTAAAAAAACCATACCAGCCGAAACGTTTAAAAATTACCCATCATACGAAAATAAAGAATTATGGAAAACCGTAGACGAATTAATCGATGCTAAAATATTAGATGATGCATTTATTAGCAGTATATAATTAATTAGAGGATATAAATATTTAATATGGCAAATGGTTATTACCAAGAAATTAAAACTTATGGGTTATCGGATGAATTAGAAATTTTTGTATCTTCTTATTATTCTTTAGCGAATAAAGACATATTTTTTGAATTTGGGTATATCGATAACGATTTTAACGACAATATAAAAACTGTTTTTATAGATTTTGGTGACGATACATCAAAAATTGCAAATATTAATGATATATTATATCACACATACGAGTACGAAGGTACGTTTACTATAACATATAGTGCATTATACGAAAGTGGTAAATCTACCGATTTGTTATATTTAAATAAACCAATTAGAGTATTTTTAGAATGGCCTTCATATAATCAAGAAGATATTCGTATGTTAGATGAAACCGAATTAACATTACCTTATACGATAGATCAAATTGATATACAACCTAACGAATACGGAAATGTTGATATTTTTAATACAGCTATTTCAAGATTATATGACAATTTACAGTATTTGATATATAATTCCCGAACATTAAAAATAGATTTTCCTTATGATTTATACGGATGGCTAGGATGTGATGCATTTAATCCAACAAATGGTATAACATGGCATACAGCCAATTACAATTCCGATTTTAATGACACTAATAATATTTATAACAACATCAGAGATGCTATATCGAATATTACAATATCAAAATTTACGAATATATATGATGTTGTTGAAAAAAATGATGATTTAATAGTATTAAACGATTCAAAACTAATGTATTTGTCTGGTGGTAAAATACCAAAAATTATAAATTTTGTAAACGAGGAAGAATTGTATAAAGATTTTAAAAATATAGTCTCTATAGACATAGATGATACAGGTAAATACATTTACGCGGCTGATAATATAACCAATAGAGTGTATAGAATATATTTAGACATATCTATAGGTCTTTCATATATATATAACACGGTAGATGTTGGCGGATTTGGTTATAAAAAAGATATATCTAAGTTTGATAATCCTTCTTATATCAAATATTACAATAAAAATGTCTATGTATTAGATTATAATAATAAATGTATTAAACAATTTACCGAGTATTTAGTTTGGGTTAAAACTTATGAATTTTCAGAACTAGACAATGTAAATTGGTTACATTTTGATATACATCCGACAACCGGATTGATATATTTATTAACATCTGATAAAAACGTATATATTTTTGACAGCGAATCTGAAAATTATCTATATAATATCAATTTATCTAATATATTAGAATATGTTGATAATGCTCAGATAACATTTGACGAAGCTGGTGAATTTTTTTATATTCTATCCGATAGAACCATAATAAATAAATTTACAACAACCGGAATATTTTTGAATTCATTTCAAAGTGATTATACTATTAATAGTATCAAAAAAGCCAAAAACCGTTCAATTTTATTGGCATCAAACCTTTTTATTTTTAAAATAAATGAAATTGTAAAATATTATGGTATAGGTGAAGGTTTATCGAAATCATATTGGAAAAAAGATGAATTATTATTAAATTCTGATGAATTTGCATCGGAATTAAATTATAATAGGTCATTATTAAGAATATGTCAAAATATTAAAAAATATAGAGATTCATTGGATTCTAAATTTATTTTAACCACTGAATTTTCGAGAGGTAATTTGGTAACCTTTTATACCAAACAACCTATTTCATTTTACAACTTACCGTACTTTGATGGTGACGTGGAACAAGAAAATATTAAAATAGGTGTAAACGAATTACATATTCCACAAGTCTTTAACAGAGAGTTTAAAAAATTACATCAAGCATTAACAACATTAAACAATTTTTTAAGTATACAATCCGAAGAAGTTGTTAAAATACAAAGAGATACTTGCGAAAGTCCATTTTGTTGGTCGTGGAAAGCTATGGCATCTTATAATTTAAGTTTACCTGTTATAAAAATTTGTAACGTTAATCCTATTACTTATAAAGAACTAAAAGAAAATTTTCCGGTAGTTTATGCGCCAACTAAAAAATGGGAACTTGCTAATTCTACATGCTGCCAAGGAAAAGCTTCTGATGTATTAAATACCATAGAAGAAAATCCTATAGTTATACCATCACCGACTTTTGTAATAACAATAAGACCAACATCTACCCCCACACCAACTCCTACTCCTACTAATACTCCTACTAATACTCCTACACGTACACCTACACACACACCCACTAGTACACCAACGCCTACATCAACCCCAACTCGTACACCAACCCCAACGTCAACACCAACACTAACGCCTACATCTACACCTACGCCAACACCTACAGGAACTCCTACAAACACTCCTACTGTTACACCAACAGGTACACCAACAAGAACACCTACGCTTACACCTACTCCTACAGGAACACCTACTCCTACAGGAACACCTACTCCTACAGGAACACCTACTCCTACCAATCATCCTACATTTACACCCACACCGACACCAACTAACACCATACCTCTCACACCAACCAATACACCTACTAATACACCAACCAGAACACCTACTAATACTCCGATACCAAAAATAGAATTTACTCAAAATTTTAATAGTAATGGATCGTTTACAGTTCCAGCTGGTTGTACTTCTATAGCAGTAGTAGTTGTTGGCGGCGGTGGAGGAGGCGGAACCGGACAAGAAGTAGGAGATGGGGGAGGCGGCGGTGGCGGCGGTGCTGGTGGATATGCTACCGGAAACATTGCTGTTACAGCTGGACAAGTATTAGCGGTAACTGTTGGATCAGGTGGAGGAGGGGGTCAAGCATCTGGAAGAGGTACTAAAAATGGTGGAAATGCTGGTGGACATTCCCAAATAGGATCTATTAGAGCTAATGGCGGTGGCGGCGGCAATCCCGGTAAAAGCGGTGATGGTGGATGGGGAGGCGGTGGCGGAAGTCCATCTGGCGGGGCAGGTAATCGTGGCGATAGTGGTAAAAAAGATAATTCTAGCGGCAATGGTGGTAGCGGTGGTAGTAACCCAGCTGGTTCTGGCGGTGGTGGCGGCAACAAAGGAACCGGAAGTGGTGGTAACGGTAATGGCGGCGGCGGTGGAGGAGCTGGATTTAATGATAGATCAAATCCATTAGCATGGTCAGGTGGTAACGGAGCAAAAGGAATAGTTAAAATATCAGGAATAAAAAATAAATAAAAAAAATTAATTTAATATTAATAAAATAAATAAGTATTTCTGTTCAATAATAGTATTCACGGTTTTAAAAAACCGAAGAACACATTTTTTGATGAGACTTGAGAACATATGAGCAATCGATACCATTCTAAATACCACAGACGAAATCATCACACCTATACAAATATAAATATACCTGATGCTGGACATGATCCCATAGCAAGCGTAAATGAACCTTTTTTGGGTGAATTTATTTTATCAGGATCTTTAAGTGCCGTTGCGCCTCTAAGTTCGTATGCTGGTCATTTTTATTCAAATAATACATCAATTTGTGCTATAGGTGGAAAAGAAGGACTTTTCATACAAGGTACGAACGATGGTATTCAAGTATTTTCCGAATTTTTAGGATTATCTTCATATTCTTGGCTCTTAGGTTCGAGTTTTGCTTCTCCAGTTAGAGCTATATCAGCAAATGCTGGTTTTATAGGACTGGATGTAAATTCTTTTATTAGAGCTATCTCGGCTAATGGTAACTTTTTAGGTGCTGACATTTTTTCTAATAACATTGCTATTTCTTCCTATGGAAGAAATATAGGTCTAGAAGTTGTTTCGCCTACTAGAGCTATCTCGGCTAATGGTAACTTTTTAGGTGCTGAAATATATTCTAATAACATTGCTA
>Ga0247843_1002811_pt1 | contig 30290 bp, 30 predicted proteins | sample LaCruzMarch2017__FD_192420 | JGI IMG/M metagenome (GOLD analysis project Ga0247843, IMG submission 192420) | Freshwater microbial communities from meromictic Lake La Cruz, Castile-La Mancha, Spain - LaCruzMarch2017_8m | ecosystem: Environmental > Aquatic > Freshwater > Lake | place: Spain... | reverse complement strand
GTGTCATGATCATTTTCGCTCCGTTGTTTCACCCAATGGGTGATGTGTTTTTCAGCGAAAACAATTCTATCTTATTGGTTTAATGAAGCAATGGGGCTCCTAAATTTATTTTGGTGAAATATTCAGGTCCACCCTGATTCAGCAAGGCAAAACAGTGGTCGCAGCCGCTGGAAATGATAACAAAAATGTGTCTCAAATTTCTCCTGCAAATTGCTCTGGGGTAATTGCGGTAGCAGCCACCGGCCCCTCGGGAGAGCGTGCATGGTATACCAATTGGGGACCACGGGTGGATATTGCCGCACCAGGTGGCAATTCAGTCAATTCAGCAACCTATAATCTTATTTACTCCACAGTGAAGGGGGGTTATGCGTCGTATGAAGGCACCAGCATGGCCTCTCCACATGTTGCTGGCTTGGCGTCATTGATGTACTCAGTTTATCCTGGCATTTTGCCAGAGCAAATTCTTATTATTATGAGGAAAACATCAACAGCATTTCCAACCAAAAGTCAAATCAGTCAACAAGATTTGATGTCTTGTGTAAATCCTGAAAAACCTTTGGAAACCTGTGGTGCGGGTATTATCAATGCAACGCAAGCGGTTCAAGGGGCGATAGCGACAAGGGACAACAGCCTTGTATTGAAACAATCAACGCGCAACCCAATGAAGCCAACACAAGGTTTTATTTATTATCAAGGGAATGACAGCCAAACAACAGGTTATCAAGTTCTTGGTCCACAAGAGGATACTGCATCTGCGGTGATGGATGTAAAACATTCAAGATTTATTATATCGGGCATTCAGAGCCCTAAAAGATTTCGAATTGCCTTATATACACCCAAAGGAGCAGTAACCAATTTTGTAAACATGCCAGGTCTTTTAGGGGTTGGTTGATGACACTCTCTTTACAAAAGCTCAAGTTTGTTTAACGTGACCTATTGATTTGGCTAAGACAATTCCTACTCTATGAACGTGGATCTAAGCTAGCTCGTGGAATGAGGAAATTAACAAGCTTGGTTATGATTGAAATAATCAGAGAGGCCGTGTTGTGAAAACTCAAGACCTGCGCCTTTATATTAGTTTCAGTAAAGAGGCGGGACCTGAAGCGTAAAGCGCAAGCGCCATAGTTTTGCCCTGATGTTTTCTCGTAATTTTCACACTTAAATGCCCAATTCAGATATAATTTATATTTGAGTAAATAAATAAAGTATTCTATGCTTTCTAACTCTGATATCAAGACAACACTATGACTGAATTGCTTCGAATTGCCACACGCAAAAGTCCTTTGGCTTTAAAACAGACCGAGATTTTCGCTCATCAATTAAAAAAACATTGGCCTAAACTGAAAATTGAACTGGTACCGATGTCTACCCAAGGTGATGAGCTATTGGATAGGAGCTTACAAACTCTCGGCGGCAAGGGTTTGTTTATCAAAGAACTGGAAAAAGCCTTATTAGAAGGCCGTGCTGATATCGCGGTGCACTCTATGAAAGATGTGCCTGCACAATTGCCCGATGAATTAACTCTGGCTTGTATTTGTCAACGTGACAATCCTTTTGATGCGCTAGTCAGTCCAAAAAAAAAGGGTCTTTTAGAGCTCAATACTGGCGCGCTGATTGGTACAGCCAGTTTAAGAAGACAGGCACAACTGCTGGCTTTACGTCCTGACCTTCAAGTGACGGTATTACGTGGCAATATTAATACTCGCCTAGAAAAACTGCTACAAGGACAGTACGATGCCATTATTCTAGCCTGCGCGGGACTTGAACGTATGAATTTGCATCATCATATACACCAGCAGCTCACAGCTGATATGATGCTTCCAGCTTGTGGCCAAGGGGCTATCGGAATTGAATGCCGAAAAAATGATAAGAAGACCCAACAACTTCTTCACCAGCTAAATCATAAGGATACAGCCCTTTGTGTGAACATTGAAAGAGAAATCAATGCCCGCCTTGGGGGACATTGTCATGTACCCATTGCCATTTTTGCGCAATTGATTGATGATAGTATTATCGAGTTGAATGCACGAGTCTTCAATTCTAAGGGTACAAAAAAAATCACATTCTATCAAAGAACCTCTGTAGATTCTGCGATGGAAATAGCCCGAACTTGTGCCCAAGAATTGCTAGACAAAGGTGCCGAAGAATTGATTAAATCACTATGATCGATCAGCTAAATGGTCTTAAAATATTAAATACCCGCCCTTTATTTGCTGGCGGGAATCAACAATTAAGCGCAAAGATATCCGCTTTGGGCGGTAAGGTGATATCCCTACCCTTACAAGACATTCAAGGAATCCCTAAAGAACAATGGTTAAGCCAACTTCCCACATGGTCTGAAATTGACAAAATTATCTTTGTCAGTCGCCCTGCCGCTCATTTTTTTTTCCAAGCCATTGATGCCTCAGTTTGGCCCTCGCATATTCAAACTATCGCTATAGGCAGCGCAACTGCCAAAACCATTGAAGATTTTAATATTCCGGTTAGCTATTTTTGCACTGATGCAAGTAGCGAAGCACTTATTCAAAGTTGTTGTTTTCAAAATATAACCAAGCATCATGTCGTTTTGATCAAAGGCCCCCATGGGCGTACCCTGCTTGGAGAGCACTTAAAAAAACAACATACATCAGTCATTGAACTCAATATTTATCACAGCATCCCTATTGAGTACTCAGAAAAAGAATTGGATTTTCTGTGGGAGCATGATGCCGTCGATATCATCCTTATTTCTAGCGAACAAGCTTTGAATCATTTTTTAAAGTGCTTACCCCAAATGGGGCTTGATTGGTTACAACAAAAAGCATTACTGGTATTTAGCGAACGAATCAAGAAAATTGCTGAGAAAACGCTCGTATGTCCGATTTTTTTGACCTCCCATCATCGCATTATCGATACTCTTTATCAATTACAGGGGCTTAAACATGAATCCTAAAAAAACACAAGCCGACAAGCCACATCGAAAAATCCATAGCGGGTTGATATTCATATCACTGTTCAATTTATTGGGGTTTGGTTATCTTGCCTATGCGACCTCTCAACAGCAGCACGCACTTGAAATAGTATCCCTGCTTCAAACACAAAATGTGGATAAAACCGAGGACCATCTTGCCACCATGCGAGAATCTGAACTCAAACTAGCTAAGGATATGTTGGAGTTACAACAAAAAGCAGCCGCATCACCAGGACCTAAAGCCAGACTAGAGCATATTAAATGGCTGATTCATCAAGCCAGCTGGCAACTCAATGTGCTGTACCAGCCACAATCTGCACAACAATTATTGCTGATTGCAAAACGCATCAGTCATTCACAACATTGGGTTAATTTAGAAGCTGCTATTGATAATGATTTAGCAGTATTAAATAATGTCAAAATCACTGAAAGTACCTCAGTCATTGCGCAAATCAATCAATTCAGACTGTCCATAAGCGCTTTGCAACCCTTAGAGAACTTGGTTAAAACCAAACCAAAAGCTTCAGTATTGCTCCCTGATTACTTAAATGCATTGAAGCCTTTCATCTACATTGAACATCTTCCAAACAAAGAAACATCCATTGTGCCGCCTTCCGAACAATATATAAACCTACAAAATATTCAGATGCTACTGCCGCAAATCCAATATGCAGCGCTGACTCATCAACAAGACCTTTATCTTCAGTTGGTGGAGCAATTGGGACAACTGGCCGAAGTATTCAAACAACCCGACATTGGGCAAGCCATCAATACATTGAAACAAAATCAATTTCAACTAGAAGAACCGATACATTTTCAAAGTATTTCACTGGTGCATCAACAATTGAGACAAGAGAGCCATAATGATTAAACACTTGTTCATTATTATCGTCACTATATTAAGCACTGTATCTGTCGGTGTTTGGTTGACCGGAGATCCCGGCTACATTCTGATCGTTTTCCACCAATGGCAAATACAAACCACCCTTGTGGTTACTCTGGTTTTTATTTTGGCATTATCCCTGATATTAAGATTTGGTATTCAGATCATCCAAACCATTCTAGGATTTCCAAACCTCTGCATTCGTGGATGGGGGAAATGGCAACAGCTTCGTCAACAAAAAAATATGACTCGAGGACTGGAAGCCTATTTCCAAGGTCAATGGCAAGATAGTTTGTCACAACTGACACATACAAAGCACAATCCATGGAGTGTGGATTTACTGGCAGCCCAGGCCGCTCAACAGCAAGGCGAAATGACCACACGTGATCAATTCTTAACGACCGCTCTGACAAATGCTCCCCAAGCCAAGGAAAGTATCTTGTTGTTTCAGGCCAAATTACAAATCGCCCAAAAACAATATGAACAAGCCCAGGCTACCCTCAACCAGCTACCCAAACATGCCCCACAATACTTATGGCTTCAATTAGAACTGTATCAACAATTTAGGAGTGATGAACAAGCACTAAAATTAATGAAAGACAAACGCAGTGAATTACAATCCGACCCCCAATATTACGGTTTTTATCAGTTATTCTTAAAGAATGCGATTTCCATGCATCTAAAACAAAACGCTATGGATAAGGCAATCGAGGCCTATAAAAATGCGCCTAAAGCAGTACAACTTGATCCGACTATTTTATCTTTATTAACCCCTGCCTTGAATCATTTTCCTAAAGAACAAAAAAAATTAGCAAAACAAATTAAAAAGCAATTAAATGAGCAACTTCCAGAACCATTGTTATTGATTTTAAACCAACTCAGTGGTCAAAACGAGTGGATAGAGATTTTAGAAAAACAAAGTAAAATACATCCCCGAAATCATATATTATTTTATATGCTTGGAAAAATGAAGGTTCAACAAAAAATTTGGGGAAGTGCTATTGTCGATTTTCACCATAGTATTGAACTACAACCAACGCATGAAGCTTATACGGAACTTGCGAAACTCTACCTAGAACTACAACAAACTTCAAACGCTCTGGTGATCATGGAAAAAGCTTTGGAGCTCAAAACTACAAGCTAAATGCTGCAAGCTTTGCTTCGAGCTGCTGTTTAGAAGAGATGTCAACTTGTTGTATAAATAGACTTGATTGAGTTAAAAAACCTAAAGAGTTGTCAGTAAACCGGGCACCTCTTTCTAGCAAAGGAGGTAGAAGTCTCGGAGTAGGCCTACCTTTCAGATAAATAACATACGGTGCAACATCTCGTAAATCCGCCCAACTGATGGATTCAAGTGACTCATTTCTCAGGAGCTCCCGGTGTTGTGGGCGACATGAAAACGCGGAAATATGGCGCAGCTTTATGTAAAAATCTAGAGCATATAGCTGATATTATATAAAGCCAATTTGTAACGAAGGCTTTGCTCAAGAAACTGCCGTGCCCACAATGTCAATGGCCATTATGATTGATCCACTTTCGGTCATTCATTTTGCTCCACCCTAGGTAAATTTTTTTGTGCATTAAGGGGTTTCCGGCCATCTGGACCTCTAACCCCAGGCAATGCAAAAAGTCGCGAAAATGTTGCCAGGAGGACTCTCATCCGGGCCTGTGGAAGGCCTAAATAACAAGGCAAAACTCACTATCAAAAGGCATGCGTCTTTAAAACACTGGACTGCTTGCAAATAGCACGCTATCACCAACTTGGAAAGCTTGAGGCCCCCCCCATCCACCCACAGATTTTGATGAAGAGCCAAATAATTATATAAAAGAATATCAACTCTTAGTAGCCGGTACTTCAGCTGTTTCTGGAACAGTATTCCAAGAGCTTAGTTTTAAGGTAAATATACCAAACAACAATCCCCAAAACGCAGAACCAATATTCATAATCGACATACCTGATGCGGTTACCAATAAGGTGATAATAGCCGCTTCTCTATCCTTTTCAAGATAGAGTGCAGAGCTTAAACTAGAACCGATAGTATTAAACAAGGCAAGACCTGCAATAGTCATCACTACATTTTTGGGGAAGGTGAGAAATAATGTCACCATGGTAGCCCCCATGACACCAATAAATAACCAACACATCCCGGCTATCAAACAAGATTTATAACGAGATTTAGGATCAGCATCGGACTCTTTACCTGTACAAATGGCCGCTGTAATTGCGGCCAAACTGATAGAGAAACAACCAAAAGGAGCAAAAACTAAGTTCGACAGCCCTGTCAAACTAATCACTCTAGAAATCGGTGGTTGATATCCTGCTGCAGTAATCACACTAAAACCCGTCATATTTTGTGAAGTCATGGTGACCACAAAAAGAGGAATACCCACACTGATGAGCGTTTCAAAATGAAAATCAGGTATGGTAAATATGGGTGTTGCAAAGTTCCAAGAGAAATGATGGATTTGCAATAAACCTTGAGATGCCGCATCGGCAATTCCGACGGTCAAAACCAGCATGATCACATACCGAGGATAAAACCGCTTACCTAATAAATACACCAACAACATTAAGCCAACCAACTGCATATCTTGTTGAAATGATTGAAAAACATCCAGGCCGAAGCGCAATAAAATACCGGCTAGCATTGCAGATGTGACAGTACGAGGCACAATGCGCATCATGCGTTCAAAAAGACCTGTAAACCCTACCATAGTCGTTAAAAAAGAAGCAAATATAAAAGCACCTATCGCTCTTGGCATCGTCACCCCAGCTAAACTGGTGGCCAAAAGTGCCGCCCCTGGGGTTGACCAGCCGGTTAAAATTGGCATTTTGTAATACCATGAAAACCCAATAGATGTTATCCCCAAGCTCATTCCCAAAGCAAAGAGCCAAGAGCTCATTTCCAAAGGATTAGCACCCGCTTGATGTGCCGCCTGAAAAACAATTAAAATAGAGCTGGTAAAACCAACAAGAACCGCTACAAAACCAGAGACAAGATGTGATAATTGAAAAAAAGACTTCTTCATAGAAATTTTAAAAAGTATATTGTGCTACCATTTTAACATAATTTTCATACCTATTCTCAGAAATTTGTCCTTTTTTCACTGCATCCACAATGGCACAATATCGCACAGATTGGTGATTGCAGTCTCTAAACTTACATTGACCTATAAAAGGCCGAAACTCTTTAAAACCCCATAATAAGTCTTGTCGAGATATTTGACTCAAACCAAATGATCGGATACCGGGTGAATCAATAATTGCTCCAGAAAACGGCAAATGGAAATAGTGCGCATTCGAGGTGGTATGTTGGCCAAACTCATGGATAGCAGATAAGGGTGAGGTGGCAATATCCTGCGCAATACTGGGGATTACCAATTGAATCAATGTTGATTTACCCACACCGGATTGCCCAGTAAATATACTAATCTCATTTTTTAACAAGGCTTGAAGCGCTACAAGATTCGGATCTTGGGCTTGATTTAAAACAAATGCGTGACACAAGTTCTGATATTGCCGTGCAAAATCATCTCTTAACTTCAAGGTATCCAAATCCACTTTATTAAATACAATACTGACTTTAACCTGCATCAATTCAGCTGCGACTAAGTAACTATCAATCAACAAACGAGAAGGTTCCGGTTTGGTTGCAATGACCACAATCATTTGCGTAATATTGGCCGCCATCATTTTCACATGCCGAAAACTATCAGGCCGACTTAAGACATTCTTCCTCGGTAATACAGACTCAACCACACCCGAACAGAGGTCAATCGCTTTCCAATAGACATGATCGCCGACCACCAATGACTGTATATCGGGACGTATGACACATGAAATCTGCTGACCATTTTGTAAAGACTCAATTAACGCATGACGCTTACTGCGTGTAATCACCAATCCTTCCATCAATTCTGTGTCTTGTTCTGTAGAAAAGGACTGTTGCTTACGGGCAATACGTGTTTTTTGCTGAATCGTTAGTTTTTTTTTACTCATGAAAGGTCCAGAGGAATACCTGAAAAATATTTTCCCATGATTTTAGTTTGTTCTGCAATCTAAATCATCTATACTGCTTTAAAACACTCTAACTCAAGCCTAACATGAAGATCTACCTGGTCGGCGGTGCTGTTCGAGATACACTTTTACAACTACCTGTTGTCGAGCGCGATTGGGTGGTCGTGGGATCAACCCCCCAGGAACTCATCAAACTGGGCTATCAACAAGTGGGTACTCATTTCCCTGTATTTTTACACCCTAAAACCCATGAAGAGTATGCACTTGCTCGAACCGAACGTAAAGATGGACATGGCTATCAGGGATTTTCGTGTCATTTTTCACCTGATATTCGTCTAGAAGAAGACTTGCTTAGACGCGATCTAACCATCAATGCCATTGCTATCGATGATAAAGAACAATTGATTGATCCTTATCATGGCCAAACCGATTTAAAACTTAAGCTGCTCCGGCATGTTTCTCCCGCGTTTATCGAAGATCCTTTAAGAGTTCTACGAGTCGCTCGCTTTCATGCCAGATTTTATCATTTGGGTTTTGACGTTGCCCCCGAAACCTTAACACTCATGCAACAGATTGTTGCCTCTAATGAACTTGCGTATTTATCCGTCGAACGCATATGGGCTGAATGGACCAAGGCTTTGACCACATCCAATCCATCTATTTTTATAAAAACGCTAAAAGCATGCGGCGCATTGGCTAAAATTGCACCAGAACTTAATAATGCGCCCTTCATTTCCAAAACAAAAACTCCTTATCACGGCTTTGTACTCCTATGCCAAAATTTAAGTATTACTCAATATCGGGCTTTCACTCAAAGGCTTAAAACACCAAAATTTCTTCAAGATTTGGGAGTCAAATATTTAAAGTTTAAAGTATTCCTACAAGAACATCCCTTGCAATCACCAAAAGAACTTTTAGAATTTTTTAAGAGTGTGGACGCCTTTCGTCAACAAGCTATTTTTTTGGAATGCTTAGACTGCGCAATTGAAAGTAATTTAATTCAAAAAAACACCGCTATACGCTGGAGAAAAATTATACTTGACTGTCAACAGCTGAAATTACCGGAAAGATTACAGGGCACAACAAATATCGACAGTATTCACCAATATTTTGACAACGAGCGTCTCAATATCATTGGAAAACACTAGACCTGTAAATGCATTACATAACACACTTACAGGTCTGCTATTAAGCAACCAATTCCCAAAGCTGATACCCCACCAGGGTTGATACCGCTAACACGCCTGAGATTTCTAAAAAAGTAATAATAAAGTCAGATACACGATGTTCTTCAGGTATAGGCTGAGCTTGTTTGGGATTGACGCCATCTAAGGAAAACAAAGGTTTTTCTTCATAAAAAGCGTTCCACCAGCCCTCACTCCAATATTGCCCTTCTATGGAATCACTAGAATATGGACTATCCTCTTCAGAGAACTGTGCCAAACCACAGGCATAACCGTCTACATAACAATCTTCATAATCTGGATTTTCAATCTGCATTTTTAATCGTAAATCAGCCAAAATATTTTCATTCATGATAGCGTCCTTTATTTATCAACGTACTGCAAAAGATTTACTTTCTTGGTAACTCTTATTCTATCTAAAAAATGACGGCTATAGAAAAAATTTACACTTTTTTCACAATTTCATTACCTATTGATTTAATTGTTACTTACATTACTAGATGTGGTAAAAGAATTAAGGCGCAAGACGACAGATATTCCATTCATGGCCATTTTTCTTATAAAGAATCCGGTCATGAAGACGCTGGGTACGTCCTTGCCAAAACTCAATCTGCACCGAATCCACAGCAAAACCACCCCAGTATTCGGGTCGTATCATCGGTTTTTGTGAATATTTATGAGCCGAGAGTTGAAATAATTCTTCCAGTTTTTCTCGAGATGCGACCTTATGGCTTTGAGGAGAAGCAATAGCAGCACATTGACTCTCGAAGGGACGATCCAGAAAATACTGTTCGGAGATATTATCTGGCGTTTTATATGCTTTTCCACGCACCCGAACTTGGCGATTTAATTCTGGCCAATGAAAATTTAAAGCCACATGTGGATTTAACAAAATTTGTGTGGATTTATGGCTCAAATAATTAGTAAAAAAAACAAACTTTTCTTGCCAAATTTCTTTAAGCAAGACCACTCGAGAATCAGGGAAACCTTTTTCATCGACTGATGATAATACCATAGCTGTTGGCTCTAAAGGCTTGATGGCCAAATATTCACTAAACCAACATTCAAACTGATCGAATGGATTAACGTCCACTTCATTTTCTAGCAATGGTTTAGACTCATATTCACGACGAATATGAGTCAAATCAACTGTCTTTTTATTCATTTCCAACCAGTTACTTCAGCAACAGCATTGCCAAGTTCGGCTGGCGATCGAACTGTTCTTACTCCAACAGCCTCTAAAGCCTTGAATTTGTCTGCAGCTGTACCTTTGCCACCGGCTATAATTGCGCCAGCATGTCCCATTCGTTTACCTTCAGGCGCTGTTACACCCGCAATATAAGAAACCACAGGCTTTGTAACATTCGATTTAATATACTCGGCGGCTTCTTCTTCAGCAGTGCCACCAATCTCTCCAACCATAATAATGGCTTCAGTTTTAGGGTCGTGTTCAAACAAGGCCAAGATATCAATAAAGTTACTTCCAGGAATCGGATCACCACCAATACCAACACACGAGCTTTGACCAAAACCTTTGTCTGTGGTTTGTTTGACTGCTTCGTACGTCAAGGTGCCTGAACGCGATACAATACCTACTTTACCAGGCAAATGAATAAAACCAGGCATAATTCCCATTTTACATTCACCAGGGGTAATCACACCAGGGCAGTTAGGTCCAATTAAGCGACTATAGGTATGTTGAGATAAATAGTGCTTCACTTCTAACATATCCAATACTGGCACACCTTCAGTAATACATACAATCAAAGGTATTCCTGCTTCAGCTGCTTCTAGAATAGAATCTTTACAAAAAGGTGCAGGAACATAAATCATGGTCGCATCTGCGCCAGTTTCTTGAACGGCTTGTTTGACCGTATTAAACACTGGCAAACCTAAATGTGTTTGACCACCTTTGCCGGGTGTGACTCCACCTACCAGTTTGGTCCCATAAGCTAAGGCACCTTCACTATGAAACGTACCTTGTTTGCCAGTAAATCCTTGGCAAATGACTCTGGTTGCTTTATTAACTAAAATACTCATCGATCACCCCTTTAATGCAGCAACAATTTTCTGAGCAGCATCATCTAAACTGTTTGCAGCGATGACATTGACATTGCTTTGATTTAATAATTTTGCACCCGCTTGTGCGTTAGTGCCCTCTAGACGAACTACCACTGGAATATTTAATTGAATTTCATCTACAGCAGCAATAATACCTTCTGCAATCAAGTCACAGCGGACAATGCCACCAAATATATTAATTAATATACCTTGAACATGTTCATCGGCACGAATAATTTTCAATGCTTCTGTAACCCGTTCTTTCGTAGCGCCACCACCGACATCTAAAAAGTTAGCAGGTTTGCCACCGTATAATTGAATAACATCCATTGTAGCCATCGCAAGGCCGGCACCATTAACCATACAGCCTATATTCCCCTCTAAAGGAATATAGTTAAGTTCCCAGTCATGTGCTTGATTAACACGTTCATCTTCTTGAGTGGGATCACGAAGTTGTTTTAAGTCTGAATGCCGATATAAGGCATTGTCATCGATATTAATTTTTCCATCCAAACAGACCAAATGGCCTTTTTTTGTAACAACCAAGGGATTGACTTCAAGTAGGCTTAAATCAGATTCAACAAAAAGTCGACCTAAATTTATCATGATCTTGGTGAACTCAGCAATTTGATCGATGGTAAGGCCTAATTTAAAACCCACTTCTCTTGCTTGAAAAGGCATAACCCCCAACATCGGATCAACTTCAACTTTTAATATTTTTTCAGGGGTCTCTTCTGCGATTTTTTCAATTTCAACGCCGCCTTCGGTAGAAGCCATAAAAACCACTTTACCACAGGCTCTATCGACCACTGCGCCTAAATACAACTCGCGATCGATATCGCAGGTTTGCTCGACAAGAATACAATTGACCGGTTGTCCTTTGGCATCTGTCTGATAGGTTACGAGATTCGTATTGAGTAATTTTTTACAAAAATCTTTTAATTCTTCTGCAGAATGCAGAACTTTTACGCCCCCTGCTTTACCTCGGCCACCAGCATGAACTTGTGCTTTGGCGACCCAAGGTGCTGGGCCTAAGGTATTAGCAACATTGATAGCATCGTCTGGATTATAAGCCACATCCCCATTTGGAACAGGCAAGCCATATTTTCTAAATAAAGCCTTAGCTTGAAATTCATGCAAATTCATAAAAAATATATCCTCTATTATAAATCGAGCAGTAAACGAGATGGATCTTCTAAAATATCCTTCACCGATACTAAAAATTGGACCGATTCACGTCCATCAATTAAACGATGATCATAAGACATAGCCAAATACATCATAGGACGAATAACAACTTGACCATTTTCAGCCACTGGCCTGTCCATAATCTTGTGCATACCCAAAATGGCTGTCTGTGGCGGATTGATAATCGGTGTCGATAACATCGAACCAAAAACACCACCATTAGTCACTGTAAAAGTACCACCCTGCATTTCTTCCATGGTTAATTTCCCATTACGAGCTCGGGTTGCACAATCTTGGATACTTAACTCTATTTCAGCTAAAGACATCTCATCGGCATTACGTAAAATTGGAACCACTAAACCACGCTCTGTTGATACAGCAATACCAATATCAAAGAAACCATGATACACAATGTCATTACCGTCGACTGAGGCATTAACGGTAGGGAATTGTTTTAAAGCATGAATAACAGCCTTGGTAAAAAAAGACATATAACCAAGTTTAACGCCATGTTTTTTTACAAAAGCTTCTTGGTATTGTTGCCTTAACTGTGCTATAGCATGAAGATTTACCTCATTAAAGGTTGTCAACATGGCTGTTTCACTTTTAGCCTGAACGAGACGCTCAGCTATTTTAGCACGCAAACGAGTCATAGGAACACGTTTCTCCTCCCGAGTTCCGGCAGTTACAGCAGGCTGTACAAGCAATTGACGCGCATCTGCGGCGGTAACACGTCCCTCTTTGCTCACCGATTGCAACTGTTCTGCAGTAAGTTGGTGTTCTGCAGCAATCCGACGAACTGCAGGACCTTGGGAATGCGTAGCATTTGCTTCCACCTTCACTTCGCTTAGAGCTGGAGCTGCGGCTCCCTCTTGAATTTTAGCCAGCAACTCTCCGGATTTAACCACCGTGCCCATGGTCACACATTGTTCAGTCAATATCCCATCAGCAGGCGCTGGAACTTCCAAAACCACCTTGTCTGTTTCAAGATCTAAGAGATTTTCATCACGCTTGACTTGATCCCCGACTTTTTTATGCCATGTGGCTACAGTTGCGTCAGCAACAGATTCAGGTAATCCTGGCACTTTCACTTCAATAGACATAATTAGCCCTTGTTTATTTTTAAAATTAATTATTCTTTAATTGAAAACACATCGTCAATAAAAGCTTTGAGTTCTTCAACATGTAAGGCATGGCTACCGACTGCAGGTGCAGCGGCAAATGGCCTTCCGGCATATCTCAGAGCTTGCGTTTTTTGCAGACAAGCCTGAATGTTGTGTTGTATGGTAAACCATGCTCCTTGATTTTGAGGCTCCTCTTGACACCAGATCATCTGTTTGACATGGGGATATGTTTTTAATACTGCCATCAACTCTTCTTTTGGAAAGGGATAGAGTTGTTCAATTCTCATAATTGCAACATCTGTAATTTTTCTATCTTCTCTGGCTTGCAAGAGATCATAATACACCTTGCCGCAACATAAAACGATTTTTTTGACTTGTTTTGCATCTAATGATTGCGCCTCGGGTATCACGTTATGAAATTGCCCGTTTACAATCTCATCCATTGTCGATGTCGCAATACGATGACGAAGTAAACTTTTTGGAGTTAGAACGATTAATGGCTTACGATAGGGGCGTAACATTTGTCGGCGCAGTAAATGGAAAATCTGGGCCGGTGTTGTTGGTACGCATACCTGAATATTATGCTGAGCACTAAGTTGCATAAATCGCTCAAGTCTTGCAGAAGAATGCTCTGGACCTTGGCCTTCATAGCCATGAGGTAAAAACATCACTAAACCACATAAACGTCCCCATTTTTGCTCACCCGAGCTAATGAATTGATCGATAACCACTTGTGCACCATTGATGAAATCACCAAACTGAGCCTCCCAAATCACCAGGGCTTCAGGATTGGTCGCAGCAAAACCGTAATCAAATGCCAGCACAGCTTCTTCGGATAATACAGAATCAATGACTTCAAATGGTCGTTTATATTGTTGAGCTAAATGATTGAGTGGGGTATAGATCTGACCATCTTTCTGGGAATGCCATACGGCATGACGATGTGAGAAAGTACCGCGTCCACAATCTTCACCAGACAGACGGATTTCATACCCATCAGCAAGCAATGAGGCGAAAGCCAAAGTTTCAGCACATCCCCAGTTAAGGGGCATCTCACCTTTGACCATGGCTAGGCGCTCATTTCGTGTGCGTTCAACTACGGGGTGGATAATAAAACCCTCGGGGACAATAGACAATTGTCGCATATAAGACATCAAAGCCTCGGCGTTAACCCCAGTGGATACCTTGTGGGTCCATTCTGTACCTTGATATTGCTTCCAGTTAATACCATAGCGGAAATGTGTATCAATGGGCGATAAAGAAACTAAAGGTTCCCCTTTATCCATTTTGTTACGGTAGGCTTCGATCGCATGGAGGTACCAGGCTTCATCAATGACCTGATCGTTTTGCAATTGTTTTGCATAGATATCACGTACGACAGGATGTGAGCGTATAATTTTGTACATGAGTGGCTGGGTAATCGCAGGCTCATCGGCTTCATTGTGCCCTTGTCGTCGGTAGCACACCAAATCAATGATCACATCCCGATGAAATTGCATGCGGTAATCCAATGCCAGTTCAGTTGCAAATATTACAGCCTGGGGATCATCAGCATTAACATGAAGCACAGGCGCCTGAATCATTTTTGCAATATCTGTGCAATAGTTTGATGATCGTGTGTCACGCGGATCGCTGGTAGTAAATCCAATTTGGTTATTAATAACGATATGAACTGTACCACCTGTAGAATATCCAGGTGTTTGTGAAAAGTTAAGGGTCTCTTGAACCACTCCCTGACCGATAAAGGCAGAATCACCATGAATAACGACAGGCAGTACAGTATTTTTTTTCTCAAGATCATCACGAATCGTTAAACGAGCACGCGCAGCACCTTCTACCACCGGACCAATAATTTCCAAGTGAGAGGGATTAAAAGCTAAAAAAGCATAAATAGATTGCTGTTCACCCATTGCAAGTTTTGAAGAGAAACCCATATGATATTTAACATCACCTGTTCTATCTGCTTGTCTATTGCCTTCGAACTCTTCAAACAAGGCCTTAGGGGATTTACCTAAAATATTGATGAGAACATTTAGACGACCCCGATGAGCCATACCAATCAAAACTTCCTCTACTTTATAATCGCAAGAACGGCGCATAATCTTGGATAGCATCGGTATTAAGGCATCACCACCTTCCAATGAGAAACGTTTCTGCCCAACAAATCGGGTGTGTAAATAACGCTCGAAACCATCTGCAGCTACCAACTCTTCTAGAATTTCTTGTTTTTCTTGATGGGAAAAGGATCTTCTGCCACGTTGGCTTTCAATCTTTTCCTGCCACCATTTTTTTTGATCCTCATCGGTAATATCCATGTACTCAAGACCAATACTTCCACAGTAGGTCTGTTGTAAAATCGTTTGCAGCTCTTTTAATTGCACTGCTTGTTTTGATAATGAATCACTCACATAATAGGATTCGGGATCGTTGATGGAAAGACCGTGAAACTCTAAGCTTAAATAAGGGATATTTTCAGGAAGCTTGCTGTCAATGGGATTGGTATGCGCCATTAAATGGCCATAGCACCGATACGCATATACCAAATCAACCACCTGAGCTTGTTTCGCATTCGGCGCAACGGAAACGACTGTAGTGCTGATTTTTTTATGATTGGTCAAATTCCTAAAATAATCCTCGATATCTCTATAAGATACATCATGGTTGGTTTTAGACATCATATTTTCGAAAAATTGTTGCCAGTCTTTAGAAATACTCTCAGGATTGGTTAAATAATCTTCATAAAGGCCACCAATATACGCCATGTTATTGCCAGATAAATAACTGGTGTTCCATAGATCCTGCATACTACTCATCACATCTGCTCCAATATCAGGTTTGTTTCTGAATCATTAATTTACGTATTTCACTAATCGCTGCGGTTGGATTTAATTTTTTAGGGCAGACATTGGCACAATTCATAATGCTTCGACATCTAAAGACACTAAACGGATCTTGTAATCCAGCCAAGCGATTAACTGTAGCAGTGTCGCGACTATCGGCCAAAAATCGCCATGCTTGTAATAAACCCGCAGGACCTACAAATTTATCAGGATTCCACCAAAATGACGGACATGAACTGGTACAACAAGCACATAAAATACATTCATACAACCCATCTAATTTAGCTCTCTCTTCTGGAGATTGTAGACGTTCCTTCACAGGCTGGGGATTGTCATTTTGTAAATAGGGATCAATTCTTTCATATTGTTGATAAAATTGTTTCATATCCACAACTAAATCACGAATTACTGGAAAACCAGGTAATGGTCTCAATACGACATTCATCGTGTTGTGTTTCGATAAAGGGGTAATACATGCAAGGCCATTGGTACCATTAATATTCATACCATCTGAACCACATACACCCTCGCGACAAGATCGTCTAAATGATAAAGTAGAATCCTGTTCAGCTTTAATACGCTCGAGCAACCATAAGAGCTTCGGATCCGACCCCGCTTCAATTTGCAGTTTGTATTCTTGCATATAGGGTTTGGTATCTACTTCAGGGTTATATCGATACACAGATACATTAACAGTTTGATGTTTTCCCATCTCTATATTCCTTCTTAGTAAACGCGCTCTTTCGGTTCAAAAGGCGGTACATGCTTGGGTTGCGTATTCACTGGTCGAAAATCGATGGCATCATCTGCCATATAATAGATGATATGTTTAATCCATATTGCGTCATCTCTTTTCGTAAAATCTTCTCGGCTATGCGCACCACGACTTTCAGTTCTTGTCAAAGCTGATTTTGCTGTGGCATAGGCAGTTGCCATCAGGTTATCAAGTTCTAGTGCCGCCACCCGTGCTGTATTGAATACATGACTTTTATCACCAAGATAGGCATTAGCCAATCGATCACGAAGACTATCTAAACGCTTCAACCCTTGTTCCATAACCTCACCGGTACGAAATACACCAAAGTCATCTTGCATGATTTGTTGCATTTCTGCTTTCAGTGTATCAACGGACTCACCATCTTTAGAATCATCCCAACGGCGATAACGTGCCATCGCTATATCTAAATCTTCATCGCTAATTTCTTTAAGCTCTGGCAGTTGGTTGGCATGCCATTGCGATTCAATGCACAAACCTGCTGAACGACCAAAAACAACCAAATCAAGCAAAGAGTTCCCACCTAAACGATTGGCACCGTGCACGGATACACAGGCACATTCCCCAACTGCATAGACTCCCTCGACCACAACCTCTTTGCCATGGGCTTTGGTAATCACTTGACCATGCACATTGGTGGGTATTCCACCCATACTATAATGACAAGTTGGAACCACAGGTATCGGATCTTTAATCGGATCGACACCGGCAAATTCCATGGATAGTTCACGAATGCCAGGCAAGCGAGACATAATAACGTCAGCACCCAAATGATCGAGCTTCAATTTGACATGTGGCACACCATAAGGCTCAACAAAGCCGCGACCAGCACGTATTTCAAGCGCAATGGAACGCGCCACTACGTCTCGCGATGCGAGGTCTTTGACATGAGGAGCATAACGCTCCATAAAACGTTCACCATCTTTATTAATTAAAAAACCACCCTCACCACGACAACCCTCAGTTACCAGGGTACCAGCGGCGGCAATTCCTGTGGGGTGGAATTGCCACATTTCCATATCTTGAAGAGGAAGACCTGCTCTTAATGCCATACCAAAACCATCGCCGGTATTGATGTAGGCATTGGTGGTAGATTGAAAAATACGACCAGCCCCGCCAGTCGCTAATACACACACGCGAGATTGAAAAAATACCACCTCACCGGTTTCAATGCACATCGCCATAACACCTGCGACATTCCCATCGTCGTTCATGACAAAATCTAGGGCATACCACTCACTGAATATATGGGTTTTGGCTTTAATATTTTGTTGGTAGAGGGTATGAAGCAAGGCATGCCCTGTTCTATCTGCTGCAGCAGCAGTTCGAGCAGCTTGTTCGCCACCAAAGTTCTTCGATTGACCACCAAATGGGCGTTGATAAATTTTACCATTGTCCATACGAGAAAAAGGCAAACCCATATGTTCCAATTCATATACAACTTCAGGGCCTGTTTTACAAAGATATTCGATACTATCCTGATCACCAAGATAATCAGCGCCTTTCACCGTATCGTACATGTGCCAACGCCAATCATCTTCATCCGAGTTGCCAAGAGCTACCGTGATGCCACCCTGTGCAGAAACAGTGTGGGAGCGCGTTGGAAACACTTTGGATAGCAGCGCTACCTTAAGTCCAGAATTAGCCAATTGCAAAGCAGTTCGCATTCCTGCGCCGCCGGCGCCCACAATTACCGCATCAAATATTTGCCTGGGAAATGTCGTCATTTATTATCCCCATATCATCATTAAAAACCAAACCAAACTACCCAATAAGCTAAATAAAATAAGCATTTGGACACTGACACGAACCATCGCACATTTTAAATAGTCGGTAGTAACCGTCCACAAACCAATCCACGCATGTTTCAATAAAGCCACGATCATGATTACATTGATAATTTGAAAATAGGTTTGATGGTAAAACGCATACCACTCAGTATAATTTAGACCATGATGCGTCAAAAAGTAAGTAAGCATAAAAACCAAATAAATACCCAGCACCACTGCTGTTATCCGTTGTATCAACCAGTCCTTTAAACCATTACCAGTTAAACTTGTAATGTTGGCTACCATATCCATGCTCCTAAAACAATTGTTGAAATAACTGTGAGCACCAATAAAATACTTGCTGTTTTACGACCCGTTGCCATTTCTTCCCCATAACCAATATCGGCAATTATATGCCGCACACCCGCCATAAAATGGAAAAACAATGCACTAGCAAAGATCCAAACCAAAAGTTTGACCCAAGCATGCTGAAACATTGATTGAAGCACGTGAAAACTTTCTAGTGAGTGAAGCGATTGCTGTAATAGGTACAGCATAAAGGGGAGTAAAATAAAAACCGCAATCCCTGATAACCGATGCATAATAGATATTATCGCAGTTACAGGAAAATGAATGGTCGTTAAATCTAAATTAACGGGACGTTGATGATTCATTGATCGTATCCTTGCAAAATTTTCAATTATTTAAAATGAAAACAAAATTAAATCATATGCTCATATAGCTTAATTACTAACTATATCACATTTTTTTGAGCATCTACACCTGCAAATCAAAAAAACAATAGGTGTTACAATAGCCTTGGCTTAGTCAATGTTTTACCCAGTTGATGACGGTAGATATCCCTAGGTGCTGGAGACGGATATGGATAACCTTTCTCTCTCAAGCGTTGTAGTGCTGAAATATACGAATTGGCCCATTCCCCTGGCTCAAAATTCATCACCAACCAGTTATCTGGTAAGTTTATAATCACCTCAAAGGCTTTCCTTAAACAGAGAAGATGGCCATCCAAATAAAACATAAATTCCTTCTCTGAATCATCAGAAGCCGTGCCTGTAACTTCGATTTTTTTGATTTTATCATGCATGATAGCAATTATTTTTTCGATGGTATAAAACATCCTGATCATGGATTGGTTTTCTATCTGATGTTCGGTGACTTTGCTCGTTATTAAACGGTCACCAAAATCAAAAATAGTATAGACATGCTCAAACGCATTCACATCATCCTCTAGGGTTTGTGGTTTAATCACATTCGGTTGCTCAGTGAGTACAAAATTAGGATGTTCAATCCTGAGTTCAAAATACGCATGTGTTTGATGTAAATAGAGAATACCTTGTTGCAAAGCAACTTCATTCAATTCATGGTCCTCGGTTGAAGACCAATGATTTTGACTCTTGTTCTCGCTCATATTCAACTCTAGAAGAGGCATTATTGACTTAAGTCTATCATAAAAAAAAGACACTATAAAATAGCTTGTGACATATAACAATAAGATATATTTTGTAACATAATTTTAAATAATCCGTATATTAGGGTTTTTTTTTAGCAATTTATCCGTTATGTTATTAATACCGGATAAATTGCTAAGGAAGTTATGATGCAAAATATTGACACTTCGAATGACTATTATGATCCTGAACAAGCGACCTGGATTAAGTTATGGTGGAAAAACTGGAATTACACCCATTGTCTTATGACCTCGGTGATAATGACTGTTATTACCAGCGAAATCTATACTGTTATTTTATCAGTGTATCCCCATTTTTTGACCACATTTTGGTTTAGTTTGGGCGTTTCTTCTTATACCTTCGCTACCATTCTCTCCATAGGCACTCTTTTAGGTCTGGGATTGTTAACAGGATGGATGATATATAGCAGCCATCTTCTTTATCAGTCTTTAGATATTGCCAACCACGAATACCAGCCACTGATTGAACTTTGGACCAATTACAATCAAGAGTATTCCTATATTGTCAATCAATTAATGAGTGATAATAGTTTCATGAAATTTTCTCAATATTTGAAGAGCAAAAACTTACCTGAGCCAGTCGTAAGATTTTTAGGTAATGTAGATAATATCGACCAAATCAAAAAAGTCAGCATGTTATTAAAAAGGATTTGGGACATTGAAAATGTTGATGAAAAACTTAAAGCAATGACTTTACATATTCTTTCAGAATATGCCGACATCCATAACACTACTGAACATATTGATAATATTTGGAGCCTTTGCAATTTACTTCTTGATAAAAAACAATTTAACCCAGACACGGTGTTAAGAACCATTGAAAATAGTCACACTCTCAAGCCTTATCTTCCCCGTCTACAACATCTCAATATCCATCAAGATTTATTGTATAAACTAATTGACGAACCCCAATTGATGGAATTTTTCTTAGCCCAGCACTTTTATTTTGACAATGAGGATGAGCGTGTTTTATTTAATATGGATATTCTCTATATCTATATGCGTAACGAACTTGATAGACTAGAAAATTTCCAAACATTACAATCCACAATTCCCCAGAAATTGCTGATCACTTCAGAAACCTATCGGTATTTATTGTCATTTAAGGATAAACCAGAAGCGTTTGTCGCAATCTGGGATCATTTATTACATCTTGAACCACTGCACTTAGTAGAATCAACTTTTCAATACATCAACATCCAGTCGACTTATCAAAAGTATGGAAACCAAGCAGAGTTTTGGATGCAGTTGACAGCTTTATTGGATAAAAACCCCAATGACATCGATGAGAACTTCACCCAACTGATCAATACCCTTAATATAGATGATGCGAATAGCAAAAAACACTTTTATGATGTTCTTGTTCAATTGTATGAATGTAAGTCTCTAAATAAAAAAACCATCCACCTGTACTTAACCAGTCCAGATGTCTCTGGTGCCATCGAGCGACTTGAACAATATGTCAAAACAAGTTGGAGTCCTGGAAAGTCTGCAGAAGATACCTTAAAAGAGTTAGAAAATACGCTGCTCAGACCAGAACCCCCCCCTCAAATATCAATAGCAACGGATGCTACTCAGGTTATCTTGCCCTCTGAAAGTCCAAAAAGATACCGTGGCCGTTTTTTTAATTGTATTAGTTGTTTTTCACCTGACAAGCCCAAATCATTTTCAAACACCGCCACCTCGAGTCTCTAATGTATTTAGCATCGCTGTCAGATGACAGGCAGCCATGCGAATTTGAAGTTTGGCAACTTTCTGGGTGATTTTAGTATATTTTAAAAACTTGTATTTTTGGCGCGGCGGGAAATATGCATATTTTATTGCCAGCTGATGTGATTGCGCGACCCAAAGCTTGGGATCTAATTTAATATGTTGCCAATCACAGTGTTCACCCCTAAGTTCCTCTAGTTTTTTAGCCACGCGTGATTTTTGATTCCAGGTGAACCCTTTTAACCAACCACCGGCAGAGTCCCAAAATGAATGTAAATTACCATACCGCATACGCCAAGCATTTCCACCCTTATCGCCATAGGGAAAACTGCGAGAATACCAAGATATTGCATGCATGGGTTGATGAATATCCTCAATTACATGGATAAGAACGAGTAACGCCAATCTTTTGTCAGTTTGATCACTATCTTTATTTGCTAAGATTTGACGTGAATATTCAATAGCTACCAGCCCATTAATGGAATCTAACTTAGGAAAATAACGCTTATCACCATAAGGTAGATTCACATAATGCCAGCGATGCATTTGACGGACACCCTTAACTTGATCCATCCAGATTGAAGCGCGCTCCAGGTTCATGTCTGAACCAAGGATGGATAGTATCCATTGCTGTGTTTTAGGTTTAAGTTGCTGAAATGCTAGTTGTGAAATTACAACATGACCATTGGCATTCCAAGCAAATAATGAACTTGAAACGCAAAGCATAATCACATAGCAAAATAACCTTATCAAGTATGATTATCCTATGAATGGTGACCATGCAGGTTCTTGTACATCACCATCACGCGCAGGTAATTTAATTTGAATAACTCCGTCGACCGATGAAATAGCTAAAACCCCTTGATGCCCCATCTGAGTCGCGTAGACCACCATTTTTCCATTGGGAGCTACACTTGGGGACTCGTCCATATCCCCATGGGTTATAGACATAATTTGTGAGGCACCTATATGTTGCACGCCAATATTGAATCGTTTATCTTCCAAACGATGAATCAACACTAAATCTTGGTTATTGGGTGTTAAAGTAGCTCGTGCATTGTAGGTTCCATCGTAGGTTAAACGGCTAATCGAACCGTCGGCCAATGACATGCGATAAATCTGTGGATTTCCACCACGACCTGAAGTAAATACTAAGGAATGACCGTCTGTGCTATAGCGTGGTTCAGTATCAATTGAATCACCAAAAGACATTTGTCGCATCGCCCCTGAAGACAAATTAACCGCATAGATTTTAGGGCTGCCATTTTTTGATAAAACAACCGCCATTTCACGTCCATCTGGAGACCATGCAGGTGCACCATTGATTCCAGAAAAGTCGGTTATCAAACGCCGTTGACCTGATTCCACTGAAACTTGATAGATTTGAGCTTTTTTGTTTTCAAATGATACGTAAGCAATGCCACGTCCATCCGGGGACCAATTGGGAGACATAATGGGTTCACTAGACCCTAACAATTGCTGGGGATTGGTTCCATCCAGATCGGATACCTCTAAAGCATATCGGGTTTGTGTGGGGCTGCGTTGTACCTTAATGTATGCTAACTTAGTCGAAAATATACCGCGTACGCCCGTGAGTTGTTTATATACTTCATCGGAAATATGATGACTGATTGCACGAATTTGATTGGCATTGACTGAAAATTCTTGATGAATACTGGCTTGTCCTCGTAATGCCACATCTTTTAAGGCATAAGACACCAAATATTTTTGTCCGCCTTGAGGCACGACATTGACATTCACCACATGATCAGCACCAGCGCGTTGCCACGCGTCCCAAGGCTGAGCCATCGATCCTGCGCCCATGTCAATGATACGAAATTGACCACAAAAATTAAAATCACCGCGAACAATAGACGCCACTTCAGCGGTAGTGCTATCAGCACTCTGCGTTTCAATTGCCAAAGGAATTGCGCTATTGACTCCTTGGGTTAACTCTAAATCAATAGCCCATATTGCAGGACTTGCGATGATTAAAACAAGCATTAAAAATTTTTTCATTTTTTCACCCCCTAGCATTACTAGGTCTAACAGTTAAACTAATTTCTCTAAACATATTAAATGTAGCCACGTCGGTAGGAACGGGTAAAGGCGAAGCCTTATAAATCGCAGCTTGGGCAGAACGGTCAAGAAGTGAATCACCACTACTTCGAGCAAGCCTTACATCTAATACAGAGCCCGTTGGTGCTAATCGAATCACGAACTGACTGGATAAACCAGGATCAACATTCTCAGGTAAAATCCAACGATCACGAATCGCATTTAAAATAAGGGCTTTATATCGATCGACCTCACCTGCCATCCGTTGTTGATTGGCAACATCTTGAGATTGTTTTGCAGCTGCAGTTGCTTTTTGCTGTTTAAGTAACTGCTCCTCATGATCATGTGCAAGTTTTTCCAATCGTTTGACTTCTACAGCTTGCTTTAGCTTCATTACCGCCAATTGTTTCTCTTGTTCTACTTTTTCTTGCTCTATTTTTTTTAAGTGAGCAGCCGCTTCAAGCTTCATTTTCTGTTGCTGAATGCGCATATCATCCGCTTGTTTTTTCAGATCCTGCAAATTTTTCATTTCAGCAACTTTGGCAGCTTTTGCTTTTTCAGCCTCTTTATTCAATTGATTTTGTCTTGAGATTTCTTGACGTCTGGCTTCATCTTTTTGTGCCTGTAGCTTTTTCATGACCTGTTGCACTTCAGATACATCAACGGCCACAGCCTGTATCGGTGCCGCTGTCGCTGTTTGCTCAGCAACTTTAGAATGCTGATTTGCCTCCAACACTGCCTGAGGATGCTGTGGGTTCCAAAACATCATTATCAATAAACCAGAATGTAACCCAACAGACGCTAACAATGACCGTAAATATGAAAACGACATTATACAGACTCCTGCACAGCAGTATCGTCAGTCATTAAGCCAACTTGACCAGCTCCTGCATTTTTCAACAAACCCATTGCCGTAACCACTTGTCCATAAGGAACACCTGCATCCCCCTTCACCAACACATTAATTTTTTGATTGTTTTGTTTTGCCAAACCCAACTCGGCGGCTACTCTCAGTTGTAAGGCATTTGGCTCCATCGGAAACTGCGGATTGTCACTGACATTTAAAAACAACTGCCCCTGTTGATTGACAGATACAATAATCGGTTCTCTATCGGCCAAGGGCACCTGTTCAGAAGCTACTTTAGGAAGCTCAACAGTAATCCCTTGACTCAGGATAGGTGCAGTAATCATAAAAATCACTAACAATACCAGCATCACATCGATATAGGGGACCACATTGATTTCAGCAATAGGTTGTTGACGTCGGCCTCGATTTTGATTTAAGTTCATGCTGTATCCTCGCTACTTATTCACTTGTTGATGAATCAAGGCCAACAATTCATCTTGAAATAAACTATAACGATTTAAAAGATGCTGACACTTTTGCGTAAATCGATTATAAGCAATTACAGCCGGAATGGCCGTAAAAAGGCCCATCGCAGTAGCCACAAGTGCCTCAGCAATACCTGGCGCGACCATGGCAATAGTGGCTTGTGAAGCCTGACCTAATGCCTGGAACGATGTCATGATTCCCCAAACCGTTCCAAACAAACCAATATAAGGCGCTAATGAACCAATAGAAGCAAAAACCCCTAGATGCTCTTCCAGCGCTTCAGCTTCTTTGGCAAAACTAATTTGCATGGCACGTGCAATAGACTTTAAATTTTGAGAACCTTGCAATTGTGACATTCGCAATACTTCTTTAAATCCAGAATGAAAAATTGCAGCCACACCCAATCGGGTTTCAACATTATTATCCACATCATTAAATAAGCGACTTAAATCAGTACTTCCCCAAAATCGACGTGTAAATGATTGGTAGTCCGTTTGTTTTTTCTTAAAAAACCATATTCGTTGAAAAATAAGCGTCCAAGACAACATTGACGCTGCCATCAACAATAACATGACTGATTTGACTACCCAGCCTGCTTGCAAAAAATATCCAATAACACTTGTCGGTGCACTCATACTGCCAACTCCTTTCTTATTTCTTTAGGAAGCCTTTTAGGCATCATTTTACCATTGACACAAACCACTTCAACCTTAATATCTGATAATAATTTCCCAGACTGATGATACATTTTTTGTAAAAAACGCATCTGACAAAAACCTTGTCGAAAAGCAGATGTTTCTACGCCTAATATGTCATCTAACCTTGCCGGAGATTTATAATCAATCACAATGTTTTTAATTGCAAAAAATGTATCATCTTTCGTCATGTTATTCAAGCAAAATTCACGTTTACGCAACCATTCTGTGCGAGCGCGTTCAAAGAATTTAAGATAATTCGCATGATAGACAATTCCCATCATATCAGTATCTTCAACATAGACACGAAACTCACATCTATCCATTCTCATGCCCCAACCTTCTCAAGCCCCAAATGTTGATAGGTTTTTTCAGTAGCCACACGCCCTCTCGGGGTGCGCATTAAAAATCCCTGCTGTATCAAAAAAGGCTCTAAAACATCTTCAATTGTATGTTTTTCCTCACCAATGGCTGCAGCCATACTGTCGAGTCCTACAGGGCCTCCAGCAAAGCGTTGAACAATTGCCAATAAAAGCTTTCTGTCCATCATATCAAAACCTTCCGTATCGACTTCTAGCATTTGCAATGCCTTTTGAGCAATATCTAATGTAATGATGCCATCTGATTCGACTTGGGCATAATCACGAACTCGTCGCAATAAACGATTGGCAATTCGGGGCGTCCCTCGAGCACGTTTGGCAATTTCATAGATGCCCGATTCATTTGCAGGCAGTTGAAAAAGTCGTGCTGAACGCGTCAGGATTTTAACCAAATTTTCAGTGCTATAAAAATCCAATCTTTGAACGATGCCAAAGCGATCGCGCAAAGGAGATGTTAAAGATCCTGCGCGTGTGGTAGCACCAATTAATGTAAAAGGCGGTAGATCTAATTTAATGCTTCTAGCCCCGGGACCCTCGCCAATCATAATATCCAACTTATAATCTTCCATGGCCGGATAAAGGATTTCTTCAATGACAGGGCTTAAACGATGAATTTCATCAATAAACAAGACATCATTGGCTTGTAGATTGGTTAAAAGGGCCGCCACATCACCCGGTCTTTCCAATACAGGGCCAGATGTTTGACGAATATTGACACCCATCTCATGGGCAATAATATTCCCCAGAGTGGTTTTCCCTAGTCCTGGTGGGCCAAACAATAGTACATGATCGAGTGGTTCTTGTCTTTGAAGTGCTGCACGGATAAATATTTTAAGTTGTTGACAAACGGATTCCTGCCCCATGTAGTCGTCTAATGAAGTCGGACGAATCGCCCTATCTAAAGCTTCTTCAGCGACATTGGTTTGATCTGTTATCAAACGATCGTGTTCAATCATGGGTTTATCTCATCTTGCAGTGATTTAAGATTTTAACACAGCTAAGCTGAAGTTAAATAAAAGATTTCAATTTATTAACGATTGTTTTATTCTTAAAAAAATACCTTCAAGTTTCTAACATGCTCGATTCGTTTCTCAAGTTATTCCTGTTTTTAGACAATACCCCTTGGTATCTTTTTCTTAGTGTATTGGGTTTATTATTTCCACGTCACCGCCAGGTCACCTACTGGGGTCTTATCGGTGGTTTACTATGCATTTTATTCAATCAATCCTTAAAAGCCTATTTCAAGGTCCCCTTATACCCGCATTTGGGGCATGGCTATGCATTTCCAAGTGGCCATCTACAATTAGCAAGTTTTGTTTATATTTGGATGGCAAACTATAAACTGCTTGCAATGGATAAACTGTATTTTATTTTAATCCCATTGTTTGCATACGCATCGGTACATTTTCATTTTCACAGTGTGGCCGATGTCACAGCCGGAATTTTTTGTGGTGCCACCTACTTTTTTATCTATAAAAACATCTATCAACTTGTCATTAAGTCCAGGCTTGTTATCATTAGTGCGGCTTATTTATTCTGTATCGGATATCTTTATATGCTCCCGCATGTTCACCAAGACATCAAAATAGTCATCATTCTATTACCCATTCTCATTCTAATAAGCCCGTGGTTGCCAGTTAAGCGCACTTAAAAGAACTCATTTGATATCCAACCTCATTTAGCGCATGTGTAGGAATAAACATCGAATAAGCTAGCCTTCGCATATCAATTACCCGAAATCAAGAGATTTCTTCACTTTAATGATTTATTTTTGATCAAAAAGCTTTAAACAAATTTTATACGCACCAATTATCAAACTGTTTTCTGCTATAATAAATTTACAAGCTAATTTAATATAGCAATTTATGCTCATAGATAACCCACTTCTAACAGCGAATGGAATCTTATCTAAATTAGATGAAATCCGTATTGATCCGCATGTGCAAGCTGCCTTTAAGCTAGAAGATGAAGATTAACATTCTTCAAATGAGCAAAAATATTTAGACGAAAAAGCTCATGAGCTAACATCTCTAAGGAAAAAATTAATAACTGCATAATACCAAGGCATTGAACCTAGCTTAATTTTACAAGAAATAGAATATCTATGTTTTAGAGAGTTTCCTCAGTTGCAATATATACTTCGTCGGATTCTTTCTGTTGCTACACATCAAGGAGCCTCTTGCAGCGGCCTGTGGATGACTAGATCTTCACCGCAGTTATCCTCAAGCACCGAAATCTTATAAGGCGCTTTCCTCTTAGACCAACCACGTGCCCTTATTTTAGAAACATGCTACTTATAGGAATTTACTCGCTCTTCTTGATGTCTGTATGAGGCAATTTAGCAAATACAGCAAAACTTACTAATTTAAATGCTAGCCTTAGCATAGATCCATGTACCAATTCGTATTGGAAAAAAAACTCATTGAAAATGATAAATGAGCCATCCATTAGACAAAGTAATATAAAAGCCCTATTTGCATTTCGAACATTCCATAATCCGCACCAACAAAAGATTGCTGTAACCCAGTCCCATAGAACAATACCAAAAAACAAACTGATGACTAGAAATGGAAAGGAAATATTATAATGATTTAAGCCTGCCTCAATAAGCTTAATATTATTAGAGGAGAAAAGATGAAGCTTTTGAGTAATTCCAAAATTTTGTAAGAAGCAAACAAGATCCGACCCTGCAACCTCTGTGGACCAAATGGCCCAAAATAAAATTATCATTTTTTGACATGTAGAAAGTTTTATATTTTTTAAATTTGAAAACTTTAGTGTCATCCTTTTCACCTTTGGTTTAACTCATCCTAGGTCTGATTTATAGAAGCTAGAGGCTATTCTGTGGTGGCCTTGATTTAAATATAGTGATTTTCCATATTCAATGCAACCTTAATGAACTTTATTGGCTTTATTTAAAAATAAATTTGGCAATATAAATGTCTTTTTCTTAGTGGCCACTTTTATATTTTTTAGGGTCTATCGCAGAATCTGTGGGTAAATAATTTTACACTACCTAATAAACAAAGCCTATCTATAATAAATCTTGGGTGACGGTTTTATGGTGAATGTAGTTAGAAACATGGAGAGTAAGTGTCAAGTCAATTGATGGAAAAAATAACAAGTGACGCTGTCATGAGTGGCTGTGTCAGGCTCGATTAAATTATTCAGCCAATGCTGATATTTGGGACTTGCGCCAACACTGGACTGTACTCCTACCTCTAGTGCAACGCCAGTTGCTGGCTGGTAAGTTTCAATTTTCAGTGCGAACGCAGTACCGTTTTGCAGATAAAACTAAGGTGGTATGGGCTGCAATAGATTCATTGGTATTAAAATGCATTGCCATCGTGCTCACGCCGTTCCTATCATCACTTTTATCAAAACGATGCTTTAACATCAAAGAACACGGGGGTCTTAAAGCCGCCGTTCGTCAGACGCACCAGGCGCTCAGGGAGCATCAACACATTTACCGAAGTGATATTTTTAGTTACTATGCATCGATTCAACATGAGATATTACTACCCGAACTGCAAGAGCGCTTATTCCAGTTGCGCGCGTGGTATCGCTCATTGCTAGCAGTTTAGCTCGGGTCGAGACGTACGGCGGGGAATATTACGATATCAACTGCGGCATATCCATGGGCACTCCCTTGTCGCCAGGGCAAGATCGTCTAAATTATCGCTAACCCCATCATTCAGACGATTTTTTTAGTATGGGGATCGACAAAGCCACGCCAATTCAGAAGTGAAGTGCAACGGAGTTGCTAAAGTGATAGATCCGGGAAATTGTTCCCCAAGGTAATTGTTTTTTTTATCAGTATAACTAACTAAGGT
>Ga0247843_1002810_pt1 | contig 30290 bp, 37 predicted proteins | sample LaCruzMarch2017__FD_192420 | JGI IMG/M metagenome (GOLD analysis project Ga0247843, IMG submission 192420) | Freshwater microbial communities from meromictic Lake La Cruz, Castile-La Mancha, Spain - LaCruzMarch2017_8m | ecosystem: Environmental > Aquatic > Freshwater > Lake | place: Spain... | reverse complement strand
TGACACCTCGGCGGCCGCAAGCTTTGCAGATATATTGCTGTTTGCCGCTGCCGGAATGGCCATTTTTTATCAAATCAGTGCTTTCACAAGCCTGACATCGGTAGGTGATTTTTTCTTCTATCATGTGGTGAATTATCCATCATCACTATAAATTTAACCACTACCAGCCAGTCTTATTTTCCAAGCCGTTTGTTGCCACTTTTCCTACCCTATCAGTTTCTTAATTGAGTCTAACAAAGCCATTTTGGGCGATTTTAGCATTTAAGATAAAAATTGGGTTTGGAAATTGCTGGCTATTTTTGATGGGTTTTATTGAATAATAACTGCCGTAAATTCAGAGTTTTCTTGATGGAAGAATTTATATCAGGCACAAAAAAAGCCCTACCATTTATTGTAAGGCTTTCATTGAGAGTGTTTTTATCTTGCTTGCTGTAGTCAATATGTTTATACTTTTGTATAAACATATTGCAATGGAGTTTCACTATGGCAGAAGTAACGTTGGACATAAAACAATGGGGCAATAATTTAGGTGTCCGTTTACCTGCGGCGATTGCCCGTGAGGCGCATTTGCACGCCCATCAACGGGTACGGATAGCGGTGATTGAGGGGCAAATCATTATTACGCCTATGCCAGATAAGCCACTAACTTTAGAGGAGCGGCTGAACGCGTTTGACCCTGAACGGCACGGCGGCGAGGCGATGACCTCCACACAACGCTTAGGCGCGGAACAATGGTAAAAGCCAGTAGTGCGTGGCTACCCGACCGCCAAGATATTATCTGGATTGATTGTAATCCCCAAGTCGGGCAGGAAATGCGCGACATTCATCCCTTCTTAGTGCTATCCCCACGCATTTTTAACGACAAAACCTCGCTGGTAATTGGCTTGCCTATGACCACAGCCGACTATAACGTCGATAATCCCTTTGCAGTCGCCGTGGGTAAGGCATCGGGGCGCAAGGCAGATAAAATCAGTTATGTGCTATGCCATCAGCCAAAATCTTTTGATTGGCGTTTACGTGGCGCAAAACCCCATCCTTTAGGCAAATTGGACGATGTGTTTTTTGGGCAAGTGTGCGAGCGGCTGAACCAAATTATCCAGTTGGCATAATATCTCTGCTTTACAGGCTCTTGCATTGATGCCATCAAATTTAATTAATCGGGGTAAATGCTATGGCAATCAAATCTAGCGAATGTAAAAACTGACAAGCCGCCTTAATTGGCGGTTTTTTGTGCCTGAAACTTTCGGCAACGAGTGCGGCTTTATTGGGATTATTGGTGTGTTTTATTTTGAACTGCGACAAAATTGCGACATTTTTAGCAGGCAATGAAAAATACCTATACTTTAAATATGGTAAGTTTTTGATTGTATTGGTGGGGCGTGAGAGACTCGAACTCTCGACCCAAGGATTAAGAGTCCCTTGCTCTACCAACTGAGCTAACACCCCCAAACGAGACTGGCGATTCTAAGTTAAAGCGGGTTGTGTGTATAGATAAAATCTATTTTGGCTGGATTTATTCTGCTTAAGTGGTAGATATAGGAAATAGATAATTTCTGCATTTGCTAAGACGTGTCATTTATCGGCTAGTTTGCTGGTTCTAGCGGCGGAAGTGGTGGGATTGCGGTTCTATAGAATATAGCTTGTATAAGCGAAAGCGTATTACAATCAAACCTTAGTTTATTTGGCGTAATTCCTAAAACCCTTGTTATAGATTATTACTTCGATACTTCAGGATAAAATGAATGGCAATCCCTTCAAAAAGACCCACTTCCCCACATTTACAAGTTTATAAATTACCACTGACAGGCTTGGTTTCTATTACCCATAGGATTACTGGTGTCTTGTTGTCTTTGGGATTGGTTTTGGTTGTTTGGTTGTTATCGGTGCTGGTTTCTGGTCAGCAGGCTTATGCCGATATGCAGGCAATCATGGCTTTAATGGTTTTTAAAGTGATGTATTGGGGCTTTATTTACGCGTTGTTTTTTCATTTATGCCACGGTATCCGCCATTTGTTGTGGGATGCGGGCTTGAGTTTTGAACACGCTAAGCTTAATCAATATGTGCTGATAGAGCTGGCGGCATCTTGGTTGTTGACCTTGCTGACATTTATTCTGGTATAAGGAAAGGAGGCATTATGGCTTATCAAGCACCGCTCGCTAAAGTTCGTGGCCTTGGCTCGGCTAAATCGGGTACTGCCCATTGGTGGATGCAGCGGGTGACGGCATTCGCTTTAGTGCCGTTGACGTTTTGGTTGATTTGTTTTTTGACGATGGGCTTAAACGCGCCTTACCGAGAAACCTTAGTTTGGTTGGCTGAGCCTGTGCATACGGTCGCTATTGTCGCTTGGTTGCTGCTGGCGTGTTATCACGGCGCTTTAGGTTTGCAGGTGGTTATAGAAGATTATGCGGGTGAAAATATAAAAATTATTGCCGTTTGGGCAGTGAATTTAAGCTTTTTATTGTTGGCGTTGGCGGCTGTAATTGCTGTACTGCGTATTGTGTTGGCAGGATAAAAAATGACGGCTGCGTATAAAATTATTGAACATGCTTATGATGTGGTGGTTGTCGGTGCTGGCGGTGCTGGTTTACGGGCGACTTTAGGGATGGCTGAGCGGGGTTTGAAAACCGCTTGCTTGAGCAAAGTTTTCCCTACCCGTAGCCATACTGTCGCCGCGCAAGGTGGTATTAGTGCGGCTTTGGGGAATATGGGCGAGGACGATTGGCGTTTCCACATGTACGATACCGTCAAAGGTTCCGACTGGCTGGGCGATCAAGATGCTATTGAATATATGTGCCGTGAGGCCATCCCTGCCATTATCGAGTTGGAACATTACGGCGTGCCGTTCTCGCGTACCGAAGATGGCAAGATTTATCAACGCGCCTTCGGCGGCATGACCACGCATTACGGTAAAGGCCAAGCGCAACGCACTTGCGCGGCGGCGGATAAAACCGGACACGCTATTTTACATACCCTTTATCAACAAGCATTGAAAAACCAAGCGGAATTCTTTATTGAATACATTGCTTTGGATTTGATTATGCAGGACGGTGAATGCCGTGGCGTGTTGGCGTGGTGTTTGGATGATGGCTCTTTGCATTTGTTTAAAGCCCATCAAACGGTATTGGCGACTGGCGGTTATGGGCGTAGTTATTTCTCTTGTACTTCCGCGCATACGGTTACGGGTGATGGCAGTGCGATGGTGTTACGCGCGGGTTTGCCGTTGCAAGATATGGAATTCGTGCAATTTCATCCCACGGGTATTTATGGTTCGGGTTGTTTGATTACCGAAGGCGTGCGGGGTGAGGGTGGTTATCTCACCAATTCCGAAGGTGAGCGTTTTATGGAGCGTTATGCGCCGACTGCCAAGGATTTGGCTTCCCGCGATGTGGTTAGTCGCGCCATCACCATTGAAATCAATGAAGGCCGTGGCGTGGGTAAGTTGAAAGACCATGTCTATTTGCATATCGAACATCTTGATCCGGCGATTATTCACGAACGTTTGCCGGGTATTTCGGAAACCGCAAAAATTTTTGCGGGCGTTGATGTCACTAAGCAACCTATCCCTATTTTGCCGACGGTGCATTACAACATGGGCGGCATCCCTACCAATTACAAAGCGGAAGTGGTCACTTTAGATGGTGATAATCCCGATAAAATTGTGCCGGGGTTGATGGCGATCGGTGAGGCGGCTTGTGTGTCTGTGCATGGCGCTAATCGATTGGGGTCTAATTCATTGCTGGATTTGGTGGTGTTTGGGCGTTCGGCGGCTATCCGTTGTGCTGAATTGATTAAACCTGGCACAGCGCATAAGCCACTTGCCAAGAACGCTTACGACCAAGCGCTAGCTCGTTTTGATAAAATCCGTCATGCCAACGGCAGCTTATCGACCTCTGAAATTCGTTTGAATATGCAGCGGGTTATGCAAACCAAGGCGGCGGTATTCAGAACCGAAAGTACCTTGACGGAAGGCATTCAAGCGATGGATGAAATCAGCCAATCATTTGCTGAAGTTGGTGTTAAGGATAAGTCACTGATTTGGAATACTGATTTGGTGGAAACCTTGGAGCTGGATAATCTATTGTGCCAAGCCAAAGTGACTATTAATGCCGCAGGAAACCGTACTGAAAGCCGAGGCGGTCATGCCCGTGAAGATTTCCCAAACCGCGATGATGCTAATTGGATGAAGCATACGCTCACTTGGCTGCAAGCAGATGGTTCGGTGAAAATTGCTTATCGTCCCGTACATTTATACACCTTAACCGATGATGTTGAGGTTATCCCACCCAAAGAGAGGGTTTACTAATGGCAGAATTTACCTTGCCGAAAAATTCCCGCTTAATTAAAGGCGAAACGTTCAACGCACCAGAAGGCGCGGTTAATGTCCGAAATTTTGAGGTGTATCGTTGGGATCCGGAATCGGGCGAAAATCCAAGGGTAGATGTTTACCAGTTGGATATGGATAGCTGCGGGCCGATGGTGCTAGATGCCATTTTAAAAATAAAAAATGAAGTCGACAGTAGCTTGGCTTTTAGGCGTTCATGTCGTGAAGGTGTTTGCGGTTCTTGTGCCATGAACATTAACGGTAAAAACACCTTGGCCTGTACCAAAGCCATCGACAGTTATTCTGGCACAGTTAAGATTTTTCCTTTGCCGCACATGCAAGTGGTTAAAGATTTGGTGCCGGATATGACCCATTTTTACGCGCAGTACGCGTCAATCAAGCCTTGGTTGGAGACGCAAACGCCTGCACCTGCGGATAGCGAACGCTTACAAAGCAAAGAAGACCGCGCTAAGTTAGATGGCTTGTACGATTGCGTGTTATGCGCTTGTTGCTCTACTAGCTGCCCTAGTTATTGGTGGAATAGTGAGCGTTATTTGGGGCCGGCGGTGTTGTTGCAAGCCTATCGTTGGTTGGTTGATAGCCGTGATGAAAACACGGGCGAGCGCTTGGACGAATTAGAAGACCCATTCAAGCTTTACCGTTGCCATACCATTATGAATTGTACTGATACTTGCCCGAAAGGCTTGAATCCTGCCAAAGCTATCGCTGAAACCAAAAAGATGTTGTTGCAAAGACAGCAAGGTTAATGAACGAATTAAAAAAATTGGCGTGGCAGTGTCGAAGGGGAACTAAAGAACTCGATGCTATCTTGCAAAACTATTTGCAAACACAGTATTTGCAAGCGGATGCAAACGAGCAGCAACAGTTTTTGGCGTTACTGCAATTGGAAGATGATGAACTGATTGAGTTGTTGGTTAATTCACCAAAGTTAATAAATCCATTTATTGATTTGCTGCCAAAATTACGCACTTTTGTTTTTTAATTCGTTATGGTTCTTAGAAATTTGCCAGAATGGGCGCTTTCCAAATCAGTAAAGCATTCTCGTAAAATAATAAGAACATAAAATGAATAAAATAATTACATTACATCCCACAGGGCAGGAGCGTCGGCGTAGCATTCGCATTGAGTTTAATGCGGGTTACCGATTTACAGTCGGCGATGAAGAGTTTGTTGGTAATCTTTGCAATATTACAGAACATGGTGCTTTTTTAGCAGGTGATATTGCCGGCATAGCGGGTTCAGCTATATCGTCTATTGGTGAATTACATATCACAACCGATAACAAAGCGTTATTTTGTAAAGCTCAAATTGTTTATGTAAACAACACGATAGATGATGTGTTTCCGTCAGGCGTTGGCGTGATGTTTGTTGATTTTGCTGATAGCCAAAAAATGTTGTTGGCGGAGCTGATTGATTGCTACCAAAAAGCTGAAAAGGCTTAGTTAAAATTCCGATGACATCGTTTTGAGTTAAATAATTTTGTTAAAAATGCGAACCATGTCACAATAATTAAAATGTTTACGGATTATTTTCGAATAATTTTACGCCACCTAATTAATAGATAAGATTGTCTTTTAATTTAATTCTATTGATTGCCGGAAAGTTAGTGTTTTTATTGCTGAATTAGGATGCAATAAATAAAGATTGTGTGGAATGTAGCTTTAGTAAGGCTACAGTATCTTAAATTTTCAATAAAAATCATGGTGATTTCAATGATTTGTAACAAATTTGCGTCAAAAAGCAATAATCATTTGCTGAGTGTTTTATTATCGTCTTTAGCTTTGTTTGCTTCAGTCACGCCATCGGTTTTTGCTGCACAAGTTAACTTGGTGCAAAACGGTTCTTTTGAAACCACTACTGCAACCAATTCCTATCAAGTCAATAATAGCAATCTGTCCGGTTGGCAAATTACTAATGCAGCTGGCGGTGGTTATACTTTTCTGACTTTTCCAGGCCAAGCGCCGACCAATGTTGGAGCAGGTGCAGAGTGGGGTACTTTTGGGTTATGGAATCCCGGTGGCAATAGCATTCCAGCGACCAGCCCAGATGGCGGAAAATTTATTGTCTCTGATGCTGCGTTTAGAAACAGCTCTATTTATCAAACCATTAATGGATTAACGGTTGGTCAAGTTTATCGATTGAGTTTTTGGCAAGCGGCTGGGCAGCAAGTCGGTTTCAGTGGCGCGACCAAAGAGCAATGGCGGGTATCTCTTGGTGGCAGCATAACTTACGTAAACTCACTTACTTTGGCTGATGGTACTACAGCAACTGCTTCACAACTCAGTACCAATGCCATCGGTATTGCGACGGGTGGTGATGTTAAGTTTTCTACTGTGATGAATAATCCAAATCATGGTTTTCAAACGTGGCAACAACAGCAAATGCTGTTCACTGCGACCGCAACAAGTCAATTGTTGTCATTTTTGGCAATAGGTTCACCAGTAGGCCAGCCGCCATTTTCATTGCTGGATGGTGTTTCACTAGTTGCAGTGCCTGAACCTGAAACTATTGGCATATTATTGTTCGGTTTATTAGTGATTGCTTTCGGTCAAAAAAGATTGGCTGAAAACAGCAAAAAGATGACCGCTTAATATACTGGGTTATCTAAAAATAGATGCGGATGTGTGGCAAATGCCCACATCCGCTTTTTTTTGCCTACATTTTTAGTGCTTGATGGAGTTGAATTTGCCGATAATCCTTGTTGATCTGTTTAGGCTATCCGTTTGGTTGTTGATAATTGTCGCGATTTTTCTACCTTTAGAAAAACTCTATCCTTTGCATAAGCAAAAGTTCTTTCGACAAGATTTTGCTGTCGATTTGTACTATTTTTTCCTTAGCGGTTTGGTGCCAAAAATATTACTTATTGTGCCCATGTCGTTAACGGCAATGTTATTGCACGATTACATGCCTTTAGAATTGCATCGCCAGCTTGCTGAATTACCGTTTCTGGCTCGGTTTTTTGCGGCGATGATTGTTGGTGAAATAGGGACTTATTGGGGGCATCGATGGATGCACGAAAATGCGTATCTGTGGCGCTTCCATGCTATCCATCATAGCGCGCCACACATAGATTGGCTCGTAAACACTCGCGCCCATCCAGTGGATTTAGTATTTCCGCGATTCTGCGGATTGTTGCCAATGTATTTTTTGGGTTTAGCTCAGCCAATGGCAAATCAAATGGATATGGTGCCGATGTTAATCATGCTGGTCGGTACGCTGTGGGGCTTTTTTATCCATAGCAATTTACGTTGGCGGTTTGGGTATTTCGAGTGGTTGCTGTCCACACCAGCATTTCACCATTGGCATCATACTAACGACAACCATGCCGTTATCAACAAAAACTATGCGCCGTTGTTGCCTTGGGTTGATAAGCTGTTTGGTACTTTTTATCTACCTAAACAATGGCCTGTAAAATATGGCATTGATGAGTCTGTGCCAGTAAATTTAATGGCGCAATTACTATTGCCATTTTTGCCAAAGAAAAAATCCACAAACTCGGAGAATTCTTAGGGATGGTTTTTTGTTTCCGGTTAAAGTCAGCACCCAAACAGCATCGTGTTTGTTAGCTATGCCGTTACGCTGCATTGTATAATGGGCGGAAATGATTTTTTACCGCATTAGAGCATAAGCATGACACCAGAAAAAACTTCCTCCCGCCCTCGTGGTATCTATTTACTGCCCAATTTGTTTACCACAGGCGCATTATTCTCCGGTTTTTACGCGATTATTTCTGCCGTGAACGGACGTTACGAAACCGCCGTCATCGCTATTTTTATTGCCATGATTTTAGATGGCTTAGATGGCAGAGTAGCAAGATTGACTAACACCCAAAGCGAATTTGGCGCTCAGTATGATAGCTTGTCAGATATGGTTGCCTTTGGCGTTGCCCCCGCATTGGTCATGTATTTATGGGCATTTGCCAGTTTAGGGCGATTAGGATTATTTGCCGCTTTTGTGCATACCGCTGGCGGCGCATTGCGTTTGGCGCGTTTTAATACCCAGATAGAATCTGCCGACAAGCGCTACTTTCAAGGCCTACCAAGTCCAGCCGCCGCCGCTATTATTGCTGGTTTTATCTGGATCAGCTTGGAACACGGCTATGACATCGACATGATTAAATATTTGGGGATCATCCTCACCATAACCACAGGTTTGTTGATGGTCAGTAACTTCCGTTATTCCAGTTTTAAACAAATTGATTTGAAAGGAAAAGTCCCTTTTGTCGTGGCGATTTCAGTGATGTTGGCAATTGGTTTTGTTATGGCGCAACCACAAACCATGTTGTTTTTGTTGTTCTTATGCTATGCCGTTTCTGGGCCAGTGATTACCTTGATACAGCGCAAACGCATCTTACAAGAACGCAAAGGCTAAAATCTGCTTGAGGGCTTACAGTCAATCCGGTATAGTCAGCCGCCATGAACATCCCCTCCGCATCTTCAAGTTACGCTTATACAACTGCTGCCGACATCGGTTTCGCAGCTTTGTGTGCCGTGCGCCTCGTTTTAGTAATACTGCCCTGATGGGCAGCCAATTCCTTTTATCAGCGTTTTTAATCTTTATTTCTATGTGACGACCGACAAAGCGTTTGGCTGTCCTCAAAAAACCATTCGAGTTTGCTATGAAAGACCATTTAATTATATTTGACACCACTTTGCGTGACGGCGAGCAAAGCCCAGGCGCATCCATGACCCGCGACGAAAAAGTCAGGATTGCCCGCGCCTTAGAGCGATTGCGCGTTGACGTTATCGAAGCCGGATTTCCTGCCGCCAGCCCTGGTGATTTTGAGGCGGTGCAGGCCGTTGCCAATATCATCAAAGACAGTACCGTGTGCGGTTTGGCGCGGGCTTTAGATAAAGACATAGACCGTGCTGGTGCTGCCTTAAAAGGTGCAGCACGGTCACGTATCCACACCTTCATCGCCACGTCGCCCATCCACATGCAAATGAAACTGCAGATGACGCCGGAGCAAGTGATTGAACATGCCGTCAGCGCGGTCAAACGGGCGCGGCAATATACCGACGATGTTGAGTTTTCGCCGGAAGATGCCGGACGTTCAGATGAGGATTTCTTGTGCCGGATTTTGGAAGCGGTCATTAACGCTGGCGCGACCACCTTAAACATCCCTGATACTGTCGGCTATAGCATCCCACAACAATTTGGCGCGACCATCGCCAATTTAATCCACCGTATCCCCAACTCAGACAAAGCTATTTTCTCCGTGCATTGCCATAACGATTTGGGCTTGGCAGTGGCGAATTCCTTGTCTGCTGTAATGAATGGCGCGCGCCAAGTCGAATGTACTATCAATGGCTTGGGTGAACGTGCAGGTAACGCCTCTTTGGAAGAAGTGGTTATGGCAGTGCGTACCCGCCAAGATGTGTTCAGCTGCACCACGCGGATCGACACCAAAGAAATTTTGACTTGTTCCAAATTGGTTTCGACCATTACCGGATTTCCAGTACAGCCAAATAAAGCCATCGTTGGTGCGAATGCTTTTGCCCATGAAGCAGGTATTCACCAAGATGGTGTGTTGAAAAGCCGTGAGACTTACGAAATCATGCGAGCGGAAGACGTGGGCTGGTCCGCGAACCGCATGGTGTTGGGTAAGCACTCAGGCCGTAACGCTTTCAAAAGCCGGATTGCCGAGTTGGGTTTTGAATTTGCTTCCGAAGAAGAAATCAACGAGGCATTTGCCCGGTTCAAACAATTGGCTGACAAAAAACACGAGATTTTCGACGAAGATTTGCAGACCTTGATTTCCGAAACCTCTTTGGATGCCGAAGATGAGCATATCAAATTGATAGCTTTGAAAGTTTGTTCGGAAACGGGCGAAAAGCCTTTTGCCACGGTGACCTTACGTATTGATAATAAAGAAGTTATCGGCAATGCCGAAGGCGGCGGCGTGGTGGATGCCACCTTAAAAGCCATCGAAAGTTTGGTGCAAACCAAGGCCAATTTGGAATTATATTCAGTAAATAACATCACCAATGGCACCGATTCGCAAGGCGAAGTCACCGTTCGTTTGGGCAAAGCAGGGCGCATAGTCAACGGTTTGGGTGCAGACACCGATATTGTGGTCGCTTCAGCAAAAGCCTATATCAATGCCGTCAACAAATTGCATAACCACAAACAACGCCAGCATCCGCAAAAAGGCGAGGTTTAATAGCGAAAGCTATGGTCGATAACGCCACGCGTTTGCATTATTTAGCGGCTATGGGCATTGATGTTTGGATGTCCAAAGCCGCTTTGCCAGAAAGCCAGCCTCTAGTCGCCGAACAAACCCCTGCAATATCACCGGAAAATTGGCATGACTTGCAATCCGAAGTGGCTGAATGTAAGGCTTGTGGCTTATGCGAAACCCGTAAAAACACCGTGTTTGGTGCAGGCAATCACCATGCTGAATGGTTGTTTATCGGTGAAGGTCCAGGGCAGCATGAAGACGAGCAGGGCGAGCCTTTTGTCGGAAAAGCTGGTTTGTTGCTGACAGAAATGATCCGCGCAATGGGCTTGGCGCGCGAACAAGTATTCATCACCAATATAGTTAAGTGCAGGCCGCCAGATAACCGCGATCCGCACAAAGACGAAATCAGTGCTTGCCAGCCTTATTTACAACGCCAAATCCAGCTAATACAACCTAAAATAATCTTAGCGGTCGGACGCATCGCTGCACAAACTTTATTGGCGACCGATGCCCCCGTGTCACGATTGCGCGGGCAAGTCCATCAACTCAACAACATACCGCTAGTGGTCGTTTATCACCCGGCCTATTTATTGCGGTCATTGCTAGAAAAACGCAAAGCTTGGCAAGATTTGCAACTGGCAATGCAGACTTTAGACAGGGTTTCTACATGAACGAAATGCGTGGTTTGTTCGATAAAATCAAAAACTTGGTGGTATACGATGCCGATAAAGAGTTTTATGCGAAAATTTTCCCTGATTCAGTGAGCAAAAAAGATTTGTTGCGTTTTAGAACCATGACTACGGCGGATTTGCCGGCGGTATTGGCAATTGAGCGGAAAAATTACCAGTTTCCTTGGGAAGAAGATGTTTTTACCGATTGTTTCAAAGCTGGGTATGGCTGTTATGTTTGTGAAGCCATGGATAAAGTTTTAGGCTATTGCTTGCTATCCATTGCTGTCGGTGAAGCCCATGTGTTGAATATTTCGGTAGCTGCTGACGAGCAAGGCCAAGGCATAGGCCGAAAAATGTTACAGTTTTTGGTTGAAACCGCCAGAGGCCGCGCGGAAACGGTATTTTTGGAAGTGCGGGTTTCCAACGAGGTTGCTATAGCCCTTTACCAAGATGAAGGTTTCAATGAGATTGGCATCCGTAAAGCTTATTATCCCGCTACAGACGGGCGTGAAGATGCAATGATGCTGGCTTTGCAGTTGTTTTAGCAATGAGTGGTTACGTAATCGGTAGTGAGTTAAATCTGTAATTCCGGTTAGTAACAGGCGTGCAAATCTCGATTTGGACTGATACAAGCCTAGGCTTGTACTCCACCAGCATATTCAACCGACTATCGCGTAACCTTCGAAAATTTTCTAAACAATTGTAGTTTTTCTAGCATTTAGATGTAGGAGTCCAAAACATGTTTTGGACTCCATCTTGAGTCTGGGTGTTGACGTTTTAAATATTAAAGAAACTGCTTGGAGAAGTTGGCGATAACTAAGGCGATTAATGCCCCCATCATCCATTTGAGTAAATTCAAGTCAGCCTTAACGGGAGCGAGTTCGATTTGCAAATCCGTTTTGGTTACCAGTTCAGATTCATCAATAGCTTTCTGCATTGCTTCTGTCATGTCTTTTGTTTCCTACGTTACGATGCATCAACTAAGGCCATGAGAAGAAATAGGGCAGCGCAATTTGCGCCACCCAAAACACGGGGTTGGTGTTACTTCAATCTAGCCGTCACATGCGGCTCAATCAACTGATACATCAATTGGTGCATTTTCGGGCTAGCGGCGATGACGTTTCCGGATTCCATGTATTTGTCATTGAAAGAAAAATCGGTGATTACCCCGCCCGCTTCCTTAATTAATAAAATACCTGCTGCCATATCCCATTCCATAATGCCAATTTCCCAGAAGCCATCTAGGCGGCCTGCGGCAACATAGGCCAAATCCAATGCGGCTGCACCTGCACGGCGGATGCCTGCACATTCGGTGGTTAAGGCGCGGAACATACCTAAGTAAGCATCCAAATGTTCGTCGGTTTTGAAGGGGAAACCTGTGCCGAGTAATGCGCCTTTTAGGGTGAGTTGGTTGGTAACCCGCAAACGGCGGTTATTCAACATTGCGCCGCCGCCGCGTTTGGCGGTGAACAATTCATCGCGCATAGGATCGTAAATCACCGCGACTTCCAGGCGGTTTTTGTATTTTAAAGCGATGGATACCGCGTATTGCGGAAAGCCGTGTAAAAAGTTGGTAGTGCCGTCTAATGGGTCAATTACCCAAACAAAATCATTGCCTTGGTGTAAGCCACTTTCTTCGGCGAGAATGGCATGGTCGGGATAAGCGGTTTTGATGATATTGATAATTTCACGCTCCGCCATCCGATCAACTTCACTGGCATAGTCGTTTTTGCCTTTTTGGTCGACGCGCAATTGTCCGATATTGTCAGATGAGCGCAGAATCAGATCACCCGCACTTCTAGCAGCACGGATGGCGGTATTTAACATGGGTTGCATAGGCAGAATTTATAACAGGCAGGTAAAGAAAGCCGAATAGAATAACAAATCTTTTGGTAAACTTGCCGATTTTTTCAATCAAGGTTGTTGTTTTGTTATCACATATCAAAATCGTATTGGTCGAGACCACCCATCCAGGCAATATTGGCGCAGTCGCACGGGCTATGAAAACCATGTGCCTGACGAATTTATGTTTGGTGGCACCAAAAACATTTCCTAGTAATGAGGCAACGGCGCGGGCATCTGGCGCAGATGATTTGTTATCCGCTGCCAGTATTTATAGCACTTTGCAGGAAGCGGTTGCTGATTGCCAATTGGTAATTGGTGCTAGTGCGCGTAGCCGTACCATTAGCTGGCCTGAACTTAATCCTCGGCAATGCGCTGAAAAAGTCGTTTTAGAAACGCCTAAACAGCAAGTGGCGATTGTTTTTGGTCGGGAAAATTCAGGCTTGAAAAACCACGAGCTAGATTTGTGCCATTTCTTGCTGCATATCCCCAGTAATAAGGCATACAGTTCTTTAAATATTGCCGCAGCGGTACAAGTGGTCTGTTACGAATTGTATACCGCAACTGGCATCAAGGAGGAAAGCCCTATTGGTGATAGGGGCGATAGCCCTTTGGCGACGGCAGCACAAATGGAGCTGTTTTATGAGCATTTATATGAGACTTTGGATGTTATCGGCTTTTTGCATCATGATCGCGCCAAGTCCATCATGCGGCGGCTGCGGCGAATTTATAACCGTATTCAGCTAGATACTAAAGAAGTCGATATTCTTCGCGGCATTTTCAGGATGTCCCAAGATAATCAAGGGAAAAAATAATATGTTCACTGATATAAAAGAAGATATTGCCTGTGTATTTGCCCGCGATCCGGCGGCGCAATCCAGTTTTGAAGTTATAACCACTTATCCCGGCGTGCATGCTGTGCTTATCCATCGGCTTAGCCATCGTTGTTGGCAGCAAGGTTTCCGCTGGTTGGCACGCTTTATAGCCCATATTGGCCGTTGGTTGACGGGTATCGAAATCCATCCAGGTGCTGAGATTGGCAGGCGGTTTTTTATTGACCACGGTATGGGCGTAGTAATTGGTGAAACCGCCGTAATTGGTGACGATTGCACTTTGTATCATGGTGTCACTTTGGGTGGCACAACTTGGAAAAAAGGTAAGCGCCATCCTACTTTGCATAATGGTGTGGTGGTTGGTGCAGGTGCAAAAATCTTAGGGCCAATAGAAATAGGTGAGGGCGCACGGGTGGGTTCAAACTCCGTGGTGTTAAAGTCGGTGCCTGCTGGGGCTACTGTGGTTGGGATTCCTGGGCATATTGTTGATCCCAAAGCGAAAAAGCAAAACTTGGTACTGGATGAAATCGCCAGCAAAATGGATTTTGATCCTTACGGTTTGAAAGCGGATATGCCTGATCCGGTCGCTTATGCGATCAACCGGATGTTGGATCATATTGATGCCTTAGATAAGCAGGTTGCCACTATGCAATCGGCGTTGAATTCGGCAGGCATAAGCTGCCAAGAAACCCCTATGTGTGCCTTAGATGATTGCCAGATTAATGATAGCCAAGCGGTCGATGCCACTGTAACTGCCGAGTAAGTTTATTTGGCGAGCAGCCTCAGAGGTTCTTAAAGCAATGCTTAAGTGGTTTATTTTATTGTAGTATTTTCGTGTTTATCGGGTTTTTGCTTGGCTATAATAGTTGACTATTGTGCTGGGTTAAGTATAGTTACCCTACAATTTAACAGTGTTTTTCAAGGATTATTCTGTGCGTTTAACTACCAAAGGCCGCTACGCAGTTACCGCCATGTTGGATTTGGCTTTCCATAGCCAAGTAAAGCCAGTGACGCTAGTAGAAATAGCAAATCGGCAAACTATATCGTTGTCTTATTTAGAACAATTGTTTGCCAGATTACGGCGGGCAGGTATGGTGAAAGGTGTGCGTGGCCCCGGCGGCGGTTATACCTTGTGTGGTTTAGCCAATGAAATCAATATTGCCGATATTATTGCCGCTGTTGACGAGAGCGTTGATTCCACCCGCTGCGGCGGTGAAGCCAATTGCCAAAAGCATCAAGCCTGTTTGACGCATGATTTGTGGATGGGGTTAAGCGATCAAATCCGTGAATATTTAAAAGGCATTACGCTTGCGGAATTGTTGGAAAAACATCACGTTAAGGAAGTTGCCCGACGTCAAGACCAAGAGGCGCAGCGTGTGGTAGAAATTCATCGGCATACTGGCGTTAATGCGTAAGGAATGATCTATTTCGATCATAACGCCACAACCGCTGTCGATGAACGGGTACTGGAGGCGATGTTGCCGTTTCTCAGCTCGTTTTACGGCAATCCTTCTGGTTTGTATCGGTTAGGCCGATTAGCCAGAACCGCCATCGATACCTCCCGCGAACAAGTCGCTGCCTTAGTTGGAGCAAGCCCTTCTAGTGTTATCTTCACCAGCGGTGGTACTGAGGCCAATAATTTAGCCTTGGCAAGCCTTTCCCCTCAAGCGCGTTTGGCAATCTCTGCCATAGAGCATCCATCCATTATTGAGCCTGCCAAACAACGGCAATTGCGTGGTCACGCAGTAGATGTCATGGCGGTTGATGCTAATGGCTATCTCAGCCAAGCGGCAATTGATGCAGCAATCATGGCTAAGCCAGAATTGCTTTCTATTATGCTTGCCAATAATGAAACTGGCGTCATCCAGAATATCCAAGCCATTGCCGAGCAATGCCATCAACATGGCATTGCTATCCACACTGATGCAGTGCAGGCCTTGGCAAAAATCCCTGTTGCTTTTCGCGATTTGGGGGTGCAGATGATGAGCATCTCCAGCCACAAAATCTACGGCCCTAAAGGTTGTGGGGCGTTAATTGTGGCTGAAGGCCAGGCAATTAAGCCGCTTGTCTGGGGAGGCGGGCAGGAGCAGGCCTTGCGCCCAGGGACGGAAAATGTTGCTGCTATTGTTGGTTTTGGTAAGGCTGCTGAATTGGCGCACAGCGAACTAAGCCAGCGTATGCAATATGTTTTGCATTTACGACAGGTGTTGGAAGCTGAATTGGCTGCTATTGATGGCGTGGTGATTTTTGCCGAACAGGCCGAGCGATTGCCCAATACCGTGCAGTTTGGTATTAACGGCGTCGATGGGGAAATGTTGCTAATGCAGCTAGATAAAAAAGCTATTGCAGTTTCTAGCGGATCAGCTTGCGCTAGCGGCGGTGGGCAGCCCAGCCCAGTGTTGATGGCAATGGCGGTTGATGCCAGTTTGGCGAAAAGTGCAATCCGGATTAGCTTGGGAAAAAGTAATACCGAAGCGGAAATTTTGCAATTTATTGATGTATTGAAAAACCTGCTGAAGCGGGGATAACGGAGGAATATGGCTATTTCATTAACAGAAAGTGCGGCAAAGCAAATCCAAAAACAATTGGCTAAACGCGGTAAAGGTATTGGCTTAAAGTTGGCGGTAAAAAAATCGGGCTGTTCTGGCTATGCTTATGTGTTGGATTATGCTGAAACCTTGGATGCCGAAGATGCGGTATTTGAAGATTTTGGCGTTAAGGTGCTGGTGCCTAAGGACGATTTGCAGCTAATTGATGGTTTACAGTTGGATTATCGCAAAGAAGGCCTTAATGAAGCCTTTCAATTCAATAATCCAAATGTTAAAGGTACTTGTGGTTGTGGTGAGAGTTTTTCCGTCAGTTAAGCCAAGTTTCTTGCCATTATTTGTTCGCGGGCGGTTGCAATTGCCGCCCTTACGGTATCAGGTGCGGTGCCGCCAATGTGTTTGCGGGCCGCAACTGAGCCTTCCAAGCTTAAGTAATCAAACACCTCATCAGTAATCAATGGGGAAAATCCTTGTAGTTCTGCAAGCGACAATTCAGATAAATCCCGGCTGCTTTCAATGCCTAAGCGCACGGCAAGGCCGACAATTTCGTGGGCATCACGGAAAGCCATGCCTTTACGCACAAGGTAGTCTGCCAAATCCGTTGCAGTAGCAAAACCGCGTTTGGCAGCGTTGTACATATTGGTTTTCTTGGCTTCGATGTGCGGCACCATGTCTGCATAAGCCCGTAAGCAGTTGATTAGCGTGTCTACCGTATCAAACAGCGGTTCTTTATCTTCTTGGTTATCTTTGTTATAGGCGAGTGGCTGGCTTTTCATCAACATAAGCAACGAGACCAAATGGCCTGTAACCCGGCCTGATTTGCCGCGGACCAGTTCGGGAACATCCGGATTTTTCTTTTGCGGCATGATGGATGAGCCAGTACAAAAAGCATCTGGAAGGTTGATGAAATCAAATTGGGCGCTGGTCCAGAGTACCAATTCTTCAGAAAACCGCGATAAGTGCATCATGATAAGGCTGGCGGCAGCGGTAAATTCTATGGCGAAATCGCGGTCGCTTACCGAGTCCAAGGAGTTAGCGGATGGTCGGCTAAAGCCCAATAATTCCGCTGTCAAATGGCGGTCGATAGGGTAGCTTGTGCCAGCTAGGGCGGCTGCGCCTAAGGGCATGATGTTTAGGCGCTTGCAGCAGTCTTGCAGGCGGTCATAATCACGGTTGAGCATTTCAAACCAAGCCATCAGGTGATGCCCCAAGGTGATGGGTTGGGCGACCTGCAAATGGGTAAAGCCAGGCATGATGGTTGCGACGTGTTGTTCTGCCAATGCCAGAATTGCGTTTTGTAAGCGATTTAATTCGGTGCTGATTTGGCTGATTTCATAGCGCAAATATAATCGTATGTCGGTTGCTACTTGGTCATTACGGGAGCGCCCGGTATGCAGTTTTTTCCCCGCTATGCCAATTAAGTCGGTCAAACGTGCCTCTATGTTCATGTGCACGTCTTCTTGTTTGATTGACCAAACAAATGTGCCGCTGGTAATTTCCTCGCTAATTTGTGTTAAACCACGGATAATGTCATCCCGTTCATGCTCAGTTAAGATGTTGCAAGCGGCTAGCATAGTCGCATGGGCAATTGAACCTTGTATGTCCTGCTGCGCCATGCGTTTATCGAAATCCACCGAAGCGGTGAATATTTCAACAAACGCATTGGTGGCCTCACTGAAACGGGCACTGGAAAGTTTCTCTGAATTGACTGTGTTCATGGTAGTGTTACAAACAGTAAAAGCGTTGGATTATACCGATAAAACCAAGATTTTGAATTTTAAAACCGCAAGGTATTGCCTCTAATAAAAGAACAACCAGCTTATATCGCAGTGGTTTTAGTTTTTTTTATCCGAAAAAGCTGCTATCATTCTTCCAGGTAAGTTGGATGCTGTATAAGAACAGTCAGTTTTTAACATAAATAGGGAGAGGCCATGCTTATATTGACTCGTCGAGTAGGTGAGACTCTGATGATTGGTGACGAAGTCACTGTCACTGTCCTTGGCGTTAAGGGAAATCAAGTCCGCATAGGTGTCAACGCACCCAAAGATGTTTCTGTTCACAGGGAAGAAATTTACGAAAGAATAAAAAAGGAACAAGAAGGAACAACTAGTTCTGAAGAATAAAAGTTTTAAGGAGGGATGGCCGAGAGGCTGAAGGCGCTCCCCTGCTAAGGGAGTATGGGCTTTAACTCCCATCGAGGGTTCGAATCCCTCTCTCTCCGCCAAAAATAATGAGTTTATCTTTTGTTTGAATTATAAAATTGTTTGACAAAAAAATATTAAACAAAGATAATAAGCGGCTCAATTAAGCGCCCGTAGCTCAGCTGGATAGAGTAATCGGCTACGAACCGATCGGTCGGGAGTTCGAATCTCTCCGGGCGCGCCAATAATCAATAATAAAAAGTTTAATCCCCTGTAGCTCAGTCGGTAGAGCGGGTGACTGTTAATCACTAGGTCGGCGGTTCGAGCCCGTCCGGGGGAGCCAAGTAAATCAAAGGCTTAGATGTTTTTCATCTAGGCCTTTTTCTTTTTGAGTCACCATTAAGTCACCACTAGAAAAAATTTTCCTTACCCGCCGGAATAGCCCTGATGTTATGAGGGATAACTAATCGGCAAACCTTACCCGCACTCATTGCCACATTTCAGGCATAAAAAAACCGCCCGAAGGCGGCTTTATAATCCTTTGCCATTTCCCCTACTGTGCCAATGCCTCTGCCGCCTTGTCAAAAGCCTCTGTGTTTTCCGGCCTCCAATTCTCAAACTGTGTGCCGATTAATAGCCGCTGGTCATGTTTTGGATAATCGCGGGTAAAGGCTTCCAATGCCGCCAATTCCTTCCTAAGTACCGCCAGTCCTGCCTTATGGCTTTCCTCGCAGGGTTTTTCGATTCCATCCTTAAGAATGTTTGCCACCTGCTCCGGTGTAAAGCCCATTTTCCTTAGGTTTTCGGCCTTGTCATCGTAGCGTTGTTGGGCGAACCTGAACGTCTTTTCCTTACATTCAATCTCGGTGGGTATTTTAAGAATCCGCTTGGTGCAAAGCCTCACCAGTTGCGGCATACATTGGCCTTGGGCTTTTGCCTTGTCGTCCGCATAGGCATTAAAAATGGCGTTGCGGATGCTGTCCAATTCAGCCAATGCCGCTTTCAGCCTGCCAGGCAAGTCCTTAAGCCGGGCATCATAGCTTAAAGCCTTGATTGGCTTTTCCTGATAAATGGCAATCTCCATCGCTTCGTTTAAGCCTTGGACGATAGGGTGGTGGGTTTTATAAATGGATTCGTACATGATGTTGCCTTTTTGTTTAGTGTGTGGATTTGGTTGTTGATGGCTTGCCAGTAACTAGAGTAGCTGGCAAAGCCCAGTGTTTGTATCAGTGTCATGCCAGTAACACATATTCGGCGATTTTGTGGTTGCCAAGGCCGCTATTCACCATTCTTCGGTAAGTGATGATGTGGTGGCCTTGCTCTTTGAGTTCCTGAATCCTCGCTGCGGGATGGAATACGTCTAGGTTTGTCCTCGCCTCCAAGGTGGTGATGCGCCCATGCTGCATGAGGTAAGCCAGCAAACGTTGCTTCTGGCATTGGCTGTTAGCTGGCAGGTTCATTTTTAGCCCTCGCCACTAACCGCTTTAACCAAATCGAAGTGATCTGGTATTTCTGGCAAATCGCGGTGCTGTTTTTGCCATCGTATTCAGCCACGATCTGCCGATGTTTCTGTGCCATCCTATCGGCGGAGTTATTTTTCAGATAAACCGTTTGGCCTCCGTAACCGTCTGCGAGGTCGTCAATAATGTTTTGGGCAATATCGCCAACCAGTTTGTCGTCAATGGCATTGGCGATTAGGTGGGATTGGCGATTAGGTGGGATTGGATGAGTTCGTGCAAGAGCAGATAAAAGTCATTCATGGGCATAGCCTAGCTAGGGAAAGTGCGGTTATTGAACCACTTTCCGTAAAGGCGTTTAGGCGGGGCTTTCCTATCTTTGGATGGTTGCGGAACTGGCTTTGATAGTGTCCTTAGATGGACTCAAGAAATACCCCCCAGATGGAGTCCAGAAAGTAAGCCCAGATGGAGCGAAGAAATTAGCTTGGTTAGTCGAGTTTACCCATGATGAAACATGGTTAAGCCATTGAATGTATTAATGCTGTAATTTCTGCCACCTGATTTAAAAGGCTGTTTTGAGTGACGTTTGCGTAGCTTTTTACGCAACTTTTGAGTGACGTTTGCGTAGCTTTTTGCGCAACTTTTGAGTGACATTTTAGTTGCGCTAGCGCAACCAGACAAATTACGCAACTTTTGATGGTAGGCAATATTATCAATAGGTTGTAGTGGAAAACGCGCTGACAAAATACCGCCTACCTGCACCCAAAAACTGCCCACTAAACGGCTTTATCAGGTGCGTGTCAGAAAGCCATTGTCTTGGCTTATTGGATGGCGGTCAGAAGTAGGTTTTTTGCCGCGCCCTTAGCGCGTCTTCGTGTCGGGCATCGTTGGCAGGGTGCAACGGGTTGTTGTCGATGGTCTCCATTAGGGTTTCCAATTCGTCAATCACCAAAGAGGTGTAAACGGACATGGTGCGGCTCAGGTGGAGATTTGCACCATCCTATTTATAGGTGGCTGAAAACTCAGCAACCTTGACGCTCCCAAGTGGCGAAAACGTCCATAACTGCCGCCCGTGCCTTGTCGCTGTACCACTCGTTACTCAAGGCAATGATGGTTAATGGTTTGGTGAGGCTTAATACTTTACGTTGGGGTGACTCTTGGTTATACCAATATTGGTTGGGGTCGATGTTCGCCGCCAAAAAGGTTTCACAGGCGCGTTCCAAGACGATTTCATGCGGGGTTTGGGTGAGTATGCCAATTTCGTAGCTGGTTAGAAAGCTTTCGAAAACTTCGTTGTTCATTATTTAATTCCTAAGTAATCCACGCATCGGCGCGGTATATCGTCCACGGGGCTGTACCGGGTCGGGCTTGCTGTACAGCGCCCGTTAATGAGCTTTTGGCATTCGCTGCAATAATGACGGTCATCGTCAGGGCAGGCCATCAGGTTTTTATCGTTGGCGGCCTGTTCCTGATTTAAGGCTTGGATGATTTCGGCCTTATGGCTTTTCAGAAAGCCGCGCCATTCAGAGGTCAGCAGGCTAGTCGGACTGATAGCTAAACCCTCTTCTTGTAAGCCAGCCTGAAAACCTGCTTGCCGTATTTTTGCTAATGCGCCCATCAAAACACCTCGGTATCTACAGATAAGCTTTTAACGGCACTACCGTCACCATCGGCACTGGCGCGGCTTGCAGGGGTATCGCCTTCGTCACGGCTTCGGCACTCACCGTCACTGTTTAGAAATACCTTAGTTATAGGGGTAGGTTTTTTCAGATGTGATTCTGATGGCATTCTGATAGCCAATCCCTGAATTCTTGCCCCGGCATTGCTCTTTTGTAATTTTTTGGCGGGTATTTTGACATGCTCGCAAACATCTAAAATGGTGCTTGAAAAGCGTTGTACCGCTATCGGGTTCACGCCGTTTTCAACGCACCATAATTCATAATTCGGATAGAGTTTGGCTTTGCATTCTTGCCCCCTATCGAAACTATCTGTAATTTTCGCCGTGCTTACGCCAACATGGATAATGTTGGTTTCTTCGATCACAATATTGTCATTCAACCAAGCTGCAATCTTGTTGGTTTCACAGAAATGTTCCCGTTGTGCATGGGTCAGGTTGCCGTTAATGCCGCCAATCACCGCGTTCAGCTCTTCACTTGTCATTGCCAGCACCCAATTGAGAAGCCCCGACAATTCGGCTTTCATGGCCTTTTCAATGCCGCCCAATTGCCGCCATTTCGCCTTATCCTCGTCGGTCACCTTCCGGTTGAATATCACGGGCAACCGCCGTCGCGCCAGACCACTGGAATAATCGGTTGATTGGATTGCCTCATTGGATGCGATCACCACTACGCCATCAAAAACGAAAGAGCCGGATTGTTGCTGGTTTTTGCGTTCATGGCGCACGGGGTCGCCACCCGTGATGGCCTTCAGCACGGACACCTCCCCACCGTAACGGCTAGAATCGGATATGACAGCTAGACGCTTGCCATATAGCGTTGCGGCTTCAAAGCGGTTACCCTCCAGATTCTTTAAGTCTGTAGCGGCGTGGTTAGGTTCACCCAACAACATAATCATCAGACGGATTAAGGTGGATTTGCCAGTACCACCAGGGCCAATCACTTCCAAAAACTTTTGGATGTCACCACCACATACCGATAATTTTAAAAAAGCCCTGATGGTGTTGACGGCTTCAATATCTTTGCCTGAAGCATCCCAAAGCCAACGCCGGATTACGTCGATTTTGGCATTGGGGTTATATTCATAGGGCAGTTGCCACCGGAATCGGTGCTTTGGCGAATAGTCGACCAGTTTCCGATTTTTAATATCCAGCACACCGTTTTGCATCGGGAGTAAGTCGCTGCGGGTTTCCCATTTGTCGATGGACAGATAAATCCGTAAGAAAGCCTCGATTGATGACAGCTTGCTTAAGGAAAATCCATCGGGAAGGACTTGGTGGAGTTTCCTGTTTATCAGTTTTAGGCCACGTATTTTACTGATGGGTTCCCATATACCTTTTTTGCACTGAAACCAATCGAGTGAAACCACGTCAAAAACCAAACTGTCCACCAGATCATCAGCAATTGCCTCTGATAACAATGAGTCTTTCTTGCTTTTTGCATCGTCACTTTTTGAGGTAAGTGACGGTTCAAGTGACGAAGGTGAGCCGCTGCAAGCCGCGCCAGTGCCGATGGTGACGGTAGTGCCGATACTTTTATTACTTTCTAAAAAAGCATCTTGGGGCAGGGTTAAGGCTTCGGAATCAACAGATAAATTACCAACCCCAATATCACAGTCACTACCGTCACCATTGGCACTTCCTTGGCTTCCAAGCCCGCTTGCTTCATCACTACTTTGGCACTGACCATCACTATTTAAAATAGCTCCGGTAGACATGGCAATACCCAACTTTTCAGAAATGGCGTTGTGTTTTTCGATGCTAAAGTTACTCATCTGCAACATTCCTGAACCGCCCCTTCCAATCGTTCATGAGCCAGTCTAAGCCGCAAAAAACTTGTATCAGACAACGTGTTGCCCGCAATCATATCGCCAGCGGACAACATCACGATTGTTGCCTCAAAATGGATAAACGCCAGTAAGTCAGACGCGGGAATTTTAGATTTGATGGGTTTAGTGCCTTCAAAGTTAACCCGATCAGGCATAAGGTCAGAAAGTGTCAGGCCGATAGCCGACACCACGGCATCAACCGCGCAACCGCCAAAGCAATGCAACAGGATTTTGTCATCATTGAACCTAATAGTCAGGCTAGGGGATTTATCTGCATGGGCAGGGCAACGCGCTATATAGCGGTCAGTACCAGTTTTTTTGACCTTATCGAGCTGGTCAAGCAATCTGTTAACGTCCGCCATTGCTGCCACCCGCCAGTATTTGCTTAATTTTTACCAGCTCTGCCAGTGCCACGGGCGTTAATCGGTGTTTACCGATACACCACCATGACGCACGGCGTTTTTGTTTTGAATTTTGCATAAAATCTCCTTTGCGGGAGAATTGGCGCAAGACGGGGCAATAGGCTATAATTGCCTTGCTGAAAGTGTCCCCGTCCGCATACCAAAGCCCGCTTAATTGTTTAATTTTGCGGGCTTTTTTGTGCGTGTTCGTTTTCAGGCGTGTCTTGGTTGGCTTCCGTGTTACGGTTGGCCTCGTGGTACGCTGCGACAATGGCGTTGATGTCATTAACCGTTGCTCGAACCGATTCAAGCGTCCAAAAAATCACATCATCAGTGAATTTTGTAACGTTCTCGTCACCTAAAAACTGGTTTTCAAGCATTGAGATAACGGCATCGGCTTGCTTGGCTAGGCTGTCCACGGCATCGGTCAGGTTAAGTGTCGTAGCTTCGCTATCGAACATGCCTAGTCGGTGGCTAAAATCTGGGTTTAGTTTTGAGGTGGATTGGTTTTGAGGTGTGTTCATAGCGGTTACACCCCAATATTTGAAGTTGAGGCACATTTATTCGCTATTTCAAACGCTTCTAAGTCCGCCGCTAGATAACGGATGGCTTTTCCCATTTTTATGAAAGCAGGGCCGCCGCCTTTCATGCGCCAGGCTTGAAGTGTTTTTTGAGAAAGCTCATAACGTTCGGCTACTTGCGCCTCAGTGAAGGCTTGTTGATTGGGTGTGACAGTTTTTTTAGCTAATTTTGGGGGTATGGTATGGGTTGGCATCGCTCTATGCTCCAAGAAAGTAAATAGTGGGCATAGAATAGGTTTCTTGATGGCTTGGTTCGATAGACCTGCAAAAACTCTTTTGCAGGTGCTAATTATTTTTTATATCCTTTTGATTTTTATTTATTTTTCGTATCTCGTTAGTTACCCATGACTCCCATTCCTCGTTACCGTTTTTCTTTGTCTTTTCAACGGGCAGATTTTCTTGGGCAATATATTTTTCAAGTTCAACGGCTATGTGTTTCGCAGCAACAGTTGTTTTTTTGTGCATATGCTTCTGATACATAGCTTTAACAAACTCTCTCTGTTTTGCGTAATATTTTTCATCATGTAATTTTGCCGATTTGCTTCGGACTCTTGAGGTTTCCAATGTTTTTAGTTGTTTCTCAATAATTTGTGACCAATAACTATTGTATTTACTTGCTTCGTCAGCCCTCTTTCCTATCGCGATCCCGGTTTTCACGCTTATATCTGGAAGTTGTGTAAATTCATCATCGGTCAAGATTTCAGAAAAACCAATTACCAAATCTGCCAATTCGTCATGTTCATCTTTATAAACTTTGGGGTTTTTAGGTGGTGGTAGATTTTTTGCTGCTTCTTGAAGCTTTTTGGCTGAGGGCGTTGGATTTTGACTTTTTGGAAACAGTTTAGTCAAAGCATCTCGTAATTCGGCTTTCTTCTGCGCTAAGTAATCTATTTTGTCCATTAGTTCATATCTCCGCATTCCGTATTGCGACACAAGACAAACCCAACATTTGCAAATACATCACAGTCTGCTTGGTCAAAAGCTCCACTGTCCGGCACTGGATTTCTTCCCTGCATTTCAGCATGTTGCCTTTGTCGCCAACATAAGGTGCAGCCAACTCTTTTGCTTCTGGGGTGCTGAGAATCCGCGCTAAATAAGCGGCGGTATGAACCGATTCATGGACGATCGTCAATTCGGAAAGCCCCACCGCTAACAAGTGTATTTCAGCTAACAAGCCACCTGTTTGTATATTGCTAACTTTACAAATTACACACCCCAAAACAACCTGTTCCGAACGGGTCTTATGGTGCTTTTTGAAATGTTCCCAAGTGGAATGTACATAAACATGGACGTACCATTTTGGCGATAAAGTTTGAACTTGGAATTGATAGGTCAGTTGACCATCTTCATGGACTGCAAACAGGTGAAAGCTGGGTTCATCAATATCTGGCGACAACTCACCACGCACTTTTCTACGCCATTGCAAATGCCGTTTTTGTTTGTCGTTTAGCACATCTGCTATTGGATTACCCGCGATCAACGCTATTTGCTGCTGTCGGGTAAGGCGTGGTTCGCCTGTTGTTTGGGGTTGGTGGTTCATGTCAAGTCATGCCAATAAACAGTAGGCTTATAAGACGCTAGGCCGCTAATCTAGGTAGTGGCCTGATAGTGGGGCGTGGTTGCTGTTCGGCTTGCCACAAATCCCACTGGGTTTGCATTCCTAGCCATACATCGGGGGTCGTACCTAGCCAGATTGACAGCCTTAATGCCATGCTGGCGGTGATTCCGGCCTTGCCGTTCAGCACCTTAGAAAGTGTCACACGAGATATTTGCAGTTCTTTGGCGGCTTTCGTCACGGTCATGCCCTCTGGTAACCATTCTCTCAATACTTCGCCTGGGTGTGCGGGGTTGTGCATTCTGCTCATGTTTGTTTGCTCCTAGTGGTAATCCAAGTAATCGACTAATTCGGCGTTTTCGCCTTGGAAGGTAAAGGTTAGTCGCCAGTTTCCGTTCACTGTGACAGCGTAATGCCCAGCGAGGCCGCCCGCCAAAGGGTGCAACTTCCAATTTGGCGCGTTCATGTCATCAGGGCATTTGGCGTTGTCCAATGTAGTCAGCAATACGCGCAATTTTGCGGCATGATGCGGCTGTATGCCCGCTTTGCTACCTGTTTCAAAAAAAGCTTGTAAGCCTTTATGTCGGAAAGATTTTATCATGGTCAAATTGTAGGCTGTTAATTAACACTTATCAATCTGGTGTAAATTAATGGAAAAATCTAACAAGGTTCACCCTGTTTTTTTGCCATTCTTTATATCAACAATTTCAGCACTGGGTTTAAGCCCAGCTTTTGCCAAAATGAGTTCGCCGTGCCGTTCAAGCGCAGTCCTTACGTTGTCTTGCCCAAAACGTGCATAAATTTTGGTAGTGGAGACATTGGTGTGGTTAAGGACACGTCCTATTAAATGCAAGTCGTTACCTGCTTGCGCTAGCCAGCTTCCCACCGTGCGGCGTAAGTCGTGGATGCGGACATCCTCAATGCCCGCCGCTTTTCTGACACGCCGCCAAGGCTTATCTACATTGACAAGGTGCGCTCCAGAATTTTTGCCAACAACGATGTAAGGGTTGCCATCCACTTTAGGGATGCTGTCGAGCATGGCAAGGGCAGCGGCTGATAAGGGTAAATAGTGGCTTTTGCCGTTTTTGGTATCTTCGATTTTGATCTCATTACGGTCAGTGTCGATATTGTCCCAACGGGCGTTAAGCAGTTCCTCTTTCCTTAAGCCCGTCAATAGATAAAGCCAAATAGCTTGTTTAGCGGATTCGTTCGGCTCGTTTTGGATAGCCTCAATTAATATTGGTAGCTCTTCATGGGTGACGTAGCGATCACGTTGGATTTCATTGAATTTTTGCACTCCCCGTGCCGGATTGGGATGGCCTTCATCGACAAAGCCCCATAGTTCGGCTAATTCGAATAGCTTTGATAATAGAGCTAGCACACGGTTTGCTTCATATTCACCGTTGTTTTTGCCGATTTTGGCATGTATTGCAGCAACGTCAGAACGTTTGATGGCACTTGCTTTCAGTGCGCCCCAAGCCGGTAGCAAATGCGTATTGATGCGCCGGATGTCGGCATGGGCGGACTTTTTCTTGATGGCATGGCGGTCAACATAAGCCGCGCACAATTGTTTGAGCGTGTTGCCCGTACGTTCCTTTTCCCGTACCGCCAAAGGGTCATCACCCTGAATTACATCAACCAAATATTTTTGGGCTTCCTTTTTGGCTTGGTCTAGGGTCAATGCGCCGTACTGGCCTATGGTTATCATCCTTTTGCGCCCGTTATGGCGGTAAGACAATACAAACGCCTTCTTGCCCGTGGGATATACCCTTAACCCGAACCCTGAAAGGTTGTCATCCCAAACGACTTGCCTGTCATTGCCGTTGCCAGTGTAAGTGGCGGTATCAATCGCCTTTTTTGTTAGCTTCATTTTGAGTCACCATTGAGTCACCAGTGGATATAGTAAAACACAGTAAATCATGGTGTGCAATAGATGCGGTTATATTTTTAACTTATTGTTTTATATTGATTGATAGGGCTTAATGGGAAATGATAGTAACATCGACTCTGTGACTGTTAATCACTAGGTCGGCGGTTCGAGCCCGTCCGGGGGAGCCAAGTAAATCAAAGCCTTACATGAAAATGTAGGGCTTTTTTTATGCCTGTTATTTTTCGGGTCATGGCGGGGTCATGTTTGAAACCAAATGCTTGCCGCAACCATTGACAATAGTCAGGCACAAAAAACACCAGCTAGAGCGTTTCTGTATTCCCCCAATGGGTACTATTCCGTGCCAAGTGCTTAATTATATAAAACGCCCGTTAAGGCGTTTTGTAACATCCCATGTGCCAATCTTAACTGGCTTGGTCAGTCCAGCATCGTTTCCAGCTTGTCTATCAATCCGTGCGCCTTGGCGTGGTAGGTTTGCCGTATCGCGTCCTTTATCGCATTGGTTGCCTGTTTGAATTGTTTATGCCGTTTGGTGTAATTGCCATTTTTATAATTGCCGTTGGCTTTGCCAGTCGGTGCGCCTGTGGACTTGCCACCGTGCATCCTAAAGCGTCCGTTAGCCATTGCTGGGCTTTACAGGGCTTGCCAGTGGTTCTTGCATGTGCGCCGCACCTTGGGGCTTGGTGCGCGTTTTCCATCATGTTTCCGCTTTGCATTGGGTTGTGGTCGGTTTTGTCAAAAATGCGCGTAAAAGGTGCAAAATTGTGCCGCTTTCCTGCTAAAAAATGATATAAATCACTGATTAAATTATATTTTACTGTTAAGCAGGTGTTGCGTTTTGCGCGTACCATCACAAAAGTGATTCAACCCGCTTTGCCACGTCCACGCCTTGACTGTATAGAGCATCCAACCGCCTGAACAATTCCACTAGTTCCATGTTCACGCGAATGACCGCCGTTTGCTTGCCGCTAGTTTTGCGTCCTGCATTAGGCCGTGTGCCGCCCCAATTGCCGCCGTGTTGTGGCTTGGTGGTGTCCGGCGCCGGTTCGGGGTCAATAAGCCACCGTTAAGGTGTTTTCAATTGCTGGTGCCTATTCGGGTGGCGATAGGTTATCAGACGCGCTAGAGTGCTATGTTATAATGTAACTTACAGGAGCCAAAATAACGGCTTGAATTGGCGTTTTAAGCGATTTTTTATGTTTTTGGTATTTCTTAGGTCAATAATCGTTTAAAACGCATTTTTGCAAGATAATTTAAGATATTTTTAAGTAACTTTTTTATTATGAAGCCTTCATATGAAGGAATGCAATGTATGAGCAAGCCCATAAATTGATAAATTGATAAATTGATATATGGATATTTTTTAAGCAAGGTTTAGTTGATTTTAAACTTTCACAGACCCCACTCTGATAACCCTTTATTAGCGGTTGAAGTTAAAACACTTAAGGCTGCAATGTGGAAAATTACCAAATATATTCAGTCTCAACTGGAAATAATGATTTTTTAAAGTTAATGGTGAATAAACAACATAACCCATTAATTTTCCGATGATTCGTATCGTTATCCAAGCCAAACCGCAATTAGATGCCGATTTTGCATTGCCTGCTCCCCATCATTAGTAAAACCAAATCATGCACAGGTAAATCACCTATCTTTCTCAAAAGATAGACAATCAACCCTTCATGAACGTCTCATTGTTATGCCAAATGTTGCAATCTGTCGTGCTGTAACCTGCAAAACATGTAATACCTGAAATCCGGTGTCCAATTTACCAACATCCGTTATATGAGAAACACCAGACCTGTTTCATGATTGAAAGCAGCGGGTAAGGATTTCGAAGAGCATCTCAAATCCGTGCAAAGCGATATGCTCGACGCTATCACGATTGCCGCTGACGGCGGCAAGTCTGACAAAAGCCATTCAATGGTGTTGATGGTGGTGTATTTGAAATTGCGCTTAAGCACCGTGGCGATGCTTTCTGCACTCTCTACTAGAACAAGGCGCGGATGGTTCGCCTCGACGGGATGGTGCGTTATTTTTTCAAGGAAACCATTAATTGAACCAAGCTTGCCAAGGCATTCCCCGGCAAGGCAAAAACGGATTCCTATTATCGTCGGATGTAACACTTCATTCTCGCCCCCCTCCGACAGTGTTACTTGGTTTGTCATGAAGCTGTTTGATCTTGCCCCGGTCTAGCGGACACTCGGCTAAGAGAGTAATTTCTAAAACCGAGGTAAATAATGAAAACCCAATCCGAATCAATAATCCCAGCGGTAGGTAACAAATATACTTCACAATTTAAAGAACAGCCACTGGAGCGTGTTGATCGTGATGGTATCCCAATGCTG
>Ga0247843_1002806_pt1 | contig 30309 bp, 33 predicted proteins | sample LaCruzMarch2017__FD_192420 | JGI IMG/M metagenome (GOLD analysis project Ga0247843, IMG submission 192420) | Freshwater microbial communities from meromictic Lake La Cruz, Castile-La Mancha, Spain - LaCruzMarch2017_8m | ecosystem: Environmental > Aquatic > Freshwater > Lake | place: Spain... | reverse complement strand
GAGACTCAAATCAGACGACTACACATGTAGAACTGTACGAAAAAGACTTATGGACGGGGGTTCAAATCCCCCCAGCTCCACCATTCACTAGGGGACTGAACTTTCTCAGTCCCCTTTTTCTTGCCCGTAAGCCCCAGTGGTTGCGCCTTCCAGGGCATCGTCTTGCGGATCCGGCTCGCCTCGGTCGGTTCTTTTAGCCAAGCCGAGGGGCTGGTTTTTCTCACGTTTCTCAGTATTCCTTGGGGACTGGTTTTAGCTAATTCCTTGATTTATATAGTAATTTCCCCCCGAGTTGAACCATGCTAATGGGTGCCGATTCATAAAAAAACCGGGTGTGCCAAGGTCTTTGTAAATTCGACGGTCGGCTTCAGGCTGATAGAGGGCCATCAGCCTCGGCTGCATGACCGGCAGAAGTGGACCCACTGCAGTCGGATGGCATCTGCATCTGGATCAGAATGCTGACTCTGAAATTAGGCGTGCATCCGTGTCGCGGAGCTACGCTCAGTGCCCGCTGATATCTGATGCGGCATGTGCGTTAACGGCGCCACATGGTTTTTAGTGGTGGATTTGGACTTGATTCGACGCGGGAATAGGCATCCGCAGCGAGACGCTCGCAGTACACACTAGCCAATTCGACCTGATCGAGCGCGGCCAGTTGATCAATATCCGGGGCTCCTGCAAGGAACTCAAGAAGCGTCCCCTTCGTTGTCTTAGTGTAGGTATTCATGAAGAAGTCGTACACGTCGAGCACAGTCTCGCACTTGCGGTTGCGCGAGATCTCCCCGAAAAAGGTGTCGGGGTGTCGACTTGAGCAACTCGTGTATTTCAATGTGGGCCTTTCGACCGTTGATCGCCGCGCGCAAGGATGGGAATTGATGGTCGAGCTTGAATTCCTCGATTTGGAATCCTTCACCCAGCGTGAGCTGTCGCCACTCAGTACTGTCAAGGTGATGCTCCCAAGGTGCATTAGTAAGGAGTACGTAGGCGGGTGGCATCCGCTGGGCCTGAGGGCTGCGCGTCTCGAATCTCCGAAGTTGATCAAACGCACGCTGAACGTATGCTGGTATCACTTCGCCGGTAGACGAGTCTGGCGTGTTCAGATCGATAAATACTACGCGGGTGTGCTTTGCTGTCTTTCCAAGCGCTCGCACCAGTTGTCGAATAACGCGCCCGCTCTCGGCCCGCTTGGCTTCAACAGAGAACTTCTTCCCAGTGCGGGGACCCGTGGTGCTGGGACGCAAGATTGATGGCGTGATGTGGCAAGCCCTCAAGATCTTCCATGGCCACGAACCACGTCGCAATAGTTGGGTGATCACGCCACGCCCATTTGGCCCGGCGCTCATGGAGCCGCTGGCGGGAACCGCCACCTGGTGGCATTTGGAAGACCGTTTTGCCATTCATGGCCTGGCACTGCGATATGTGCCACTGGATGCAGAGCAGGGTGGTCGTGTCCAAGAGCCCGGCGCAGCGTACGCGGTCCATGGGCCGTTCACCGCTGACTTCGGCATGGCGATGTTGGACGACTGGCCGCATGGTCCGATCCGCTTGTCGGGCGCCCAGAGCCGATTGTTCGCCGTGCTGTGGAAACACCGCCATCAAGCCCAGACCGCAGAGCTCCTCATGCGTGAGGCCGGCTTGGCCAGCGACCGCCCGTTGGATCTTTTCAAGATCAAAGCGGCCAACCGGGGGGATCCGGCCTACGAGGGGCCGTTGCATGCCTACGAGCGCCTGATTGTTCGTCAGCGACGGCTTGGGCTGTACCAACTGGTTTGGGCTGATTGAGTGGCATGGTCGGATGATCTAACATTAAATTTGACTTCTAACAATTTAAATGTTAGAGTTATTCTCTATGTTAGAAAGACCTCTGCCCCAGAGAGCCGTCCAGTACCTCAACCAGGTTCTTGGCGAGGGGGCGGTGTGCCTGCACCCCAGTCCCCAGGCAGCTGAGCTACCGTACTTTGTGCAAGACGCCTACGACATCATGACTGGTGGCGTCCATGGGCATCAGATCACCTTGGCCTGCCTCAAGCACGCCAAACCCATACCGGTTGAGCAAATTGAGCTAAGTACGCAGCGCATCCGTGATGCATTTCCATACCCACTGATTGTCGCCATGCCGGGCCTTAGCCCGGGTGAGCGCAAGCAGCTAATTCAACGCGACATTGCCTTTGTCGTGCCTGGCAAGCAACTGTTTGCGCCAAAGCTGGGCATGATTTTGAGTGAGCAGTTTGGAGCGCCCACTCTCCAGCGGCATTCGCAGCATCTGAGCCCATCAACCCAAGCCTTGCTGATTTGGTTCTTGCTGCACCACCCCGTGGACGAGATCTGGCATCCCTTTGACGATGCTGCTGCCATGGGGTACGCCGCCATGACTGCTACGCGTGCGATCCGCGAACTGGTGGAGTTCGAGCTTTTGGACTTGTTGCAGCAAGGCCGCTCCAAATATTTGCAACTCAAGGCCAGCCGCCGTGAGCTGTGGGATCAGGCCAAGCCGTATCTGCGCACGCCCGTGCAAAAAACTTTGTGGACTTTCGATGCCGACATCTTGAACCTGCCGGGGGCCATGATCTCTGGCGAGGATGCATTGGCTCGCTTGACCATGATCAACGAACCACGGCAGCGCGTGGTCGCTATTGCGTCGTCTGCCGTTGCAAAAGTTCGGCAGCGAGGTGTCTTCTTCGAGCCCGGTGAAGTGGCTGATGGGTGGGCCGTTCAGGTTTGGCGCTATGTGCCTGCCATGCAGGTTAAGACAAACGTGGTTGACCCGCTTTCTTTGTGGATCAGTCTCAAAGACAGCGCCGACGATCGGATTCAAATGGCCCTGGATGAGTTAGAGGAGCAGTTTCCATGGTGAGAGGGCTGTCGGTCTTTCAGGCCTGGTTCAAGGATCTCGAGGATCAGTACGTCTTGATTGGCGGGACCGCAGCCAAGATCACTATGGCCGAAGAGGGGCTTGAGTTTCGCGGCACCAAGGATCTGGACATCATCCTGCATATTGAAATGCTCACGCCGGAATTTGGCCGTCAGTTCTGGGCTTTTGTCCAGGCGGGTGGGTATCAGCTACAAGAGGGTGAAATCCAAAAAAAGCCTTGTCTGTACCGATTCCAAAAGCCGCTGGACGATGACTTCCCTTACATGCTGGAGTTGTTTTCGCGTGTGCCAAATGAGGTGAGCTTCGCACCTTCCGGCCATCTGACGCCCATCCCCTTCGACGAACAGATCTCCAGCTTGTCCGCCATCTTGCTGGACGAGGATTACTACCAATTCGTGCTCAATGGTCGCCGCAACAAGGACGGTCTTCCCTCATGGGTGGGCGAGGACAGGCTGATTCCCTTGAAGGCTATCGCATGGATGGAGATGACGCTGCGCGCGGCACAAGGCGAGGTCATTGACTCCAGAAAAATCAACAAGCATCTGGCCGACCTGGTCCAGTTGTCATCGCTACTCAGACCGGGCGTCACCATTGAAGTACCTTTTAAGGTGCAGGCAGACATGCAGGGGTTTGTCGAGCGTGTTGCTGATTTGGATCCGAGAAAATACGCACTTGCGCTGGAGCGTATTTCCGCTGCTTACGGTTTAACAAAAGCCTAAGCTTGAACATTATTTACTGGACCGGTCTGACAGCTTGGTCAGTGCGGCTCAGAGAAAACCACGAATCAGCCAAAGGTCACCTCGCTGACAGCTTTGGCCATCCAGCTAGGCAAACCAGCGCGCGCCTGGCGTATGGCCTCCCACTCTTGGCTAGACAACTTGCCTCTGAGCACACGCAGCGCTGCAGGAGCGTGCGCTGGCCCTAGCCACATGAGCGCGCGTATGGCCTTGCCAGCTGGGCGCTTACCCAGCAGCATTTGACATCGGTTGCCGTGTTTGAGTTCGACATCGCGGCTCCCGAGCTGCAAGCGCCGCGACGGTCCAGAGGTCAGGTAGATCTCGCGTGTGGGTACCTGCGTGGTCAGCCCCAGGGCATTGGCCTCTGCCGCTCCACTGGCGACCACGGTCTCGCCGCTGGTGGATTCAATCGCCTCTATCACTGACTCGGTCGAGGGAGGGCGTACGCCAAATCGTCCTTGAACCGGCAGCGAGTACGCCCCTCGTCCGACCCGAAGCAGGATGCCTTCACATACCAAGCGACACAGGGCTTGATCCACCGCAGCACGCGAGCCCAAATGCAAAAACTCCTTGGGCGACAGTAATCCTCCCTCTGGAAGGGTTTGCGCGTGCGCGAGGATTGATTGGGTAAGCAGGCTCATTGCTACGTCTCTTATGTCAGAAGTTTAACTAAATATCTGACAAAAGGGCAGGCGGAGGCAGGCGTCTTTGGAGATGACGCCGAGGACGGGTGTCAAAGAACTGGCGATAGCGGCCCCAGTTCTTCAATCTCCCCCTTATCAGTTCCGAGGTGATTTTTTGCAATAGCAGCGTTGTCCCTCTACTCACTGAAAGGAGTGAACATGCTGCTCACAACACCAGCTCCCGGAGCGTCTCAGCCGCTTCATGTCATTGCCGCCACCCAGGCCACGCTGCCTGACAAGGTGGTGCTCACGGAGGCCGACCTGGCTTCGCGCTGGGGCATGGACACCTTCATGGAAACGCGCACGGACCGCCACCCGACAGACCTGGCTGGTTTGCGTGGCGCGCGCTTTGTTTCGGCCACAGAAACCGAGCAGGGCAGGCGCTGGAACGAATCCAAGATCAAGGCCATCACGGGTGGGGATGACATCACGGCGCGCCTGATGCACCAGGATTTTTTCACGTACCGGCCGCAGTTCAAGCTGCTCATTGCCGGCAACCACAAGCCCGCGATCCGCAACATCGACGAGGCCATGAGACGGCGCATGCACCTGATCCCTTTCACGATCACGGTGCCGGCAGACAAGCGCGATCCGCTCTTGAGCGACAAGCTCCTGGCCGAGCGCGATGGGATTTTGGCCTGGGCGTTGGAGGGCTGTTTGCTTTGGCAGACCCAGGGCTTGAAGCAGCCGCAATCGGTTGTGCAGGCCACCGAAGAGTACTTCGAGGCCGAGGACGCCATGGGTCGCTGGGTGGCCGAGCGCTGCAATCAGGGCTCCAACTACAAGGCGCTCACCGCCACGCTCTTTAACGACTGGAAGCAGTGGGCCGAGATGAGCGGGGAGTACGTGGGCACCCAACGCCGCTTTTCGGATGCCTTACTCGCCCGGCGGTTCGAGAAATGGCGCAACCCCATGGGCGTGCGCGGCTACGTTGGCCTGGATTTGAAGCAGCCCACCGCCATGCCTGCCCGTATCTATCCCTACAACGACGAATGAGTGAGACACCCGCAAATACAAGCAGGTGGTTTCGTCCATACACGAAATCGGCCTCATTGAACCCCTGTCTGTCATCCAGCCCGACCCCAAAAAATCGGAGTTCCTGTTGCTGGATGGCCACCTGCGAGTGCTGGCCCTCAAAGAGCTGGGCATGGAAACCGCGCCCTGCCTCATGGCCAAAGACGACGAGACTTTTTCGTACAACCACCGCATCAATCGCCTGTCCACGGTGCAAGAGCACTACATGCTGCGTCGCGCCATCGACCGGGGCGTCAGCCGCGAGCGTCTGGCACGGGCCTTCAACGTCAACCTCAGCTCCATCAACCGCCGCATCAACCTGCTCGAAGGCATTTGCCCCGAAGCCATCGACTTGCTGCAAGACAAGCAATTCACCCCAGACGTCACCCGCATCCTGCGCAACATGAAGGCCGCCCGCCAGGTGGAGGCGGTGGAGCTGATGGTGGCCAGCAACACCATTACTGTGGCCCACGCCGAAGCTTTGCTCAAAGCCACACCGCCGGAGCAGCGGGCCGACCTCAAACCTGCCGAGCGCGACAAAACATCCCCCATCGAGCAGATCGTCAAGCTCGAGAAGGAAATGAGCCAGGTCCAGACCCAGTACAAAGACGCCGAGCAGAACTACGGCTCCGACCTGCTCAACCTGGTGGTGGCAAAGGGCTACCTCACCAAGCTCCTGGCCAACGATGCCGTCAAAAGCTACATCCAGCGCCACGAGCCAGAGATCCTGGAGCAGTTTGAACTGGTGGTGAACACTGTCAGCATGGAGGAGGCGGTGCAGCAGCAGGCCGAAACCAGCCCGACAGACTTCAGTGAAGCGTCAGAACCATGATGCTTTCGATAAATATTTTGCGCCTCGCATTCAAAACTCATCAGGAAAACCCTAAAATCATGCGAATTCGCACAAACGTTCCCCTGCGGAACAGCTCCTAACGCGCTTGCCGATCGTGACACGGCACGGCGGTAGCGTGGCCAAAACCTCATCCCATGACCTCCCGCCGATCCCAGCTCCAGGAAGACACCTACTTTCGAGTCTTGCGCATGCTGCAAGACAACCCCGACATGACGCAGCGTGAAATTGCTGAAAAATTAGGCATTAGTACCAGTGGGCTGAACTATTGCCTGAAAGCGCTTATAGATAAAGGCTGGGTCAAGGTGAAAAACTTCAGCCAAAGCAAGAACAAGTTTGGCTACATCTACGTACTTACGCCGCAGGGTATTGCTGAAAAAGCTGTGCTGACAGGCCGCTTTCTCAAACGCAAGATGCGGGAATACGAAAGTCTTCGAGCGGAAATCGAAGCGCTGCAATCCGATTTGGAAAAACCTGTAAGCCAATAATTTATGAATCATCAAAAACAAATTGCCATTATTGGCCTGGGTTATGTGGGCCTACCGCTTGCCGTTGAATTTGGCAAAGTCCGCCCTGTCATCGGCTTTGATATCAACGCCAAGCGTGTAGAGGAACTGCAAGGTGGGCAAGACCACACGCTCGAATGCAGCCCGCAGGAATTGGCTGGGGCCAAACACCTGCGCTACAGCTGCAACGTACAGGAACTGCAGCAGGTACAAATCTACATTGTCACCGTGCCCACCCCAGTAGACCAGGCTAATCGCCCGGATATGACGCCTTTGGTCAAGGCCAGCGAGACAGTGGGCAAAGTGCTCAAAGCCGGTGACATCGTCATTTACGAATCCACCGTGTACCCCGGCGCCACAGAAGAAGTGTGTGTGCCCGTGCTCGAAAAATTCAGCGGCCTCAAGTTCAACCAAGACTTTTTCTGCGGTTACAGCCCCGAGCGCATCAACCCCGGCGACAAAGAACACCGACTGCCCACCATCAAAAAAGTTACCAGCGGCAGCACACCCGCCATTGCCGAAGAAGTGGACCAACTCTATAAAGAAATCATCACCGCAGGCACCTACAAAGCCAGCAGCATCAAGGTGGCCGAAGCCGCGAAAGTGATTGAAAACACCCAGCGCGACGTGAATATCGCGCTCATGAACGAACTCAGCCTAATCTTTCACAAGCTGGGCATCGACACTCTGGAAGTGCTGCAAGCCGCAGGCACCAAGTGGAACTTCTTGCCCTTCAGGCCCGGCCTGGTGGGAGGGCACTGCATTGGCGTGGACCCGTATTACCTCACGCACAAAGCCCAAGAAGTCGGCTACCATCCCGAGGTGATTTTGGCTGGCCGCCGCATCAACGACAGCATGGCCAGTCATGTGGCCGATGAAACCATCAAACTCATGCTGAGCAAAAATCTGCCCGTCCTCGGCAGTAAAGTGCTGGTGCTGGGCCTGACCTTCAAAGAAAACTGCCCAGATGTGCGCAACACCAAGGTGGTTGACATCGTCAAAGCATTGCGAGGCTACAACGCCCAAGTGGATGTGTACGACCCCTGGATCGACATCAACGAGACCGAACACGAATACGGCCTGCAATGCCTGGCCCAAGCCCCCGCACCCGGCCAATACGCCGCCATCGTCCTGGCCGTGGGTCACCACCAATTTTTGGCGATGGGCGAAGAAGGCATTAAAGTGTGGGGCCAACCCGGCGTTGTACTTTACGACGTGAAAAGCATCCTGCCCCTGGGTGCAGCCGACGGCCGCCTCTAACCTGTAGGAGCCCACCCCGTGGGTGAAAAACCGTAATGACCCGCTACGAACAAATTCAAACCCAACTGCGTCAAGCCCCCAAAACCTGGCTCGTGACCGGGGTGGCCGGCTTCATTGGCAGCAACCTGCTCGAAACCCTGCTCAAGCTCGACCAACGTCTCGTCGGCCTTGATAACTTCGCCACTGGTCACCAACGCAACCTGGACGAAGTCCAAACCCTGGTCACCCCAGACCAATGGGCCAACTTCCAGTTCATAAAAGGCGACATCCGCCAACTTGGTGACTGTCAAAAAGCCTGTGAAGGCGTGGACTACGTCCTTCACCAAGCCGCCCTAGGCAGCGTGCCACGCAGCCTGGCCGACCCCATTGCCACCAACGAAACCAACGTATCGGGCTTCCTCAACATGCTGGTGGCCGCCCGCGAGGCCAAGGTCAAAAGCTTCACCTACGCCGCCAGCAGCAGCACCTATGGCGACCACCCTGCGCTGCCCAAGGTGGAAGAAAACATAGGCAACCCGCTCAGCCCCTACGCCGTAACCAAATACGTCAATGAGCTGTATGCCAACGTGTTTGCCCGCAGCTATGGGTTTGAGACCATCGGCCTGCGGTACTTCAATGTGTTTGGCCCCCGCCAAGACCCCAACGGGGCCTATGCCGCTGTTATCCCCAAATGGACGGCCGCACTGCTCAAGGGCGAGCCCGTCTACATCAACGGCGACGGTGAAACGAGCCGTGACTTCTGCTTTGTGGCCAACGCAGTCCAGGCCAACCTGCTGGCGGCCACCGCAACCGGTACAGGCGCAAGAAACCAAGTCTACAACGTAGCTGTGGGCGACCGCACCACCCTCAACCAGCTTTTCAACGCCCTGCGCGATGCGCTTAAAACTGAAGGCGTTGATCCAAGTTCACAGCCCATTTACAGGGATTTCCGTGACGGAGATGTCAGGCATAGCCAAGCTGATATCCAAAAAGCGCAGAGCCAACTGGCGTATCAGCCGTCGCACCACATCAGCAAGGGCATAGCTGAGGCTATGTCTTGGTACATCACACACCGATGAGATTGATATGAAAAAACCTATCTATGTCACACAGCCTTTCCTGCCGCCACTGGAAGAGTTCACACCTTATCTGGAAAAAATTTGGGAAAACAAGATCCTGACCAATGGGGGTCCATTCCACCAACAACTAGAGAAAGAGTTATGTGATTATCTTGGCGTTAAACACATCAGCTTGTTTACAAATGCCACCATCGGACTTGTGACTGCCTTGCAGGCTCTAAGAGTCACAGGAGAAGTCATTACCACTCCATATTCCTTTGTGGCAACAGCACATTCATTGCTATGGAATGGCATCAAACCTGTATTTGTTGACATTGATCCAGACACACTCAATATAAACCCGTCAAAAATTGAAGCAGCTATTACCCCTCAGACCACGGCCATCATGCCCGTGCATTGCTATGGGCACCCTTGCGATGTTGAGGCCATTCAAAAGATTGCCGACAACTACAACCTGAAGGTGATTTATGACGCAGCGCACGCGTTTGGCGTGCAATGTCATTGCGGGAGCGTCCTCAATCACGGTGACTTATCTGTCCTCAGCTTCCATGCCACCAAAGTTTTCAACACCTTTGAAGGCGGCGCCATCATCAGCCCTGATGAAAAGACGAAAATTCGCATTGACCAATTGAAAAACTTTGGTCATGTGGGTGAAACCAATGTTGTCGCACCGGGCATCAACGGAAAAATGAGTGAAATCAATGCAGCCTTTGGTCTGCTGCAGCTCAAGCACATTGACGTTGCGCTGCAAAAGCGCAAAGCCATTGATACCGCTTACCGTGAAAAACTGAAAAATATCCAAGGTATTCACTGCCTAGATGACTCGGGTGAGTTGGTCGCAAATTACGCCTACTTTCCCATATTGGTCAAAGGTGATTACCCCATCACCCGCGATGAATTGAACCAACGGCTTAAGGATGCGGGGATCAACCCAAGACGCTATTTCTTTCCACTGATCACGGAATTCCCAATGTACCGAGGCTTACCTTCGGCCAACCGGGATAACCTACCAACAGCCAGTGCAGCGTCTGCACAAGTCCTGTGTTTGCCCATTTACCCGGACCTGCCTTTGGCGGCCGTTGAAGAAATTGCGCGCATCATTGCCGAACAGTAAAAAACGGTTAAGTCCATGAAGCTCGCTATTATGCAGCCGTATTTTTTACCCTATATAGGCTATTTCCAGTTGATTGCAGCAGTCGATCAATTCATCATGTACGACAATATCAAATATACGAAGAAAGGCTGGATCAACCGCAACCGTATGCTGCTGAACAATGCGGACGCCATCTTTTCCTTGCCTCTGAAGAAGGGCTCCGACTCGCTGAATATCGTTGAACGGGAACTAGCGCAGGACTTTGACCGCAAAAAGCTGCTGAATCAGTTTAAGGGTGCTTACGGCCGTGCGCCCCAGTTCGAGTTGACCTATTCCGTTCTGGAGCAGATCGTGCAATACGGGGAGATGAACCTATTCCGTTACATCCATCACTCCATCGTGCGGCTGTGTGAGCATCTGGGTATCAAGACAGAGATCAGGATTTCATCGGAGATCGGCATTGATCACGATTTGACGGGCCAGGACAAGGTGCTGGCTTTGTGCAAGGCAGCCGGCACCGACACCTACATCAATACGATCGGTGGCGTCGAACTCTATTCCAAGGATGACTTTCGCATCCAGGGGATCGATCTTCAATTCATCAAGGCACGTCCGTTTGAGTATGCCCAGTTCAGTTCGACTTTTGTGCCTTGGCTTTCCATTGTCGACGTGCTGATGTTTAACTCGCTGGATGCGGTTCGCGATTGCATTGAGACCAACAATGATCTGAGTCCGGCTCTGGAAATGTGAAGGGCGTTCGCGTCTACGTTCGGGCAATCGTTTTTAATAGGTTCATTATGAGCAACACGCTGGATACGCATGTGGTCGCCTATCAGGGTGACAATCTGTACGATTTCGACAACGAGATACTATTGACTTGGTATCCGCAGAGGGTCATGCAGCACGCCGGATCGACCGGTTCCCTGCTGGAGTTGGGCTTGGGCCACGGCTTTACCACCAATATATTTGCCAACCATTTTGCGCAGCACGTGGTGCTGGAAGGTTCGCCGGCGGTGATCCGCAACTTCAAGGAAAAACACGCAGATTGCCGGGCTCAGATCGTCCAGACGTATTTTGAGGAATTTTCTACCGAGAGAAGGTTCGATGTGATCGTGATGGGATTCATCCTCGAACACGTTGACGATCCATTGCAGATCCTGCGTCACTTCCGTCAGTTTCTTGCCCCGGGGGGGAAGATGTTCCTCGCCGTTCCCAACGCCGAAGTGATGAACCGAAGGCTGGGGCACCTTGCCGGCATGCTGGACGATATGTCCGCCCTCTCGGAAAACGACCACCTGCTGGGGCACAAGCGCTACTACACAGTTGCCAGCCTGACCCGCGAGGTGGCGCAAGCAGGTTACATGATGGACCGGCTGGAAGGTATCTATCTGAAGCCCTTCACCACCAGGCAAATAGTCTCGCTTCAGCTCGACCGGAGGATCATCACCGCATTGTGCGACCTGGGAGTGAACTATCCTGAACTGAGCTGCGGGATTCTGACCGAGATCTCGGCCACTTGACGTTAAATTCTGGAGGCGATTTATATGAAGATACTGATAGTAGGCGGGAGTTCTTCCCTGGCGCAGGTCTTGCGACCGGCATTGTCTTCGTTTGCCGAAGTGCTGACGGCTGGACGAAGCGGTTGCGACATGGCGCTGGACCTCTCTTGGGATGATGAGCAGTTTCACCTGCCCGAGGGCCTGGATGCTGTTGTCCATCTGGCTGCACACTTTGGAGGCAAGGATTTCGCCGGAGCCTTCGCTGCCGAACAGGTGAATGTCCTGGGTTCGTTGAAGCTCTGCCATGCCGCCCAACGCGCCGGCGTCGGTCATCTCGTGCAGGTATCGACCATCTTTGCCGGTCTGAGAGAAGATTCCCCGTTCTTTAGCAGCTACGCCCTCTCCAAACGGCATGCCGAAGACGTGGCGAGACTCTATTGCGCCAGCGCCAACCTGCCTCTCGCCATTCTGCGTCCCGCACAGATCTATGGTGTGGGTGCGACGTTTCGCAAACACCAGCCTTTCCTGTACAACATCATTGACAAGGCCGAGAACAACGAGGAAATCGTCTTATACGGGTCGAATAACGCACGGCGTAACCTGATTCATGTCGAGGATGTCGCCGAGGTGATCGCCCGGGTCGTGCGGCTGCGCATTCTGGGGTTGCATCCCTGCCCGAGCTTGACCAACGTGCGGTATTCGGAAATTGCAGCCTCGGCAATCAACGCCTTCGACAGCAGAAGTCAGGTCCACTTTGCGGCTGACAAGCCGGACATACTCGACAATGCGTTCGAACCCAACGACAGTCTGTATCGACAGATTGAATTCTTCCCGCGGGTCACACTCGAGCTCGGAATGAAGAAGGAAGCGGCCTATCGGAAAGGGCTGAAATGAGTAGAGTTCTGGTGTCTGGCGCCAGTGGCATCGTCGGCTATGGTGTGCTGCGCTCGCTCAGGCGGTCGGAACTCGACCTGTTCCTTGTGGGGACATCCATCTACGACGACTCTGTCGCCCCCGCGTTTTGCGATGTGTTCGAGCAGGCGCCACCGACCAACGACGAGGGGTATATGGAATGGTTGTTGGCCACGACTCGGCGCCATCGCATTGATCTTCTGGTTCCAGGCATTGAGATAGATATGTACAAATGGGCGGAGCACGTGCCAGACATCCGGGCCGCGGGTGCCATTCCATTGCTCAATACGCCCGAACTGCTTGACCTGTGCAAGGACAAGTGGCTCTTCTACCAGCAATTGAAAAAGGCGGGGCTACGCTGCGCCATAGACAGTTCGCTGGAGCAGAACTTCGAATTATTGGCAGCCAGATTCGGATTGCCGTTTCTGCTCAAGCCGCGCCGGGGATTCGCCTCCAAAGGAATAGTCCGTGTGACCGGGCTGGAGACATACCGTGAACATGTTCAGGATGTGGGGCGCAAGCTAATGGCCCAGCCCATTATCGGTAACGATGCCGAGGAATTCACGACATCAGCATTTTGCGATGGGAAGGGTGCTTACCTCACCTCCATGACCCTCAGGCGCAAGCTCTCCCGCGATGGGTTCACAGAAAAAGCGGAAGTGGTTGATACGGCGGACTTCGCTGCAACGATAGCGGAGCTGTGCCGGGTCTTTCGCCCGCTTGGTCCGACGAACTTCCAGTTCCGGATGCGCAGTGATGGGCCGAAACTACTGGAGATCAACCCCAGAATCTCCTCTTCCACTTCGATCCGTACTGCCTTTGGCTACAACGAGAGTGCCATGGCGGTGGAATATTTCCTGGAACACCGGACGCCCGTTCAGCCTGCGATCAGGAAAGGCAGGGCGGTCCGTTACACAGATGAGCATATTTTTTATGAAGACAGCCTTTATCTCTGATATCCACGGAAATTACGAAGCACTCAAGTCTGTGCTGTCCGAGATCGACCGGTTGGGCGTGGAGCAGATCTATTGTGGTGGCGACGTCGTCGGTTACTACTCGCAGATCAACGAATGCTGCGAGGAACTGCGCCAACGTCAAATCCCCTGCGTAATGGGGAACCACGACTGGTACATAGCCGGTGGTGGCTTCTGCCCCCGCTCGCGCAGCGTGAACGATTGCCTGGCGTACCAGCGGACCATCATTGAGCCCAGCCATCTGGAATGGCTGCGAACATTCCCCGTCCAGATGAAGATCGACGAAATCCGGATGGTCCACGGCGGCTGGGCCGATCCCATCGACGAATACCTGAAGCCGACCGAAGACTATTTCGAACGCGTGGAGGGCCGAGTGTTTGTCTCCGGTCACACACATATCCAGACTGTGCAGCGCTTCGGCGACATTCTCTACTGCAACCCCGGTTCGGTGGGGCAGCCAAGGGACGGCGATCCTCGCGCCGCGTTTGCGGTCTACGAGGCGGGTGAGTTCACCTTGCACCGTGTCGACTATGACATGCAGAAAGTGTTTGACCTGATGGCTGCTGCCGGGTTCAGTGACTATTTTTACGGTGGCTTAAAGACCGGGGCACGCAACCTGCGGCGGCTGGCGGACGACTAAAGTGAGGCAAGTGAATCAGATGTTCAGATGGAAGAAGCTTGGCAAGGTGTTCGATCCCAAGGACCTGACGGTTGGGAGCTGGATGCACGAGTTCGCGCAGTCGCCCTCGGTTGTGATTGAAGAGTCCTTCGTACGCGTATTCTTCTGCTCCAGACCGGCCCCGGGCCCGGATGGGCAGTACCTCAGCTACGTTTCCTATATTGATCTCGATCGTGACAATCTGCTCCACATCCGTCGGGTTTGCCAGCAGCCGGTGTTGACGCTGGGCAAGTTCGGTACCTTTGACGAATTTGGTACCTATCCTGTATCCGTGATCCGCGACGGCATCGCCATCCGAGCCTACTACGCCGGCTGGTCGCGCTGCGAGTCGGTGCCGTTCAATGCGGCCATTGGGCTGGCAATCAGCCATGATGGCGGTGAATCCTTCCAGCGTCTGGGGAATGGGCCGGTGCTGTCCTACAGTCCCGACGAACCCTTTCTGCTCGGTAGTCCGCGCATTCGCAAATTCAGCGAGCGCTGGCAGCTCTGGTATGTAGCGGGCAAGGAGTGGTTGATGACGGACGGCAAGCCGGAGCCAGTCTACAAGATCAGGATGGCCTCGTCGGACAACGGCATAGACTGGGTTAAGCATGGCCAGGATCTGATTGCAGACAAACTGGGCCAGCATGAATGCCAGGCCTGCCCCGACGTGAGCTACCGGAACGGCCGCTATCACATGTTCTTCTCTTACCGGGACATCCGAAACTACAAGAGCCGCGAGGGCGGCTACCGCATCGGTTACGCGTCATCGCTGGACATGGTGAATTGGCAGCGTAATGACGATCTTGTAGATATCGGTCTGTCAGAGACAGGCTGGGACTCGGAAATGGTCAATTATCCGCATGTATTTCAGCTAGATGGTAAGACGTACATGCTCTATCAAGGTAACGGCATGGGCCGCGCCGGCTTCGGTCTGGCCGTGCTGGAGTTACCGGAAGAATGGGGAACGGCATGAAGTGGACGAAGTTTGGCAAGATTTTCGACCCAACCGAGCACGTGCTTCCTAATCGCTGCGTCGAATTTGCCCAGTCTCCCCAGACCTTGGTGCTGAAGGACCGGGTGAGGGTGTATTTTTCAACGCGGGAACGGGACAGTACGGGCAAATATCTGAGTCACGTCGCTTTCGCCGATTTCAGCCGAGACATGAGCAAGCTACTCGGTGTGTCCACCGACCAGGTGCTGCCGCTCGGTGCCTTGGGCTGCTTCGACGAGCATGGGGTTTTCCCGATCAACGTGATGCGGGATTGCGACCGCGTGCTGGCCTATACCACGGGCTGGAACCGCAAGGTGTCCGTGTCGGCGGACGCATCGATTGGTCTTGCCATCAGCCAAGATGATGGTCTGACTTTCCAGCGACATGGAACGGGGCCGCTGTTGACCGCATCGCTGAAGGAGCCTTTTCTGGTGGCAGACGCCTTTGTCAGCCGTTACGGCGACCTTTACCACATGTGGTACATATATGGCACTAAGTGGCAGAAGTTCGCCGAAGCCGAACCGCCCGACCGGGTCTACAAGATCGCCCACGCCACTTCGTCCGACGGTGTCACTTGGCAGCGTGACGGACGGCAGATCATCAGTGACCGGCTGAATCCCGATGAGTGCCAGGCTCTTCCGACGGTGATCTGTTTGGATGGCGTCTACCACATGTACTTCTGCTACCGCCAGGCCTATGGATTCCGCACGGACCCTAGCCGAGGTTATCGGCTTGGCTACGCACGGTCCAGTGATCTGGAAAACTGGACGCGTGACGACAGGCTGGCAGGAATCGATGTCTCTGCCGAAGGCTGGGACTCACAAATGCAGTGCTATCCGCATGTCTTCGAATGCGACGGCCGCGTCTACCTACTCTACAACGGCAATGAGTTCGGGCGTCACGGCTTTGGCTTGGCTGTGTTGGAAAACTGATACTTCGAAATAGAAAGGATAGAGGAAATGTCGAACTCAAGAAACTTTAACCTCGAACTAGACGACTCCAGCAATTCGGAAAATGAGAAGTATGCGTATAGCTTCGACTTCGATGTCATGCATCCGTACATGATCCGCTCATTCGAACCGTTCTTCAGGCCAGGGAGTCTGTTGGAACTGGGTAGTTATCAAGGTCAGTTCACGCGGCGTTTTCTGGACCGCTTCGACGACATCACATGCGTGGAGGCATCGGGTGAGGCGATAGAGCACGCCCGGCGCAAGCTGGGCGACGGCGTGCAGTTCGTTCATTCCATGTTCGAAACCGTCACCCTGCCACGCCGTTACGAAAACATCATCCTGACCCACGTGCTGGAGCATCTTGACGACCCGGTGCGTGTGCTCAAGCGCGTCAACGACGAATGGCTGGCCGAAGGCGGTCGCTTCTTCTTAGTGTGCCCGAACGCCAACGCACCTTCGCGTCAGATCGCCGTGAAGATGGGCTTGATAACTAATAACTCAGCAGTTACGCCAGCAGAGGCGGAGCACGGTCACCGCTGCACATACACCTTAGACACATTAGAACGTGACGCAACCTCTGCCGGGCTTAAAGTTGTACACCGCTCGGGCATATTCTTTAAAGCACTTGCCAACTTTCAATGGGATCGATTGCTCCAAACAGACATTATTTCAAAGGAATATTTGGATGGCTGTTTCAAGTTGGGACAGCAATATCCAGATTTATGTTCAAGTATTTACCTGATGTGTGAGCGTGGCAGTGAATGATTAATGATTACCAACGGCGCTAAATAACATGTCGTTGCGAAAGAACATCCTCGCAAACTACGCAAGTCAGATATATGTAACTCTCATCGGCATTAGCATGGTGCCCCTATATATCAAATATATGGGTGCAGAGGCTTACGGCTTGATAGGTTTTTTTGCGATCTTGCAAGCTTGGTTTAACTTGCTTGACATGGGCTTATCGCCCACCATTTCCAGAGAAACGGCAAGATTTAGAGGTGGCGCTACCGACGCCCTGAGTTTTAGGCGTCTTGTACGCTCACTTGAAGGTATCTTTTTAATAGTAGCTATTGCAGGTGGTTTAAGCCTGTTCCTTGCCTCTGGATATATTGCTAATCATTGGCTAAATGTCTCAAAGCTGCCTTTGGCTGAGGTGCAATACGCACTGGAACTGATGGCAATAATTGTTGCGCTACGATGGATGTGCGGTCTTTATCGTGGTGCTATCAGTGGAGCGGAACGCCTGGTTTGGTTAGGAAGCTTTAATGCAGTAGTAGCAACGCTGCGGTTTGTGATGGTACTACCTGTGTTGATATTTTTTGGCGCAAGCCCATCAGTTTTCTTTTTGTTCCAGTTTGGTGTGGCGGTTCTTGAGTTTTTCGGGTTATTTTTATACGGCTACCGACAATTACCTGCCGTGACACCAGGCGTGCGCTTGCCGTGGCAATGGGCACCGTTAAAACCTGTGTTGAAATTTTCACTAACTATAGCGTTTACGTCTTCTGTATGGGTCTTGGTGACACAAACTGATAAGCTAGTTTTATCCAAAATTTTGCCTTTGGCCGAGTACGGCCATTTCACCCTTGCGGTATTGGTAGCTAGTGGCATCATGATCATTAGTGGTCCGATCAGCGCGGCATTGCTACCTCGAATGTCAAAAATGGAAGCCGAAGGTGATCATGAAGGTTTAATCAAACTTTATCGGCAGGCTACCCAGTTTGTTGCTGTCATTGCGGGTGCAACTGGCCTTACAGTGGCCTACTACTCCGAATCCATATTATGGCTCTGGACTGGTGATCGGCTCCTGGCCCAACATGCAGCTCCAGTTTTAACTCTTTATGCACTTGGTAACAGCGTATTAGCTGTTGCTGCTTTTCCGTATTACCTGCAGTACGCGAAAGGTAATTTACGCTTGCATTTAGTTGGAAATGCAGTTTTTGTAGTTTTACTTGTACCTGCTATTATTTTTGGTGCCAGCAAATATGGCGGAATTGGTGCTGGTTGGGCTTGGCTAGGTCTGAATCTATTTTCTTTTGTAGGGTGGCTCCCAATGGTGCACCACAAGTTTGCGCCAGGATTAAATGCTAAATGGTACATTGAAGATATTCTATCTATATTCCTGCCAATGATTATCATTGCTTTTTTTGTATTTAATGGGCTAAATTTAGGTGTTGAAAATCCATATAACATTTTTGTTGTGGCATCATTTTGTGTTTTTTTAATTTCTGTAGGAATTATGGGATCAAATTTTTTTCGATCAAGAATAACAAGTTTGATCTTGAAAGATAAGGGATTTTAGAATGAATACTCAAGAAAAAAAAATAAAATTATCAGTTTGCGTGATTACATATAATCATGAGAAGTATATTCGTCAATGCTTACAGAGTATTGTGGATCAAAATGTAGATTTCAATTATGAAATAATTGTAGGAGAAGATTGCTCCTCTGATGGAACAAGGCTTATAGTCCAAGAATTTGAAAAAAAATATCCAGAGATAGTTAGGCCAATTTATCAAGTAAAAAATATTGATGGAGGCTCGTATAATTACCTGAGTGTACATGCGGCTGCACGCGGTGAATACATAGCGCACATAGATGGCGATGATTATTGCTTGCCAGGTAAATTGAAGGCGCAAGTTGAATTATTGGATAGCGATCCAAGTTGTAATATTGTTTTCCATAGAATGAAGGGCTTGAAACCTTCTGGCGAAATTGTAAAGGACAACTTTCTCGATGAAATGAAAATAAGTGATTATAAATTTTGCCGCGCTGAAATTCTTAGATACATGGCAATCGGAATGCATAGTTCCAAAATGTATAGAAGGAAAAATAATGATTTTGAAATTCCGGATTTTCCAGTAATTGATTATTTTCTAAACGTAGAGCACATAAAAGAAGGACATGCACGCTTCGTGGGTAATGAATATCTTGGAGTTTATCGGATTGGTGGTGGTTTAGCTACGTCTGGGATTAAGTCAAGGATGATTTTGGCGAAAACCTTCATCTATTTTAGTAAAAAATATCCTCAATTTCATCCTGAAATAAATGTTGCTGCATTAACTTACTTTTTGGCCGATTTGAAAAACAAAAGAAAAACATGGATAATTTTTTTTAAAGTTTGGCTCGGAACTTTTAGTTGGAAGTCAATTCCGATGTTTTTTAATGGTTTAAAATTCATACGGCAACTAAGAATTGGCTGAAATAAATATTTATAATTTAAAGGTTATTCTATTTTGAGGGAAAATAATTTTAATGAGAAACAAAATAGTTATAAAAAACGCTCCAAATCTATCTAATAATTTCAATTAAAATTTATTTGTGATATTGTGAGGCTGACTAATTTTTCAATTACATTAATATTAATTGCAGTTTTAATATTAAATCCATATACTGCATTTGGGCCGGTGGGTTATTACTTTGCAATTCCACTTGTGATTTTGGCAGTTTCAAGCGGCCTAAAATACTCTAGGCTGGACATCATTGGTTTATTTTCAGTTTGTATTTTTATTTCATTGATTGGAGTTTTTTCTTCCGTCGTTCATGGTATATCGCAAATTGCTCATTTCAAAGCTTCTGTATTAATTATAACCAACTATTTGATCGGCGTTGGTCTATTTTTTCTTCTTCGTAAAAGTTTTAAATTTGATGATATCTTAATAATAGTTTTGTGTGTGGGTGTTGCAAACGGATTAACAATTTTGGCGCAAGTCCAGTATCCCCAATTTAGGGCTACTATTGAGTCGGTGTTGATAGAAAGCGGGAATATTGATTGGAAGGAGGGGTTTCGATATCGAGGACTAGCCTCGGGTGGCGGTGCATCGCTGTCCGTTCTTTCAGCCTTGATGGCTTATATAGGCTTGTATCTATATGGTATTGGAAGAATTGGTATATTTTCATTCTTGGCGTCGATTGCAATTTTGTCAGTATCAGTCTTGTTTGTGGGGCGAACTGGTGTATTGCTAATATTTATGGCTTTTCTGTTAAAAATTGTCTTGAGTGGATTTCGCAGCTTTAAATTACTATTGTTATTTTTAATATGCATCCCATTGGTCGTGCTGTTTGGGCATGATCTTATTGAAAATTATCTTATTTATCAATATGGGGAAGAGTTTTACTTTTATGCCCTTGGATTTATTTTGCAGGGTAAAGATGGAATAGATAATGAGGGTACCGTGGGGGTTCTTGCTGATTTTCTCATGGTTGTGCCAAAGCAGTTTCCGCAGGTATTTACTGGATATGGTTTTTACGGTGAGGGTAATTTCGAGCCTTGGACTGACTCGGGTTATTCGAGGATGTTTCTTTCTGTTGGATTTATTTTTGGATTTATTTACTATGTTTCGGTTGCCTTAATTTTCATGAAATCAGTACAGGGCAAAATAATATTGTTTTTGCCACTTATTATTCTATTGGCTATCGCAGAAGCAAAAGAGCCATTGTTGTTGACAGGTTATTCGTCTCGCCTTTTGTTTATGTTGTTGGGGTTTTGGGTTGCTGAGAGAGTTTACAACTCAAGGCGAGTGACAGATATCTCGCTGCACACGACATGATGACGCCGAGGCCGTTTAAGGTTGCGCTGGTCATTACCCATCTCGGCACAGGTGGTGCAGAGGCTATGTTGCTAAAGATTTTGCAGCAGCTAGATCGGAGCTATTTTACACCCACAGTTATTTCTTTGATGGGCTTGGGTGAGATTGGCCCGCGTATCAGGGCTTTGGGTATTCCAGTATACACAATTGATATGTCGTATAGTTTAATCAGCATTTTTAAGTTGGTTAGATTATTTATAATGTTTCGCCGCTTAAAGCCAGATTTGGTACATACATGGATGTATCACGCTGACTTATTGGGGGGGGTAGTAGCGCGCCTTTCTGGTTGCAGTCGAGTTGTTTGGTGCATTCGTCAAAGTAATCTATCCCCCTCAGAAAACAAGCGATCTACTCTCATCGTTGTTAAGGCATGTTCGCTGTTTTCACGCTGGGTGCCATCCCAGATAATTTCTTGCTCGCAACGCGCCGCAGAGGTCCACGCCTCTGTTGGGTATCAATCTGACAAGCTGCACGTTATTCCAAATGGTTTTGATTTGATGCGTTTTGTTCCAGATAAAAGTTCACGTATTAAGGTTCGCGCAGAGTTGGGTTTGGGGACTGATACGCCGCTAGTGGGTTTGATTGCGCGTTTTGATTCTCAAAAAAACCATATTGGGTTTATTGAAGCAGCTGATCAGGTGCATCGGCAGATGCCAAGTGTTCACTTTTTACTCGTTGGGACTGGCGTGACCAACGCTAATGCAGTTCTGAATGACGAAATTAAAGGAAAGGGTTTGCAGCACCATATGCATTTATTAGGGCGGCGTGATGATATCCCTCAATTAATGGCATCGCTTGATGTGCTGGCCTCCAGTTCGCATGGTGAGGCATTTCCTAACGTGCTCGGCGAAGCGATGGCTTGCGGTGTACCTTGCGTGGTTACAGATGTCGGCGATAGTTCCGAGATTGTGGGGAATACGGGGCGAGTGGTCGCTGCTGGTGATATGAAAGGTCTCGCGGAGAGTTTGGTTGAAATATTAAGTAGGCCACCTGAGTATCGCAGTGACCTGGGAGTCAAAGCACGTTCACGTGTGGAGGCTAACTATGAGATATGTAAAGTGACGCGTCTGTACGAAAACTTTTATGTCCGAGTGATGGAAGATATATGTGCGGATTAACCGGATTTTTCGGTAGCAGTGCCTTAGGACACCGAGACGTGGTGAATGGGGTCTTGACGCGCATGGCGCAAGCCATCGAGTCGCGTGGGCCTGATGCCTTTGGTGCTTGGGTCGACCCTGAGGCTGGCATCGCCTTGGCTCATCGCCGTTTGGCCATCGTGGACCTCACACCTGCTGGGGCTCAGCCAATGGTGGCGGCGGGTGGGCGGTATGTGTTGGCTTTTAATGGCGAGATTTACAACCATTTGAAGCTCAGGGCTGAGTTGAATGGTGTTACTTGGCGCGGACATTCGGATACCGAAACTTTGTTGGCAGGGTTTGAGGCGTGGGGGGTAGTGGCCACGCTGCAGCGGGCCATTGGGATGTTTGCCTTTGCGCTGTGGGACCGCGAGCAACGCGTTTTGACCCTGGGCCGCGATCGTCTTGGCGAAAAACCCCTGTACTACGGTTGGCAAGGCCAAGGGGCGCAGGCGGTATTTTTGTTTGGCTCCGAGGTGTCGGCCTTGCGCCGCCATTCCGCGTTTGCCGCACCCATTAACCGCGATGCGCTGGCCTTGTACATGCGCCACAACTGCGTTGGCGGTGAGCACTCCATTTACCAAGGCATTTACAAGCTCTTGCCTGGCCATTTGCTAACCTTAGCCGCTGGGCAAACCGAACCCCGCGTGTGGGCTTGGTGGTCGGCTGCCGAGGTTGCGCAGCGAGGTGTGGCTCAGCCTTTTGCCGGTTCACCCGCGCAAGCGGTCGATGAACTCGAAGCCTTGCTGCTCAGCGCCGTGGGCCAGCAAATGGTGGCAGATGTGCCGCTGGGCGCGTTCCTCTCCGGGGGAGTTGATTCGTCCACCGTGGTGGCCTTGATGCAGGCGCAGACCAGCCGCCCAGTAAAGACCTTCAGCATCGGCTTTCACGAGGTGGGCTACAACGAAGCCGAACACGCCAAGGCCGTTGCCCAACACCTGGGCACCGAACACACCGAGCTGTATGTGAGCTCGCAACAAGCGCTCGACGTGATCCCCAAGTTGCCCACGCTTTACGCCGAGCCCTTTGCCGATTCGTCACAAATACCGACCTATCTAGTGAGCCAGCTGGCGCGGCAACACGTGACAGTCTCGCTCTCGGGTGACGCTGGTGACGAGCTGTTTTGTGGTTACAACAGATACCAAATGACGGCCCGGCTGTGGGGCAAGTTGCAGCGGGTGCCCAAGCCCCTGCGCCGTGCCGCCGCCGTCGCCATCACCGCTGTGCCTCCGTCGCGCTGGGACTCACTGGGCCGCATTTTCCCGGTGGCGCGTTTGGGCGACAAGCTGCACAAGGGCGCGGCCTTGCTGGGCCACACCACCGTGGCCGAGCTCTACCGCGGCATGGTGTCGCACTGGCCGGATCCCGATGCGTTGGTCTTGGGTGCACACGAGCCGGCCACGGTGTTGACTGGTGCGCAGCCCGCGCTCAAAGGCTTGAGTGAGGTGGAGCGCATGATGGCGCTGGACATGCTCAGCTACCTGCCCGACGACATCTTGGCCAAGGTGGATCGGGCCGCCATGGGAGTGAGTTTGGAAACACGGGTGCCATTCCTCGACCACCGCGTCGTGGAGTTTGCCTGGTCTTTGCCTATGGACTACAAGCTGCGCGGCGGCGTGACCAAGTGGCCGCTACGCGAGGTTTTGTACCGCCATGTGCCACGTGCGCTTATCGAACGTCCCAAGATGGGATTTGGCGTGCCCATCGACCACTGGCTACGCGGCCCGCTGCGCGACTGGGCCGAGAACCTGCTGAGCGAATCGCGCTTGAGGCAAGAAGGATTCTTAAACCCCGTGCCCATTCGCCAGAAATGGGCTGAGCACTTGTCGGGCCAGCGCAATTGGCAATACCAATTGTGGGACGTGTTGATGTTTCAAGCTTGGTTGGAAGAAAACCATCTGTGATTAAAAAACTGCTGTTTATTGTGAATGTAGACTGGTTTTTCTTGTCCCACCGCTTGCCGATTGCCTTGGCAGCACAAAAGGCTGGGTTTGAAGTACACATTGCCACGGGCATTACAAATAAGTTGGGTGAATTAGAGGCACATGGGCTAAAGGTCCATCCTCTGGGTTTGGTGCGTCGTGGCGTTGGGTTTCTGAATGCTCTCAAAACCATCTGGGACTTGGTGCGAATTTTTAAGCGTGTCACCCCTGATGTTGTTCATTTGGTCACGATTAAGCCGGTATTGATTGGTGGTTTGGTTGCTAGGTGGATGCGTGTACCGGCTTTGGTGTCAGCGGTTTCGGGTTTGGGTTATGTATTCATGGCTAATGGGTGGATTGCGAGGGCAAGACGTAGTTTAGTGAAGCGTGTTTATAAACTCGCGCTTGGGCATTCCAACCAGGTGGTAATTTTCCAAAACCCAGATGATCGCAACACATTGGTGGACGCTACAGCTTTACCCGCAAATAAAGTGGCCATGATTCGCGGCTCTGGTGTGGATTTGGCGCAGTTTTCAGTGGTGCCTGAGGCGGAGGGTCAACCAGTAGTTTTATTCCCTGCCCGCTTGCTAGCTGACAAAGGCGTGTTTGAATTTGTGGCAGCAGCCAGTGCGCTGCGTACCAAGGGAATTGACGCTCGCTTTGCAATAGTGGGACTGATTGACGCGGCCAATCCAACCAGTGTTTCGCAGGCACAGTTAGATCTTTGGGCTGCTGAGGGCGTGGTGGAGAACTGGGGCTATTGCACCGATATGCCGCAAGTTCTGACCAGAGCCAGTGTGGTGGTTTTGCCTTCCTACAGAGAGGGATTACCTAAGTCATTGCTTGAGGCGGCGGCTTGCGGTCGAGCCGTGGTGACTACCGATGTGCCTGGCTGCCGCGATGCCATTGAGGAGGGCTTGACGGGCATTTTGGTGCCGGTACGCGATGTGGAGCGATTGGCAGATGCGATAGAACAATTACTGGCCAATCCCGAGCGGCGCAAGGCGATGGGTTTTGCCGGTAGAAAGCTGGCAGAGCAAGAGTTTGATGTGAAGGCCGTGGTGAATAAGCACTTGGCCATTTACAAACGGTTGTTGGCATGACTCACTTAGTCAGCGAAGTTTTGGTTACTGGTGCCACTGGTTTCGTTGGTCATGCGGTGGTTGGGAAATTGGCTGTTGATGGTTCATTTGATGGTGTGGTGGCAGCAGTTCGCCGCGACGATGTTTCATGGCCAAAGGGCGTGGTGCCTGTGGAGGTAGGCGATTTATTGCCCACAACAGACTGGAGCGAAGCTTTACACGGCGTGGATGCCTTGGTGCATTGTGCCGCCCGTGTACATGTGATGCAGGAGGATGCAATAGACCCCTTGCAGGCCTACCGTGAGGTCAATGTGAAAGGCACGCTCAATCTTGCTCGCCAAGCAGCCCAGGCAGGCGTGAGCCGGTTTGTGTTCGTCAGCTCAATCAAGGTGAATGGCGAGGCTACCCAGCCTGGTCAAACTTTCTCTGCAGATGATTTACTGTCGCCATTGGATCCTTACGGTGTGTCCAAGCAGGAAGCCGAGCTTGGCTTGCGCGAGATTGAGGCGCAAACCGGTATGGAAGTAGTGATCGTTCGACCGCCGCTAGTGTATGGCCCGGGGGTGAAGGCCAATTTCGCCGCCATGCTGCGCTGGGTGGCACGGGGCATTCCATTGCCATTAGGTGCCATTCACAACACCCGAAGCATGGTGGCACTCGACAACCTAGTGGACTTGCTGGTGGTGTGCCTCAAGCACCCCACCGCAGCCGGACAAACTTTTTTAGTGTCAGACGGGGAAGACGTGTCCACCACCGAACTGTTGCGCCGTACGGCGCACGCCATGGGCAAAAAGGCTTTCCTGTTGCCTATCCCTGCAATTGCGCTGGAGATGAGTGCAACTTTATTAGGCAAGCGCGCGGTGGCACAGCGCCTGTGCGGTTCTTTGCAGGTGGACATCACCAAAACAAGAAGCCTGCTTGGCTGGTCCCCACCCTTGACCCTTGACCAGGGTTTGAAAAAGGCCGTTGAAGGCATGAAAACATGAAACGGTTGTTCGATTTGGCGCTGGGTTTGATGGCAGCATTAGTACTGCTTGTTCCCCTGGTGGTTGTGGCGGTGATGGTCCGGTTGACGTCTTCTGGGCCAGCTTTGTATTGGTCAGACCGCGTGGGCCGGCACAACAAGATCTTCAAAATGCCAAAGTTTCGCAGCATGCGGGTGGGCACGCCCGCAGTGGCCACGCATTTGCTAGCCAACCCAACGGCTCACCTCACACCAATAGGGTCATTCCTGCGCAAAAGCAGCTTGGACGAATTGCCCCAACTTTGGAGTATTTTGGTGGGGGACATGAGCTTCGTCGGCCCGCGGCCCGCTTTGTTCAACCAGCACGACCTCATTGAGCTGCGCACTGAGCAAAATGTACATACCTTGATGCCTGGCCTCACCGGCTGGGCCCAGGTGAACGGGCGTGATGAATTGCCGATTCCCCAGAAAGTGGCTTTGGACGCCGAGTATTTGCAGCGTCAGGGATTCTGGTTCGATATCAAGATCTTGTGGCTCACTTTTTTGAAGGTAGTGAGACGCGATGGAGTGTCGCACTGATGGCCAAGACCCGATTGCTGGTGGTGGGCGCAGGTGGGCATGGCCGTTCGGTGGCAGAGGCCGCTGAATTGTCTGGCCAGTTCGCGGTGGTAGGGTTCTCGATGATGGGCTGCCTGTCGGTACAACTGTTCTCAGTGCGGTCGTGCTAGGGTCAATGGCAAGTATGTCTCAACATTTGGCAGCTACTGACCAAGTCATTGTGGCCATAGGTAACAACGCGCTTCGAGAGAGGTTAACGCAGCAAGTGAATGAAGCGGGTTTCAAGTTTGCCACAGTGATTCATCTCAGTGCCATAGTGTCGCCGAGTGCGTCACTGGGTGCCGGGTCTGTAGTGATGGCCGGTGCCGTTCTGGGCACCGAGGCGACCCTAGGCGTTGGAACCATAGTGAACTGCGGCGCAATTGTCGATCACCAGGCCAAAGTTGAAGACTATGGCCATCTGGGCGTGAATGCCAGCATGGCGGGCGGGACAGTGCTGGGTCGAAACGCTTGGATCCAGGCAGGAGCGGCAATAGGGTACGGAGTTTGTGTGGCACCTGGCTCCATATTAGAGCCGGGTGTTTCTGTAATGAAGCAATAATTTTTTGGATTGGATGACTTGTATTCTTGTTACCGGCGGCGCAGGTTTTATTGGCGCCAACTTTGTGCTCGACTGGCTGGCCACCAGCGATGAGCCCATCATCAACCTGGACAAGCTCACCTACGCGGGCAACCCCGAAACCCTGGCCAGCTTGCAAGGCGACCCAGGCCACCAGCTGGTGCAAGGCGACATTGGCGACCGCGCCCTGGTCAGCCGCCTGCTGGCCGAGCACCGGCCCCGCGCGGTGGTCAACTTCGCGGCCGAAAGCCATGTGGACCGCTCCATCCACGGCCCGGGCGAGTTCATCCAGACCAACATCGTGGGCACCTTCAACCTCCTTGAAGCGGTGCGGGGCTATTGGAGCGACTTGCCGCATATCGACAAGTCATCCTTTCGCTTCCTGCATGTCTCCACCGACGAGGTGTATGGCTCTTTGTCCAAGGGCGATCCGGCATTCTCCGAAACCCACCGCTACGAGCCCAACAGCCCCTACAGCGCCAGCAAGGCCGCCAGTGACCACCTGGTGCGCGCCTGGCACCACACCTACGGCCTGCCGGTGCTCACCACCAACTGCAGCAACAACTACGGGCCGTACCACTTCCCCGAAAAACTCATTCCGCTCATGATCGTCAACGCCTTGGCGGGCAAGCCCTTGCCCGTGTATGGCGACGGCATGCAAATCCGCGATTGGCTCTATGTCAAAGACCACTGCAGTGCGATCCGCCGCGTGCTCGAAGCCGGGCGCTTGGGCGAGGTCTACAACGTGGGTGGTTGGAACGAAAAGCCAAACATCGAGATCGTGCAGACCATCTGCCAGTTACTCGATGAGATACGCCCCAAAGCCGATGGCGGCACCTACGCCAGCCTGATCGCCTACGTCACCGACCGCCCGGGGCATGACCGCCGCTATGCGATCGATGCCCGCAAGCTCGAACGCGAGCTGGGCTGGAAGCCAGCTGAAACCTTTGAGACCGGCATCCGCAAAACGGTGGAGTGGTACCTGGCCAACCCCGAATGGGTGCAGCATGTGCAAAGTGGCGCTCACCGTGAGTGGTTGTCAAAACAATACAAAGGGTGCGCAGCATGACCCGCAAAGGAATCATCTTGGCTGGTGGCTCCGGCACTCGTCTTTATCCCGTCACGCAGGCTGTCAGCAAGCAGCTGATGCCGGTGTACGACAAGCCCATGGTGTTTTACCCGTTGACGACGCTGATGCTGGCGGGCATTCGGGATGTGTTGCTGATCAGCACACCGCAAGACACGCCGCGCTTTAACGATCTGTTGGGTGACGGTAGCCAGTGGGGCATGAACATTCAGTATGCGGTGCAGCTCAGCCCAGATGGGTTGGCTCAGGCGTTCATCATTGGCCGTAATTTTGTGGGTAACCAGCCCAGCGCACTGGTTTTGGGTGACAACATCTTCTACGGGCATGAACTGGGTAGCCTGCTGGCCAGTGCTGATGCGCGGGCAGTGGGGGCGAGCGTGTTTGCCTACCATGTGCATGACCCTGAGCGTTATGGTGTGGTGGAGTTTGATTCGGCTTACAGAGCCATCAGCATCGAAGAAAAACCACAGAAGCCGAAGAGCAAATATGCTGTGACAGGTTTGTATTTTTACGATCAACAGGTGTGTGACATTGCCGCCGAAGTGAAGCCTTCTGCTCGGGGTGAGCTAGAAATCACCGATGTCAACAGGCGTTATCTTGAGATGGGGCAGTTGAACGTTGAAATGATGCGGCGTGGATATGCTTGGCTGGATACGGGCACGCACGACAGCTTGCTAGAAGCTGCCGGATTTATTGCAACCCTGCAAAAGCGCCAGGGTTTGATGGTTTCTTGCCCTGAGGAAATTGCATATCGGCAGGGGTGGATCCATGAGGATCAGTTGCAAAAATTGGCAGAGCCGTTGAAGAAAAACGCGTATGGGCAATATTTGCTTAGTCTAATCAAATAAAATCGATGCTCAAGTCTTGGATGAAGTGATGAAGGCGCGTTCAAACATATCAGTGGCCATGGCGACCTACAACGGAGGGCTGTATTTGCAGGATCAGCTTGCGAGTCTTGCCGAGCAGGAATCATCACCGCTGGAGTTGGTAATTACTGATGATGGTTCCAAGGACGATACCGTCTCGCTGATCAAAAGTTTTGCTCTGCATGCCCCCTTTCCAGTCCGGTTTGAGCAAAACACCGTGCGCCTTGGATACGGGCGAAACTTTTTAAAAGCTGCGTCCATGTGCAAAGGGACGCATGTAGCGTTTTGCGATCAAGACGATGTTTGGTTGCCTCATAAATTGAGTCAAGTCAGTGCTGTATTGACAACGAAGGACTATGACTTGGTTGCGCACAGCGCAAAAGTCGTTGACAGAAGCCTGAACTGGCTTGGAGTGAGCTTTCCGGATATCGACTCCACCAGACCTCTGACCGTTGAGGAAATGCGTGGCGGGCGCTTTTGGCCTGGATTCTCATTGACTGTTTCTCGGTCTTTGTTAAACGTGCTTGACTCAGAACTGGACCAGACTCAAAGACCTCATGACGAAAAATTCGCCCATGATGAGTTGATCTGCGAGTTGGCATGCGAGCAACGATCATGCTTTGTGATTTCCGAACCGCTAGCGCTTTACCGACAGCATGGGAATAATTTGATTGGTTTCCATGGTGCCATGAAGGTTCGTACTGATAATTCAAGGACTATTTAACTTATGCCCTTCCAAGTCACCAAGCTGGCTTTGCCAGATGTACTGATGCTGGAACCTCGGGTCTTAGACGCCGCAGAAGGCTTCTTTTTCGAAAGCTTCAATCAGCGGGATTTCGAGGCTGCTACAGGCTTGAACGTGAAGTTTGTGCAGGATAACCACAGTCGGTCTGAATGCAATGTGCTGCGCGGACTTCACTATCAAATTCAGCACCCTCAGGGCAAATTGGTTCGTGTGATCAGTGGATCTGTGTTTGACGTTTCTGTAGATTTGCGACGTTCGTCACCCACTTTCGGAAAGTGGGCGGGTGTTGAGCTGACTTCTGAAAATAAGCGCCAGCTGTGGATTCCTCCGGGTTTTGCGCATGGGTTCGTTGTCACCAGTGAAAGCGCAGAATTTTTATACAAAACCACCGATTATTGGTTTCCCGAACACGAGCGCAGCTTGCTGTGGAACGATCCAGGAGTAGGTATTGAGTGGCCACTTGATGGAGCACCTAAACTTGATGGAGCACCTAAATTGGCTGCGAAAGATGCTGCTGCTAAGGTTTTGGGTGAGGCAGAGGTTTTTGCATAGCATGGATAACAACAAGCAAATGGACTCGGGACTCGGGACTCGGGACTCGGGACTCGGGACTCGGGACTCGGGACTCTTGCGGGATTTCACATCATGGGTGAAATCATGATCCGAGCTTTGAGTCGTTTT
>Ga0247843_1002801_pt1 | contig 30331 bp, 26 predicted proteins | sample LaCruzMarch2017__FD_192420 | JGI IMG/M metagenome (GOLD analysis project Ga0247843, IMG submission 192420) | Freshwater microbial communities from meromictic Lake La Cruz, Castile-La Mancha, Spain - LaCruzMarch2017_8m | ecosystem: Environmental > Aquatic > Freshwater > Lake | place: Spain... | reverse complement strand
CCGCGGCCGCCGGCGGCGATGCCCATCTTTGCAGCCAAGAGAATGGCCACGATCGAGAGCGCCCAAACAACGCGCGAACGGGGGGGATGGAAAATCAGAAAATAGAACTGCAGCAAACCCAGCAGACAGATCTGCTGGCCGAAGGTGCAAAGATCCAGCAGCGATGTTGTATACCGGTCGGGGACCCCCGGTTGCTGGACGGTCGCAAAAAAGAACGTAACGATGATGCCGGCGGCCAAGGTGACCGGCACCGCATCGAGGAAACGCACTTTCCGGTAATTCATCCAGAGAAGGGCGACGCCTGCCAGGAAGAGCCTGCCGGGGCCGTTGAGCAAATCCAGGTTCTGCTTCCAGAGCGACAAGTGAAAGTCACCGCGAATCAGAATGGAGGTAAAAACGGCAACGACTGGAAAGGCCAACGCGATGAACATCCACGCCGTGGCCGGATCGGGAAAAAAGGCTCTAAGCGGCAATCGGGACTTGAGGATTCCGTAAGCGCTGACTACCCCCAGCACCACCAGCCAAGCCTCCGTCCAGTTTTTGAGCGTCAAGTAAAAGAGCGGAAGCAGGGCGACCGCCATGGCCAGAAGCGTCGTGTCCCAAGTGGGTGACGCCTGTGGCACGACAAATCGTACAATCCTCATGAAGTGACCGCGTAATTGCTCCGCCCGTAAAAGGTTGCCTGAGTTTGCTCTCATCGGATTTGGCATATCCATTCTTTCAAGCCACCAATCTGCTCCCCCCAAGAAAAGCCCTGAGCGTATTTGCCGCGAAGATTTGCACCATCTTGTATGAGCAGGGAGATTCTTTTTTGCGATACTCTTCTTAGTGCTTCCGACAAGGCGCTGGGCCGGTCGGCATTATACCACATCACAGAATCTCCAAAAGCATGCTGGAGAGTCGGGGTGATTGAACTCAAAATAGGTCGCCCCAACTGCAAGTAATCAAATACCTTCGAGGGAAAATTGTTATCGTTGCCATATCCCGCTGGCCTTGGGTTAACGAGCATATGGCAACTTGATGCCCAATGCCCCAAATCCTTGCGCTCCTTGAGGAAACCCACCCACTCAATTCTCGGGTCCGAGGCCGAACGCTGCTGCAACTCACCAGTCTTGGACCCGTCGCCAGCGATAGACAGAACAAGATTAAGATCGGGATCGGCTGCAAACGCCTCGAGCAGATCTTTCAGGCCGGCGTAGTCAGAGTGGGATCCGAAGTAGCCAATGCGGGTGATTCCATCGGCTGGCGGAGTTTGCACACTATCCAGCAAGCCATCCGCTTGCGCACCACCAGGAAACCAGCGCCATGGAATATTCTGGTCACGACAAAAACGTTTCGAGGACAAACTTGCCGAAGCAACGCCGCGAAAATACGGCAACATGGCTTCGTCAGGCCAGTGCAACGGCTTGAGTTTTAGCCTCAGGCGCTTGAGAAGCGGAAGATTTTTCCCAAAATGTCTGCTATCAAGAAACAGCAGAATGCGCTTCACGTCCCGATCGTGTCTGGCCAGAAAGCGGGTGAAGGCGCTTCCGATCGGATGGGAGTTATAGACGATGAAGCAATCGGGTTTCCAACCCTGACGGCGCCAGCCGAGATATTTTGCCCGAAGTCGGACGAAGCTCGGGTAAGCCTGAAGATCTTTGCCAAGTTTTCCTTGCAGCAGGAAGTGCTGAGGATTGCTTCCCTCGACATCCGGCAGTTTAAGCTTTCGATCAACGATGGAAGCCACACGCACCTCAGCATCGCTACCCAGATGCTTGAGTAGACGCCCCTCCCACAACTGGCCCGCACCGTTTTGCTTCGGATATCTGCGGATCAAAGATTCTGGTAAATGGAAACCGAGATAAAAAAATTTCATTTTCTATCGCTTACCGACTTTGGTCCGGGAAACTGCCACGGTGTGCGGGATTGAATACCCTAAGTCTTCCGCCGGAGCAGAGTAAGGCGCTTGTGCAGTCTTCTTTTCTTCCTTTGCCAACGGTCAAACTTTTTGAAAAGGTTTGTGCATTCATCCTCCCACGCGCGGAAGTTACCCGAAGCAACATCCGAAAGCTGGCCAGTCCAGGAATGGTCGTTCTCGTAACCCAGCTCAATGAGCATATCCGCCATTTCGGGGTGGCGGGCGAGCTGTTCTTTGACTCGCGGAAGGTGATTCTTCCACGAATCCATCCGGCCAGGATCAACCCTTCGAAAGCCGTTCAGTGCCTGGACAGCGTCTTCCGAAGGACGCGCCCTCTCGTGGTAAGATGAAAAGCAGCCCCTTCTTTCCAGAAAGGGCAAAGCGCTCTCAATAACACCCTGAATGCTGTCGGGGTTTTCGATCAGTTGCTCGTAGCGAATCTCGAGGAATCTCGGGTGCGAGCGCAGACGTCCAGCGGCAACTTGGGCTTTTTTCCATGAGGGGAAATTCGTCGCGTAGCATTCGGTTGCCTTGCCATGAATGCTGCAGATAACAGATCGGGGATCGCGGTAGATGTGAACACCGTAAAGGTCGCTATCTGCATCAAGAAGCGGTGCAAGAAGCCCAACTTCCCCGGGACATTTTGAGATGTATACCGAAGGGTTGGTAGGAGGTGGAAAAAGTATACTTCTTTCATGTGCCGAGTCCCCACTGCATTTGAAAGAAGAGCGCATCATCTCAACAAGCAGGGTCGTTCCACTTCGCCCACAGCCAGTCACATGCATGTGTTTCATCCTGCTTTATACAAAAGCCCTTCAACCCTTTTGATTACCACGATATTCTGGAATCCTCGAAGCGAGCCAGGTTTTCAGCTTCTCACTATCGCCAGCCGCTTCACGATAAACTGAGTGCAACTCGGTGACTAGATCCCCAGACCGGTTGGAGCGATTGTTGCGCAGGCGGCGGAGCTTAGAGTGACTCGTCGGTTCCACATTTTCCATTTCATGGATGGGCTCCTCGTAAAGCTTTTCACCGGGGCGCAGTCCGGTGAAGGTGATCTTGATGTCCTCGTCCGGCTTGAATCCGCTCAACTCAATCATCTGCCGCGCAAGGTCGACGATTTTGACGGGCTCGCCCATATCGAGAACAAATATTTCCCCACCCTTGGCCTGCAGAGCGCTTTGCAGAATAAGTCCGACGGCCTCCGGAATACTCATGAAGTAGCGGGTCACTTCGGGATGAGTGACCGTGAGCGGTCCTCCCGCCGCAATCTGTCGCCGGAAAGTCGGGACGACGCTCCCGGAGGAGCCTAAAACATTTCCGAACCGGACAGCCGCAAAAGCGCAGTCCGCTTCCGCGAGCGACTTTTGTTCGATCAGCATTTCCGCCAAACGTTTACTGGCCCCCATAACATTTGTCGGGTTCACCGCTTTGTCGGTCGAAACGAGGACAAACTTTGCGGTGCCGTGCCCGGCGGCCAAGCCCGCGACAATACTGGTGCCGATGGCGTTGTTGCGTATGGCCTCGGCGGGCTGGCTTTCCATCAATGGAACATGCTTGTGAGCAGCTGCGTGAAACACCAGCGCCGGTTGATAATTGGCAAAGAGCCTGGTCATGGCTTCCTGATCGCAAACACTGGAAGCGCTGGCGACAAGGTCGACGTGCCGGTGCGATCCGATCAACTCCTGCTCGATGGCAAAAAGGGCGGGTTCACTGCGCTCGACCAAGATCAGCTTGGCCGGATTCTGTTCGGCAATTTGCCGGCACAACTCGCTGCCGATACTGCCACCCGCCCCGGTGACCATGACCGCCCTGTCTTTGATCAAAGCTTTGATGCCTTCGTGGTCGAGAGTAACCGCCTCGCGTCCGAGCAAATCCTCAGGATCGACCCGCCGGAGATGACTGACGGTCACTTGCCGGTGCAGCAATTGCGCGACAGAGGGAAGAATGTCGTGGTCGACGCCCAGAAAATTGATCTGCTCGACGAGACGCTTGATCACCGCGGGTTTGGCCGTCGGCATCGCGATGATGATTTTTTGTAGATCCAGCTCCTCGACCAGCGACGCAAGCTTGTGCATCGGACCGAGCACTTGCTTGCCATGGAGGGTACCGCCAATTTTGGAGCGATCGTCGTCGACAAAACAGACGACCTCCAAGCCGAGTCCCTGCCGTCCCTGAATATCGCGCAAAAGCGCCGCACCTGCAGTCCCCGCCCCCAAGATGGCCGCTCGTCGCTTGCGGCCGGGACGCGTGCGGTCGCCGGAGGCCGACCCCTTTTCGCGATAAAGGCGGAGGGCCGTGCGAAAAGTGGTCAAACCGAGGAACGAAAGAACCATGTCCGACACAATCACACCGCGGGGAACGACGCCAAATCCCCCCAAAACGAACCAGATCGTGATGGCGATGAGCGCTGAAATACCCATCGCCGCCGCGATGCGCTTTGCATCGGGCATGCTGAAATAAGTCAGGAGGGTCCGGAACTGTCCGAAGAAAACCAGGGCCACCAGTTTGAGCGGAAGCAACCACATCAGCGACTTCCAAAACCTGGTCCAGTATTCCGGGGCCACTTGGAAATCGAAGCGCAACCACAGGGCGAAGACCAACGACAGGAAAAGAATTACGGAGTATGCCGCCAGCAGGACCGTCAGGCGGCCCAAGGAGGTCAGGTGATTGTAAAGTCGGACACTCACTCAGTTGGAAAGAGTACGGCGCCGGAGGAGATCAAGAAACGGCAAAAGATTACTTGGCATAAAACGTTCTCCTGTCGTTTAAGACCGCTGATTGCCCGGCACCACACGGTCACCGGAACCTTTTCCGGTTATGGTCATGAAGATGTAACGGAAGTAATCCTTCGCGCCGAGCGAAGCAAGCATCCGGGCATCCGTCTCGGCGAGCAGTTGCGGCGTGGACATGTCGATATCATTGACTTGGGCGAGGCCGGTGATCCCGGGACGCGCCTCGAACACTCCCAACCGCTCGCGGGCCTCAATCAATTCTTGTTGGGCAAGAAGACACGGGCGCGGGCCAACCAGGCTCATCTCATCTTTCAAGACATTCCAAAGCTGAGGAAGCTCGTCGAGCTTGGTGCGCCGCAAAAATTTCCCGAAGGCTGTCACGGCCGAGGCATCGGCCAAGTGGGTGGCAACATCAGCCGTTCCGGGTCGCATGGTGCGAAATTTGACCAAGGTGAAGGGCATTTTGTTCCGACCGACGCGGGTTTGGCGGAAAAACGGGGAACCCGTATCACACAAACCCGCGATCGTCACAATGAGGAGCAACGGACTGGCCAAAATAAGACCCACGGCGGACAACACAATGTCAAAAAAGCGCAACACAGTAGTCGAAAATCCAGGAAGCGAGGCAACAGAGGTTACAAAGCGATTTTTGACTGATATCAAGGCCGCTTTACTAGCGTCCGCCTGAGCCCATCATTCATCGTAAACCGCGGCGTCCAGCCGAGTTCGTGCCGAGTCGGCTCGCTATCGACGTAAAGCGAAGAGGTCAATTTTCTCAATGCGCCCAGTCCCGGAAGTCGCACGAGGGCTTTAACAATGCTCTCGGGAAACGGAAAAAGCATTGGGGGGTGGCGGATTGCTTTGTTTGTAACTGAATCACTGGACACTGGACACTGGGCACTCTTATTCGCCCTCGCGATCTTCTCGATCAGCTCCGCTGTCGAGAGATCCTCCCCGTCGCTCGGATAAAAAGTTTTCCCAAACGCAACGGGATTGCCAAGGCAGGTGGCGACCAGATCGACCAGATTTTCTACGTAGATGAAACTGCGACGATTACGCACCGACGCTAGTGGTAATGGTATGCCCGTTTTAACCAGCTTCACCAGTAATCCGAAGTTGGCTTTGTTGCCCGGGCCATAGACGAGCGGCGGGCGAAGGATTGTCCAGGCGCAATCCGAGTCGGCCAACGCACTCTTAGTGGCCTCTTCGGCCGCCAGCTTCGAGCGGCCGTAATCCGTAACCGGGTGCGGGACCGTTCGATCGGTCAGCAATTCATCCGACTCCGAAGCAACTGCATGGCAGGAGCTGAGAAAGACAAAATGCTTTACGCCAGCAGTCAAACACTGCTCGACCAGCCTGGTAGAACCTTCGGTGTTTATCCTCAGGTATTTTTGCCACGCTTCGCGTTGGTTTTTTCCCGGGCGAATGTGGGCCAGACCCGCCAGATGCACCACAGCCTCGATACCGGTCAGCGCTTCGCTCCAATCAGCTTTCGGACCGAGTTCGGGTGAACGAACATAAACAATCCCGGGTTGTTCGATCCGGGAACGGCTGGCCGCAGTGACTGCTTGTCCTTGCTGGCGAAGCTTGACGATCAAGTTGCTACCGACAAAACCGGAAGCACCTGTCACCAAAACCTTCATTGGCTTTCGCCTCTAATTACTGGTGGACGACACAAAGTGACACGTAAAGCGGGGCTAACCGACCTTGGAACCAGCGGCTGATCGATAGATCTTGAGCATTTTGTCCGCCATTTTTCCGGCCGAGTACTCGTTCGCGGCTTTGACTTGCCCAGCGGCACCCATCATCCGTGCTTTTGCTCCGTCATTCAACAAATCCAAGAGAGCGGCCGCCAAAGCGACGGGGTCCCCGGGTTGCACAGTCAGTCCGGTCTTGCCGTGTTCGTTGACGAAGTCGACCCCGTTGTTCAAGCGCGTGCTAACCACTGGCTTTCCGCTGGCCATGGCCTCAACCTGCACAATACCGAAAGCCTCCGCGGATGTAACCGAAGGTAGGCAAAAGACATGGCAAGCTTGGTAATGAGCCGGTAAAAGTTGGTCGGGAACGAAGCCCAAAAAGTGCACCCGCCGGCCGACGCCCAATCCGTGCGCGAGTTCTCGGAGATGATCCGTGAGCGGACCGTTTCCCCCGAGCAGAAGGTTCACATCGGAAGGCATCTTTGCCACCGCCTTGATGAGGACATCAAATCCTTTGTAGCTGACATGACGACCGGCGGCGAAAATGCGGCGGCCAGGATATTTTGCCGCGATGACTTCTGTTTCCGGGGCGGGCTCGGAAAATTGGGTGTGGTCGAAACCGTAGGGGACAATCTTGATCCGATCATCGGAAGACAGCGAAGCCAATACCGGGGAGGAGGAGACATGGGATGGCGTGGCGACAACGATAGCGGCGGCACGTTGCAACGCGTGCTTGAGAAAGGGGGCGTAAAAGAGCCGCATAGTTTTCTGCCGCACGATATCGGCATGCCAGCTAATGACTCGCGGAATCCTCGACGGCAGCATCATGGAGGCGAGGTGCGACATCGGGTCAGGGAAGTGCAGGTGCACGAGGTCGAACTTTCTCTTGCCGTGCAAACGGCAAGTCTGAGCCGCCAAACCAGGCGAGAGGGCCAACGTGCCGTCGACATTCCAACTGGCCGTGCGAATAACCGGAATTCTTGTAGCTGCGCGCAGCGCTGATCCTTGGCTGTTGCGACTGGTCACGGCATGCACGAAATTGACCTCGTCCTGCAAAGACCTCATGAGGTGCAGGGTATGCGTCTGGATACCACCCGGAGTGTCGTCAAAAAAACGACCGTAGCAAAGAATGCTTAGTTTCGAACCCTCGGTGCTTTTGTTCATCACTACTTCGACCGGCGACGTCTTTGCAGAGACTCGTGAAAAACCGACTCCATTTCCGAGCTAGTTGTCTCCCAAGAAAATTTTTGCGCCTGCATTCTGGCCCGCTTCGCCAACTCCTCCCGCCAGGGTCCCGATATCAGGGCGATGAGCCCGTTGGCGATGGAAGTTTCATCAAGCGGATCCACCACGACAACCGCATCGCCGCCAACTTCCGGTAGTGAGGAGACGCCCGAGACAAGGGCAGGCGTTCCGCGGGAAAGTGCCTCCAAAACGGGAAATCCAAAACCCTCGTAAAGCGAGGGCATGGCGAGAAACCGTGCCTCCGCATACAACGCGGAAAGTTGTGCATCAGTCACATAACCCGTCGAAACAACATCGCTGCCCAGGTCTTTGTCCTTGAACAAACGCGGTAATTGCAGCCCACCCCAGCCCCGGCCGCCCACGATAACCATCTGCGCTTTGGCCCGTATTTCGGCCGGAACAAGGGCATACGCTGAGACCAACCTTTCCAGGTTTTTGCGCGGTTCCAGGGTTCCGACGAAAAGGAAATAGGGACGGCTTATTCCGAACTCCGCCAAAAAATCCAAACCGGCCGTGTTCCCGCACTGCTCGAATCCTGCACCGGGATAAACAATCCGGATCTTGTCGGCGCAGCGAGGAAACTCGCGGCGCAAATCGGCGGCTGTACTCCGGGAGTCCGCAACCACCCGGTCGGCCCACCGCATGGCTGGAGGCATGAGGATGCGTTCGGCCCACAGGGTGCTTTTCCTCATGGTCTGAGGATACTTCCGCCAAACCAGGTCGTGAATAGTCACCACCCGGCCGGTCGCCGCGGGTAGAAGGAAAGGCAAACGGTGCGAGGTTCCCCAAAGCACGTCGACGCAGTCGTGGGCCGCCCACTGGGGAAGCGTAGTCTGCGACCACAAGATTTTGGGCAACTCTCCACCACCCCGCCCTACCCGCAATTTGATCCTCTCATCCAGCAAATAGGCGCTTGATAAGGGCCCGGGGAGGTAACAAATAACTTCCAGCTCCCGGCGGCAAAGATGATTGCAAAGTTCCGCGGTGTAGCGCCCGATCCCAGTCGGCGGCAAACAAAGCAGGCGGGCATCAACGCCAACTTTCAAAGGTGTTTTTTTCAAAGCGTACCGGATGTCGCGGCGGCAACCAACTGATTGGCACTGTCCTTCCAGTCAATCCAGCGCCATTCTGCAGGAGGTCTTGGCGCAAGATCAGCTTTGTCACGCTGGTAGGAGGTCACTAATGCTTTCAGCGACTTGGGGTCGGTCAGATCAAAATAGGCCACAAAGTCCCCGCCGACTTCCCGGAAAACGGGAAGATCGCCCGCCATGACAGGAAGCCCTCGTTGCAGCGCCTCGACGATGGGCAACCCGAAGCCCTCGGCATGCGAACTGATGAGAAGTGCATCCGCATGGCGGTATGCATAATCCAAACCATCATCATCCAGCTTTGCGAACCAGAACAGCTTGCTGCCGGCATGGGCATGGTGGCGAATACGGTCCACTAACGCCTCACATTTCCAACCAATACCCCCTACCAGGCACAATTTGGATTCACTGCCCTCGCGCCACAGTTTGTCGAAAACATCGAGAACGTAAGCATGATTTTTGCGTGGCTCCAACGTCCCTACCATGAGGAAGACAGAAGCCGGATCTGCGAAAACATCGGCAAGTTCACCGGGCGTACCACCGCTGTTCTCCCTCAAATCAAGCTCCGACCCCAAATGGAAATAGGAATAGGTGAGGCGCTCAGACCGTTCTTGTCCGATTCTCCCGGCTACCGCTTCCCGCAGCTCGTCGCGCACTGTGCGCGAGATGCAGGCAAATCCATCGGCATGCTCCACCACCCAGGCAAACCACTTCGCGTAGATATCGCACAGACGCTTTTGGAAAAATTCCGGATGAGTGAGGGGTATAATGTCATAAACGACCGCGGTGAGTTTGACACCTTGCGCCTTGAGGCCGACGATATGCTTGAAGTACTGCTCCTGCCACGTCGAGTCCAGCAGGACCAATTCGTCCCCGGGTTCGACGACAAGCGGGGAAGCACGGGTGGACAGGGGGCTGAACCCGGATTTTCGAAGAACAAGCATCAACGCGGCAAGCGGCAGGCTGAAAAAGCGGCACAGAGACCGGAGGAAGCAGCCTGAGGCCCACTGGCGACCATCATGAAAATTAGACAAGCCCGCACGTAGCCGAGCCAATTTGGGGTATAGGTTAGCGAGGCCTCGGGCATCCCGTCTGCTCGGGACCAAGCTTCGAACCTGATACGTCTTACCCCCGGCCAGAACAACCGGTAAACATATGCGTTCCGAGGTCGGTGGCGGCAAGTTCGCCACAATGTTGCGGACCACGCGCTGGATACCGGAGTTGACTCCAGGGTGCCAGAAAACGTTGGTGCAATCGAAAAGCAACCTCATTCCCGGTATATCTTATCGCCCCACCTTGTTATTGCGGTGTCTAAGCAAGTAGTGTCGCAGATCTTTGACCATCTCGCGCAAGTACTTTCGCATGATGCTCGAGCGTGGGGTGGGATCCTCGGTGGTGAAGACCGGATGCTTTGCCGGCTCGGCAACATAGCCTTCGGCCCTCGGACAGGCAGGGAACGGGAAATACCGCACGCTGTAACCTGTCCCCATGAGGAGCTCGATAAAAAATTTCTGGGTGAACCCCAATTCCATCCACCCGCAACGATTCATGCACCAAAGCGATGCCGCATCGCGCCTCAGCCCCCATGGGTAAGGAAGCATGTTGGTTTGCATGCCAAAAAGCGGTTCACCGCAAAAAACAATTTTCCCACCGCCCTTGAGCTTTGCATGCAGCTTCCTGAGCAACTCCTGGAAATCTATGCAGTGATGAAAGGATTCGAAAAATATGATGCGGTCAAACTGACGGTCGGCAAACCCGTCGCCGAACACTCCTTGCTCGAGTGATATGTTCAGATCCAGCTTCCGGGCCTGACCGGCGATCTGGTCGAGCCAGCGCTGGTCGATGTCAACGGCATGGCAATCCAAGCCGCACCGAGCCAGCATCAGCAAAACTTGGCCGCTCCCGGGTCCGTATTCAAGGACAGATCCCGTGGATTTAAGATCGATCATCTTAAAGATCTGAGCCCAGCTATGCAGAAACTCAGAAAGCAACATGGGGTCGGCGTAGGACCAGGGATGAACATTCCCAGCGCTTGTATCGTCTGAGAAATGAGCTGCAGCGGCTTTTTCATTCGTGACGGGATCATACGGGCTCTGGCGACCGGTGATGAGCTGATGCTCGGCAAGAACCTGCTGTTTGTAAGCGTCCGACAAAGGGTCTAATCGCCCGAAATTTCCCGACAGGGGCATTTCGACGGCAGTTGTGGAGAAACGGGTAAGATCCGCGGCGTCAAGCGCGTCAATCGTCAGAAAATCTCTTTTGAATGTCTCGTAGGAAACTTTTTTAGGCATAAGTAGAATAGGTCAGACCTCCGGAGAAGACCCCAAGACTGGTTTCATCGCTGTTGGGCATTTTGCTCACCTTCGATCAAAAGTGTCACCAACTGCTCGAACCTGATACGCGCGGACCATCCGAGCAGTCGGCGGGCTTTTTCCGGATTGCCGACGCTTTGTGCGATATCCAGCGGCCGGAGCAGCGAACGATCCGCATCGACATGTTCCTTGGCTGCCAATCCAAGCACAGCAAAAACCTGGTCAACGAACTGCGAAAGGGAATGCATCTGACCGGTGGCAATGACAAAATCTTCTGCTTGGTCGTGCTGAAGAATCCGCCACATCGCTTCGACGTATTCCGGAGCCCAACCCCAGTCCCGGTGGACATCGACATTGCCGAGTTGCAGACGCTCCTTGGATCCGTTGGCTATGCGGACGGCCGTCGAGACGATTTTTCGGGTGACAAAGCGGGAGGGGCGCAAGGGAGACTCGTGGTTGAAGAGAACGCCCGTGGCAGCGAAGAGCCCGTAGGCCTCGCGATAATTCGCCACCGCGTAATGAGCCGCCGCCTTGGCAGTGGCATAAGGGCTGCGCGGGTGGTATTTGGTCTCTTCATCAGCCGGCCTTTCGGTGTTCCCGAACACTTCGCTTGAACCGGCATTGTAAAAGCGGCATGGCTTCTTCAAAAGCCGGATGCACTCCAAAAGGTTCATTGTTCCGATGAGAATGCTGTCGAAAGTCTCAACCGGATAGGAGAACGACATTCCCACTGATGTTTGCCCGGCCAGATTGTAGATCTCATCCGCGTCGGCTTTCTGCAATGCCGTGAGGACACTCCTGAAATCCGAGGTTACCATCGAATTCAATTGCAGGTGATTCTTGATGCCGAGCGCACTCAGGTTGGTAAAAGATGAGACCTCATGATCCCGTGACGTGCCGTGGACTTCGTAGCCTTTCTCCAGCAGGAGCTTGGCCAGATAGGCGCCGTCTTGACCGGAAACGCCGATGATTAGGGCTTTTTTCATACAGTGGGTAATTTTTCGAGCTGCGACGACGCAAGAATTGACGAGCTACTGCTCTGCGGCAAGCGGCTTCCCGTGAAGCAGAAACAAACCTATGGGAGAAAGTAGCATACGAGCGGCTCTGTGGCAGGCTGCGTTCCCCAAGGCCCCTCGCGCAACCATCGAAGCGCTCAGCCTTATCAGTCCGCGGCGCACAGAGGACGAAAGAACTGCAGCTGCAAGCAAGTTCTCCACCGCGTAGTCAACATCGGGAACAGGCTCATCATGCCATGGTATGTGCGCCTTTAAGGAGCGCAGGGCAAGGGTGAGATGGGCGCCGCGTCGGTTAACGTTGTCGGACATGTTGACGGGAAACACTTTTGCTAGATCAACCTCGCGTCTGAAGCGACTCCGGACACCTAAGAATTCATCGTTTGCCGAAGACGAGACTTGGGAGATCCCCTTTGGATTCTGATAAAATGCGGAGAGCACCCGCGGAATATGGACGGCCTCCATGCCTTGTGCGACCATCCGGCACAGAACCTCGTAATCACCAACAGCTCTATAAGCAGGATCAAACCCGCCCAGATCCCGTAGCGACGAGGTGCGCCAGAACTGGGTGCACGAAGTGTAGCAGAAAAAAAGTGCGGTCTCTGCTCTGTAGGGCTGATATCGGACGGATTTCCATGAATCCGGCCAAGGATAATCTGCGTTCGGCACTGGAGACCAAACTGAGTCGGCATAAGCAAGTGACGCGACCGGGTGGGACTCCATTGTCTCAGCGAAGAATTTCAAAGCATCCGGGTGAAACGAATCGTCGGTGTTGGCATTGACGAAATACTTTCCTGACGCCTTGGATAAAGCACGGTTCCATGCGCAGTAGAGGGTTTCCCTCTCGGTGCGCTCGTAGATCAACCGTGGGAATTTACTTTCATAAGACGCACAGACCGATTTCTCGTCCTCGCTAGATCCGCTATCTATCACTACCACCTCGAAACAACCATCAAGGGATTGATCCAAAAGTTGGGCCAGACGCGCGCGCAGGTAATCCGCGGAGTTGCATGTGGAAATGGCGACCGTGCAGACCATAGTATTGCCGGAAATCTCTTTCCTTTCAGCCTACCACATACTCGCCCCGGGCCACCCGCCAGGCGGTGCGCCACCATCCGGGACCCGTGTCACGTGAATGGAAACCCGCATGCATATCGCGGGCCGAGCGTACCCGCACTTGGAGGAACTCGCGAGGAATACGGAAACGGGCGGCCGCAGCACGGAGATCTCGGCAATAGGGACTGTAAACATGACGGCGCAAACCGCGGGTGTTCAGCACGAGCTGCTGGCCGAGTCTCGGAGCCACACAAAAGGGGGTGACTTTTTGAAGGAGTGAAAAATGAAAATGAATCAACTTGTTCTCGTCCACATAAATCTGGCCGTTCTTATTCCTGAAGCGGCGACCCGAGACATTCCAGGGAGCGCAATTCACCCCAGGATCGCTCAAGGTCAGGACACGCGCATTCATGCGGGGAAATTTCTCGAGGTATTTCTGATCGGCGAATTTTCCCTGCTCGGGACGGTCGTGGCACCACTCCAAGCAGCGTTCCGCCCACCAGCCAGCACACGCCATGGCTGCAGGTGTGCGACGGAATCCCACCCACCCGGTGTTGAACTCACCGTACAGCTCAGTCGGCTGCGAGTGGGCCGCAAAGTTGTGGCGCGTCAAACAAACGTCGTATTCCCGGGCGGCCTCGGCAACGGGAGCAGGAGAGGAAAAAAAAGAGGTGTCTGCGTCGATATAAACCAGCTGCTGACCTTCCGAAAGATCCTGCAGGGTAGCCAGCACGAGGAACGGTGTTTGCGTGAAGACATAGGCCGCCTGGTTACGGTTGTCTTTCGCGGCAGCCAGTCTGGGCTCGAGCCGGCAAAGGTCATCAGTGCGCAACACGCGCACATGTGGAAGAGACAGAGCCTCCATAAAGGCGGCGCATTGCGGCGAAAGAGCCAAGACATGCAACCCTGATCCCGGCGCCCAGCGTTGCAGGGACTCATAAAGCGCCAACCCGCGATCGAGGTAGTGGTGATCGAACTTGGTGCAGAAATTCATTCTCGGCCTGAATGGTTGCTTTCATCTCCCGCCGCGATTGCCGTGGCCTCCATGAAAAGCGAGTCGGGCTTGCGCACCACGCCCTTCTCGTCGGTATCAAGGTCGAAATCGGCAAACCCGTGGATCGCGGATTCGACCGGACCGCAGACTTTTATGCGGGCAAAGCCCGCTTCGCGAAGTAGCCTGCCAAGGGAAAGGCGGTCGTACATCCAGCGGTGAAGTTCGCCGGAACTTCGAAACTTTGTCTCCGTCTTTTCCGTCGTGTCTGGGACGTCGTAAACGAGATTCGGATCAAGGGCCATGGACCGATCTACGGATTCGAGCCACACCCTTCCCTCCTGCCCGATCCGTCCCTCCACAAAGCCGCGCGAATTTAAGGGCCGGCTCGAAAGCAAACGACCCATGAAACCACCCGAGAACGAGCGTGTCATCTGGTCGAGCAGTTCCATGCACATCCATTCGTGCCGGTCTGCTGCCGATTGGTCTCCGTCCAGAGCAGCTCTCAGCTCCCTCAAGTAGAGCTCGGCAATAACTTCAAGATCGGGAACAACGACACGCAAGATGCCATCCGGCCGGAGTGCGCGCCGGAATTCGCGCAAAACACCAATAACCCTTTGACGCGGTAAATGCTCGAGCACATGGGAGCAATAAATTCCATCGTAAACCGCGTCAACGAAGGGCAAACCTCGAAGGAGGTTGATGCGGATGACGCCGGGGGACAAAGGCAGAAGATCGTAATTCTCCCAAGCCGGGTGGATGGTTGTTCCGCAACCAATGTTGGCGAGCTTACACGGCATTAGTCGGCGAGCGTCAATTTTTCCGGTCATCCGAACTCAGGCAACGGGTTTCCGGAACCAGACGCCGGTAGCGTCGATGGGGTTGACGGAGAAAGTCAACGCCCGTCCCTTTTCAAATTCATGCACGGCCTTCCTGCATCCATCCCAGTGACCGTAGTCATCAACCTGAAGATAGCCTTCCGGGATCACTTGGTCGAAGAGGTTATCCAGAATGTCTTTGGTCGACTCGTACCAATCACCGTCCAGATGAAGCAGGCAGAGTGGGCCCATCTCCGACCGCATACGCGGGAGAGTATCGGCGAAAAGGCCCTTGACCGGGAGGATGACGTCTTCCGCGCCAAGTTCCACGGCGGCGCGCAAGACCGATTCCATCGGCGCGGCACATGTCCCGTCCGCCCATCCCGAACGCCGGGCGTCCACCCCACCGAAAGTATCCGCCGCCGTTGGCTCCGGCATACCTTCAAAAGTGTCGAAAGAGTAAAGCCGGCGCTTCCTCTTAGAATGGTTTTTAATGACATAGGCGAGGAGGGCCGAGCTCCCACCCCCGGCAACCCCGCACTCGGCAAAGTTGCCGGGTTCATCGCGCTCGCACGCATCGATCGCCGCCTGGTAAAGCGCATGGAGCCTGCGCCGGCTCAACATGGTGTAGGGCTCGACCTTGGCCAGCACCTCCAGAAACTCCGGCGTGGTTTCGGCAAGAGCGTCTGAAACAGTCGGTTCCAGCTTTCCGAGCATGGTCAGAGCATCTTCGTTAGACGGATGCAGCCGTAATTCCTCCTTGACCATTTCTCGTGCCTCGAAAGGAAGAGCCTGCCGAAGACGGCATTCCGCACGGAGCAAATCTATGCCGCACAGGCGGCTACGCGCCGCCTTGAGCCCGGCCAAAATCGAGAAGGCTGGCCCGGTGAGTCCGGCGGCTAGGAGGAACCTTGCAAGAGCCAGCTGAAAACGATCGAAAGATAATTTCATGGGTTTCCTTAGCTTAAGCGGACACAGAAGACAGGTGTTTTGTTGTGAGCACTAAAAAACGCCCGGTTTGGCAAGTGCTCCGCAAATCAGCCGTGGAACTGGGAGAGAATATTGAAATCACCGCGGTAAAAATCATGCAGCTTGGCAAGGCTATCTTGATCCATGGCTTCCTGCTTTCGGGCTCCCGCTGTATTGAAGCGGTTTCCCGGGAGTGCGGGTAAGTCGGGCACAAGCGAAGAAAGCCTTCCCCACTCTTCGCCAAGACTCTCGAATTTCAAAACAAACTTTGCCATGGGAACCCGCTTGGTGCCAACCGCCCGGTGCAAAAACAGATATTGTGGAACAATGTGTTGGTCCCACAGTTGCGGTGGTATTGCCACAAGGTGCCTGACACATTCGGCTAGAGACATTCTTGGGTCAAAGCCGGCGCGGGCAATGTCGGAATGGAGGCCCGTTGCATTCGCCATGCGCGCTCCGAGTATCTTGTCGCGGTAAAAGCTTTCGAATCGCGCCACCGGATCCCTGAGAACACAGAAGCTGTGCTGCAGCTCCGCGCGTATGGATGATCGCTGTTCCCATCTGACAAACCTTCCGCCGTGGGGCGCGTCGAGGCCGTGCACTGAGAGGGCGTTGGATGGGTCGCTAAATATGTCGGGCCTCAGCCGGGCAGCGAAGGCCATTTTGATCGAAGTGCAAGCGCATTTCGGGACCATGAGAAACGCAATCTGGTCGAAGACAAACCAACCGCGATTTATGGACAGCTCTGCCTGGCAATCGTAGCGCTCCAAGGGCAACGCTTCGATGAGGCAGTTCGTCCCAACGTTAAGACAGTCACGAACCGGGGATCCAGGCGACCATTCCCGGAGAAGACGAACCAGATAGTTCATAGAATGCGCTTTATGTGCGCGGAGCGCCGCTGACAGCGATGCTTTGCCTTGTTGCGGCCGTTCGACATTTGCGGAAGGACTTGCAGGCATAGGGAATCAGGTAAAAAACGGATCAGAGGTAGCCGAACTGGTCCAACATGTCGCTTGCACGAAGTACAAAGCGCTCTTGCAGCTCGGCAGGCATTTCGCTGCGGTAACCCCCCGCTCGCCCTTGGCCTAAAAAGGAGTTGTTCATGGGGTTGCCACTGTTGTCCCATCCATGGCGCTGCGCGATACGCCGCATTTTTTCGATATCGGCACCGCGTATGACGCTAGATAGCTCTTCCGCCGATCGGGCTACACCGAGAAAGTCGCTAACTCGCGAAAGCTCTCTCAAAGGTTCGCCAAGCAAGTCTTCATATCGAAGCGTCATCAGGTCCGCGCCATAAGGGTTACGCGACCAGCACCGGGCATATTTTTCCCAAGAGCAGGGGGATAACTCGTCCTCCATGTTAAAGACATCTTCCAAGGAGAGATCCGGGTGAACCTGCCTCATCATCATCCAATAGGAAACGAGTGCATCGCGCCCGTCACGGACAAGAAAAATAACTTTTCGATAGTTGACTTGCGGTAAAAGGTGCGACTTAAAAATCGTAGGCGTTCGAAAACGGTAATAGAACCTCTTGTATTGCACATCTGGTTGCAATGACTGGGCCAACTGATCAGTGAGTTCGGAGGTGTCCAAGCCCCAAACGACGCCGCTGAAAAGACGTTGGCACCACGTGCTACCTGATTTGGGCCAGCCGCACACAAACACGTCCCGATCATCAAATTCGCCCATGGGGGTAAAACCATTTGCGCGGGCAAAGTTTTGCTCACACCACTCCTCACTGGGCCGACGGTTCTGAATCAGAAATAACCGGTTGATACGATCCCACAGTTGTCTGATTTTAGCTACCACAGGCGCATCTGGTTAATTTGGCGGGTGCCCTTTATTTTTCAGGTATTTCCGTAAGTAGTCGGAAGGCGGAACCCGCAGATAGGTCACACGGTACCTGTGGAGCTTTTTGACAATTAGAAGTATCCGAAAAGAATAAAGTCGCGGGCATAAATCCTACGGAGGTTGACAATAGCAGCATTGCTGAGGCGATCGGAGGGCACCGCAAGTGGGTCACCCCGACGGTTCACTGGCGTCGTAGCACGAAGACGTATTCCCGTCTCGGCACAAAGCACTTCGAGATCGGAGTCAAATGATTCGGTCTTAAAGACACGGTTGACCGCTAACCGGCCGTTGATTTCGAGAAATGAATGTTGGGGAGCGAACCAAGGTAGTTTGAGGATCTGGCAAGTCGGGGTTAACTTTTCCGCCAGTTCCGAGACCGTATCACCTTGTTTATCCAGTTGGCGCTTGACCTCCGGAAGATAACTCCAAAGGTCATCGGTTTGAATGTGGTCATAAGCGGATATAAATCGGGATATCGGATTGCGGACGAAGGTGAAAATAAAAGCACTGGGGAAAAATTTCGGGTCTTCAGCTTGGTATTCAGCCACAGTGACGTGGCCCGTCTGGAAGCCAAGCCAAGCATCGAGCAGCGCGGAGCCAGCCGACTTTGGCACGTGAATGAATATCGCACGATCCCGGAGGAACTGACGGGGCAGCAGGCTGTTTGGCAGTGGTCGTGTTGGACCAAAAAAACGGAATGAAAATTTCGAGAAAACTGATTTTGCTAGATTCACGTTGAACGGTGCCTCGGTTATTTTGTTTCGATCAAAGGAAAAAGATCTATTATTTTTGCCTGAACTTCGCAGACCTTTAACGACTTTCCATTCTGGCTGTAGCTGGTCGCATAATCTTACCCGAGTGGACTTTTTCAGAGAAGACTCGGAATTCAGTCAGGCCTTGCGAGCGGAGCAGGACGCGCTTCGAGCTCTCTTCAATAAAGGAAACAATAAGACTGTATTTTCCCGGAACTACGTCAATCGAGCCGAGACTGATGAAGAGTTTGTGGGTGCCCGGCTTGCAACGCAAAAAATCTCCGTGTTCGTTTTTAACCGGCATGCACACTAAGGGCATCATTGTCTCATCTGCGATGTAGATCGTGATAAGCGCGGCTTCCACTGATGAGGAGATGCTGAATTTCAGTTCTAATCGTCCTGTGCTTCCATGGGAAAGCCTCCCGCCACCTTCGAGCAAGATTGACTCAATCACCGCCTCTCTGCTTCCTGTTTCGTGCGTGGTGTGAGGAACCATTTCGAAGTAGCGGTCGATAGCTTCGGAAGAATTTGGTGCATCGATCATGACACAACCATGGTCCATCAGGATGACTCGCGTGCAAAATGAGGAAACAGACTGCATATTGTGAGATACGAGAATAACCGCTGCACGGGCCGATAGGGTGCGTACGCGGTTCAAGCACTTGATAACGAAGCTTGTGTCGCCGACTGCCAACACCTCATCCAGAATCAGGACATCCGGACTCAACGAACTGGCGATGGAAAACCCGAGCCGCACCGACATACCCGAAGAGTAGTTTTGTACCGGCATGTCTATGAAGTCCCCGATCTCAGCAAACTCGATGATCTCGTCGATTTTTTCGTCGATTTCTTTTTTCGAAAGTCCCAGCACCGATCCGTTGATATAAATGTTTTCGCGACCCGTTAAGATCGGATTGAACCCCGCGCCCAAGGCAATCAACGCACCCACGCGCCCGTTCATTTCGATGCGACCACGATCCGGCTTGATCAGACCATTAAGTATTTTGAGCAGGGTTGTCTTCCCTGCCCCGTTATGCCCGATCAGCCCGAGGCACTCCCCACGGCGGAGTTCGAAAGAAACGTCACGCACGGCGTAAAACTCCCCGTCACGCAAATCCTTGTCGCGCGCCTCCGCGATCGCCGCGTGGGTAGCAAGTGGCGGGTAGATGGTGGCTGGTGAAATGCTCCCGCTTTCCGCTGAGCCTCCTCTATGGTCCATGCACCTTGCTCCATGCTTGGCGAACGGATTGAGTTCGCCGGCAATGTCGCAGACCCCATACCAGAGGCTCTTCTTGAGAGACCGGCAGAACTTTTTGGAAACGCCCTCGACTCGGACGAGAACTTCGTCCGATTGGGTAGAGAGTGACGAGTTGCGGGTAACTAGTTCGGGATGCATGAAGTTACCTTTTTTGCTTCAGAGCCATCTTGCTTGCGCGCGGCTTTTTTTACTTTTAACTGCCACCGCTGAGCTTCGCTCAGCCGCCCATCCGCTCAATCAAATGCGGCATGGCAATGCGAAACCCGATGAGACCAACTAGGATCAGCAACAGTGAAGCAGCAGCGACGACGAAAAACGGTCCCAGCATGGTCAGCGTTTGGCCGGTGAGACACTCCCTTGCGGTAACGATAAGCGGCGAGACCGGATTCCACGTGGCCAACCAACCAGCAATACCGCCCATTTGCGGTGGATATACCACGGGCGTGAGCAGCATCCAGAAACCCGCGACAATCGGAATCGCTCGAGCCGCGTCGCCGTAAAGCGCTGAAATCGGTGTGATGAAAAGGCCGAGAGCGAAACCGGCGGCTAACAATCCAAACAAGGCCACGGGCAAAAACGCCAATGTGGGACCAACGGGGATATTCCATAAGATCATCACGGCAGCGATGAGAACCATCCGGATCAATGCATTGAAAATCACCATGTAGAGACCGCCCACGAGCACCGCTTCCCGGGGAAAGTTGATCTTCACCAGCATGGCCTTAGCGGCTCCAAACGAAGCAGACGGGCTGGTCAACGCATCGACAAAAATCTGCCATAGCAACGTGCCCATGAGTGCAAAGGCCGCGTAGGAGATACCAACCACCTCAATGCGCGTGATCCCCTGAGATTGGAGAAAAATAAACGTGGCCGCGGCGACCAACGGCGGAAGAAAGGCCCACACATAGCCCAACAACGTTTGGCGATATCCGGCGCGCAGATCGCGCAGAAACAAACGCCAAGCCAACTCGCGGCCGGCCCACATATCATCGGCGATCTCCCGCATCATGGCGACAGGATGTCGCAGCAGGGGCTCGGGCGTGTAAATGCGCCGCATTTCTTGCCGGTTCATTGGTAAGGGACCTTGGTTGATGCTTCTGTCAAAGACTCGTTCTTGCTGGCGTCATACATCTGGGCAATCCCCTCCCGCAATTTCACCCGCGGTTCCCATCCGATTTCTCCAGCCGCTTTGCTGCTGTCGAGGATCACGGCGGGAACGGAAGAAATGGGCGCTGCCCCAAAGTCACAGGATTCGGTTGCCACGTTGCAATCCATGACTTGGCCCATGAGGTCAATAACGTCCGATACGGAGTGGCCAACTCCCGAGCCGATGTTGAAGATCCTCCAGTTGGCTTCCTTGCCCCGCCGATCATCCGCCGCCAAAACTGCTGTGAAGGCTCGAGCCACATCATCGACGTGCACATAATCCCTTACCGTCCCGACCGGGCCGAAAATACGCACGGGCTTGCCGGAGATCAACCGCGCCATGGCCACACCAATAAAGCCCTGCCGGCGCTCCATGGCGAGAAGCGAACCGTATGCATTGCCGATGCGCAGCACAGTCGCCCGCAGCCAACCTTGATCGCATGCGGTTTGTAAATAATGCTCGATCATAAGTTTTTGAATACCGTACGGACTGAGCGGGTTGCATTGGTCTTCCTCGCGGAAAGCTCCACGCCCGGCACCGAGCCGGCCGTAGACCGCTCCTCCACTGCTGGCAAAAATCAGATGGCACTGACCGCGCCCTTGGCGGCGGCGAAGAGCTTCGAGCAGATTCAGGCTGGGAGCTATATTTGCGGTAAAATCACTCGGCCAATGCCGGTCGGATGTGGCCGGAGAATTCGATTGTGCCAGATGCAAGACAACATCCAAACCATCGACGAACTCCTCACAATCCGCCTCGTTCATCAAATCGCCTTGCATCCACTCCGCGGGCGGTAGCCCGCTGCGCGGTGATCTATCTCGAACCAGACAACGCAGGCATGCCGAATCCGGCCAAGGCAATGCGCGCAAAACGGCCTGCCCGATGAAACCTGTGCTTCCTGTAATGCCAACTACCATCGCTCAACGGATATTGTGCCCAGCGTACTGTTTTTTGCCAACAAGCTGCCGCCCTTGGTCGGGAAGCTTTCGGCTTCGGACCGGGCGAGTTTCAGGATGTGGGGTTCCGACATTCGGTTTCGCATTTCGCCGAGTCGGGCGGCAAAGCGACTTGGGGTTAAAGTTTCAGAAATTTCACCAGCCAAGGCACGACTTTCTGGCCTTTGTCCAACCAGTATTTGAGGCGGTCGATGCGTTCGGTGGGGAGTTGGCCGCCGGATTCGGGTAGGGATTGCATCATTTTCTCCATGCGTTTGATGCGCTCTTGCGCGGTACGCATGCGGGGGAGGAGTTCCTCCTCGATGTAGGACGTGGCGAAGCGGCTTAATTCGCCGCTGGCCACATAGTGGTCCTTGCGCGCGCCGGGCATGTAAACCGTGCGGACCGCGCCGAATTCGCGGAGGAGCTTCAGTCCCTGGCTCGCCGCGCCCAAGCTCATGCCGGTGCGGGCCATGATCTCGCCCATGGCCAGCGGCCCGGCGGAAACAAAAAGCAGACCATAGATTTCACCGACGGATTTGGGCCAGCCGAGCAGGCGGAGGAAATTGATAAACATCTCGATCGACTCGACCTCGAGATCGGAGAGGCTAGAGGCTTTCTGCCGCGTGGCTTCAACAAGGGCGGGCATAGCTTTATTATGCTTAAGTAAGTCCTTCGAATCTTTCAATAACAAATGAAGGATTCATGAGAATTCCGGCCTCGGTCAGCGGGAAGATTAGCCTGGGGGCCCTCACCCACCGGGACGGCGATAAAGTTTCCGACTCTGTCTTACGGCAAGCGGCCGGCCGGCCAGGGGTCAAAATTTGACCGTCTCAATCGTCTCGTCGAAAAACTTGCAGCCGTCCTCTTGGTAAATCGCCCTGGCCACCCTGAGGTGTTTTCGCGCGGCGGCTTCGTCCCCAGATTTGCGGGCGATCATCGCTTGGGCATAATACCACGCGGGGGTGCTCCCGACGGGGGTGAGGCCGGCGGCGATCTTCCCGGCCTCGTCATCGCGATCCAGCGCTTGGAGACAAAGAAGGACCCGAAAATTGGCCAGAGCATTGCTGGGGTCTTGGCGGGGGATCTTCTGGAAAATCTGCAGGGCCCCTTCGTAGTCGCCGGCGACAAACTTGACATGACCGAGGTTGAAAGCGGCGGGCGAGTAATTCGGATCCGTGGTCAGGATCGCAGTAAAGAGTTCGCGGGCCTCGTCGTAGCGTTCAAGTTTGGTCAGAATGGCGCCTCGGAGGTTTAAAACGCTGAGATCTTGCCCGGAGGCACCTTGCAAGGTGGCGAGACGATCGAGCGCCGCCTGGTACTCGCCCGCCTCGTAGTACTTGGTCGACTGGCGCAGCACCGTGGCCACGCGGCGTTGCAGGAGCAGCGGGTCATTGGCCGGAGAGGTCGTGTCCTGCTGCCCCGCGACCGGTGCGGTTGCAAAAACCATACAGAGCAGGCCGGCAGCCGCGCGGTTCATTTGGTGTCTCCGAGGAACAAGCGTACCGGGTTTTCCATCGCTTCTTTGACCCGGACGAGAAAAGTCACCGCTTCGCGGCCGTCAACCACGCGGTGGTCGTAGCTCAGCGCAAGGTACATCATGGGGCGAATGACGACCTTGCCGTCGACCGCCACCGGGCGCTCCTGGATTTTGTGCATACCCAGGATACCGCTCTGCGGCGGGTTGAGGATGGGTGTGCTGAGGAGCGACCCGTAGACACCACCATTCGAAATGGTGAAAACGCCGCCCTGCAGGTCTTCGATCGTGATGGCACCTTCACGGGCTTTTTTGGCGTAGTAGGCGAGGTCGTTTTCCAGTTCGGAAAAAGTTTTACGGTCGGCATCGCGGATGACCGGAACGATGAGTCCGCGCTCGGTACCGACGGCCACCCCGATGTCATAGAAGTGGTTCCGCACCAGCTCGTCGCCGTCGAGGCGCGAGTTGAGCTGCGGCTCGGACTTGAGGGCGTCGACCACGGCCTTGATGAAGAAGGACATAAAACCGAGCTTGATCCCGTATTTGGCCTGGAAACTTTCCTGGACATCGGCCCGCAGCTTCATCACCGCGGCCATGTCGCACTCGTTGAAGGTGGTGAGAATCGCGGCATTGCGCTGGGCAGCAACCAGTTGGGTGGAGATTTTTTTGCGCAGCGGGGAAAGTTTTTTGCGCGTGACGCCGCGTTCCTGGGGATCCAGTGCCACCGGGGCGGAGGGAACGGATGGGGCAGGGAAAGAAGGAGTGGCCGCGGACGGGACAGAAAGGGCCGGCGGTGCGGCGACGGGGACTGGAACAACCGGGGCGGAGGCGGGCTCAGGGGCCTCCTCGATCAGGCCGACCACCTCGCCGATTTTCACTTCCTGGTCGGCGGGAACTTTGATCCGCACGCGGCCCGCGGACGGCGCGGCAACTTCGGTCGAAACTTTGTCCGTATCGAGAGTGAAAAGGGCGTCCCCGGCGCGCACATAATCGCCGTCTTGGCGGTGCCAAAGGGAGATGATCCCGGAAGAGATCGATTCCCCGACAGCGGGGACTTTGATTTCGGCGCTCATGAAAATGTGAACCTATACTTCGAAGGCGCGGCTGACGAGTTCCGCTTGCTGGTGCCGGTGGATGGCCAGCGCGCCGGCGGCCGGGCTCGGGCTTTCCGGGCGGCCGGCGTAGTGGACATTGCAGCCGAAAAGTTCGCGCAGCTTCATCGCCATGTAGGACCACGCGCCCATGTTCTGCGGTTCCTCCTGGCACCAGACGATGCGCTTGAGATTCGGACAACTGCTAAAGATACGTTTGAGTTTTTCGGTGTGCAGCGGGTAGAGCTGCTCGACGCGCAGGAGGGTGGTATCGTGCGCCCCGCGCTTTTCCTGTTCTGTCTTTAGGTCGTAATACACTTTGCCGGAGCAAAGAACGAGGCGGGTAACCTTCGCCCGGTCCTCCGGCAAGGGATCGGCCAGGATGGCAAAGAAGCGGCCCTCCGTGAAATCGTCCTGTCGCGAGACGACGAGCGGATGCCGGAGCAGGCTCTTCGGCGTCATGATGACAAGCGGCTTGCGGTAGTCCCGGTGAATCTGGCGCCGCAGGGCGTGGAAATATTGCGCAGGGGTGGTGAGGTTGCAGACCTGCATGTTGTTGTCCGCACACAACTGCAAGAACCGTTCGAGCCGCGCGCTGGAGTGCTCGGGACCCTGGCCTTCGTAGCCGTGCGGCAGGAGGAGGACAAGTGAGCTGGGGCGTTGCCACTTCGATTCAGCCGAGGCGATAAACTGGTCGATGATGACCTGCGCTCCGTTAACGAAATCGCCGAACTGGGCTTCCCACATGCAGAGCATTTCCGGGTAGTCGGTCGAATAACCGTAGTCGAAGCCGAGGACGGCCGCTTCGCTAAGCAAGCTGTTGTACACGCAGAAGCGGGCCTGGCCTTCTTTGAGGTGGTTGAGCGGTACATGATCGGCGCGCTGCTCGGCGTCGTAAAAGGTCGAGTGCCGCTGGCTGAAGGTCCCGCGACGGCTGTCTTGTCCGGACAAACGCACGGGTGTGCCCTCGACGAGGAGCGAGCCGAAGGCGAGCGCCTCGGAAAACGCCCAGTCATAGGGTCCGCCATCGCGCAGGATTTCGAGCCGGCGGTCGATAAGCATGCGGCGCACTTTGGGCAAAATGTGAAAACCGTCCGGCACACGGCAGAGCCCCTCGACCACTTCACGGAGCAGCTCCGGCCTGATCGCCGTGCGGACCGGTTCGTAGGAATAGGGCGGCTGGAACACGGCGGTGGAACCGGCAAAGCGTCCGCCTTCCTGACGCGCGCTTTCTGATTTTTTGACAATGTCGAAGGCTTCCTCGAGGTCGGCCGCCGCTTCTTGTTTGATCAGCTCGGCATCCTCCCGTGTCACCGTGCCGAGGGCGGCAAGTTCGTGGACGAAGATCTCGCTGGCCAGCGGGTGTCTCTGGATGGAGTTGTATAGATGGGGCTGGGTGAAAGTGGGTTCGTCGCCCTCGTTGTGGCCGTGTCGGCGGTAGCAGAAAAGATCGATGACCACATCGCGGCCGAATTGCTGGCGGAAATCGAGCGCGATTTCGGAGACCAAGGCCACGGCCAACGGATCCTCGCCATTGACGTGGAAAATCGGGGCTTCGATCATTTTGGCCACGTCGGTGGCGTAAAGGCTGGAGCGCGCGTCGGCCGGGAGCGTGGTGAAGCCGATCTGGTTGTTGACGATGATGTGCAGCGTGCCGCCCGTCTTGTAGCCGGGAAGTTGCGACATGTTGAAAACCTCGGCCACGATGCCCTGCCCGGCGAAGGCGGCATCACCATGGATGAGAAGCGGGAGGACTTTCTGGCGCTTTTCGCTGTCACCGAGAATGCGCTGACGGGCGCGGGCCATGCCTTCGACCACGGGATCAACCGCTTCGAGGTGGCTCGGGTTGGCGGCGAGACGCACCCCGACGGCGTAGCCGGTCTGGCTGATGCGCTCGGCGAGGTAGCCGAGGTGGTATTTGACGTCGCCATTGCCGCCGACCACGTCGGGGATGAAATTTTCCGAGAACTCGTTGAAAATGAGTTCGAGGGGCTTGCTCAGGAAATTGGCCAGGACGTTGAGCCGGCCGCGGTGGGCCATGCCCATGACAATTTCCTCGATACCGACCGCTTCGCAGCGCTGCAGCACGGTATCGAGAATGACGAGGAGCGACTCGGCGCCCTCGAGGGAAAAGCGTTTTTGCCCGACATACCGCGTGTGGAGGAAGTGTTCGAAGGTTTCGGCCTCGTAAAGCTGGCGCAGGATGGCGCGGTGCAGGCCGGGGTCCTTTTTGTGATGGTCGCCGCGGTTTTCAACGCGCTCGCGGATCCAGTTGCGGAGGCGCGGATCCTGGATGTGCATGAACTCGGCGCCGATGGTATCGCTGTAGATGGCGCGCAGCTCGGCGAGCATCTCACGCAGCAACATCGGCTGTCCGTCGCGGAAATATTTCGAGGAAACGGTGCGCTCGAGATCACTCTCGGTGAAACCGATGGTCTTGAGCGAGAGAAGCGGGTTCTCCGGCGGGGCGGGACTGAGCGGGTCGAGACGCGCGATGGTATGACCAAGGGTGCGGTAGGAGTAGGCCAGCGAATCGGCGCGGCGTTCCAGGGCGACATCTTCCGGCACGGCGGCACGGGCCCCTTCCGCCAGTTCTTCGGATTGGGTCAACCCAAGCTCGAAACCCTCGAAAAAGGCGTTCCATTGCGGAGTGACCGATTCGTTGTCTTTTTTCCAGCGCTCGTAGTTTTCTTCGAGCAGTTCGGAGTTCCAGTTACCCGACAAAGATTGGCTCATGGATGCGTCGAACGGGAAGAATCACCCGAACCGGCCCTTCTTGCAACACAGAGACGAGGGCCGTGAGGAATTTTTATGTTGGCCGGCAAGCGGCACGCCAGCTTGCCAGCGCCCCCGAACCGCGCCATATATGCGCGTTCGGCCCGGTCCCGGAGGAAGGAGCAGGCCTGTGCGCTATGATCAAGGTTGAAGGACTGACCAAGAAATATGCCGGTATCACGGCGGTGAATGACCTGAATTTCACGGTCGAGAAGGGCGAAATCGTCGGTTTTCTCGGTCCCAACGGGGCAGGGAAAAGCACGACGATGCGAATCCTGTCGTGTTACCTGTCCGCCACGAGCGGGAAAGCAAGCGTGGCGGGGTTCGACGTGGCCAGCCAATCGCGCGAGGTGCGCTCTCGGGTCGGCTACATGCCGGAAAATGTGGCTCTTTACCCCGAAATGCGGGTGCAGGAATACCTCGAATACCGGGCGGCCCTCAAAGGCGTGCGCGGGCGGCGCAACCGCCAGCGGGTCAATGCGGTGAAGGAGCTCTGCAACCTTCGGGATGTGGAGCAAAAACTGATCGGGGCGCTGTCGAAGGGCTACCGCCAGAGGGTGGGCCTGGCCGACGCGCTGCTCCATGATCCCGATCTTCTCATCCTCGACGAGCCGACCATCGGTCTGGACCCGAACCAGATCCGGCAGGTTCGCCAGCTAATCAAAGATCTGGGCAAACGGCACACCATCCTGCTCTCCACGCACATCCTCTCGGAAGTGGAAATGACCTGCAGCCGCGTGCTGATTATCGATCGTGGTCGTATCGCGGCCTCCGATACCCCCGAAGCGCTGGCGGGTCGGGTCCGCACGGCGGGGGGCATCCGCGCCGAAATCCGCGCGGAGGCCGGTGATCTGGAGAAAGCCCTTGCCGCGTTGCCCGGCGTGCGCAAAGCGGAGGTCGAGGAAATGCCGGACGGCTGGCACGGTTGCGTGCTGCGGACCGATGCGGAGCATGATCCGCGCGAAGAAGTGGCGCGTTTGGCCGCAGCCCGCGGATGGGCCTTGCGCGAACTCGGCCGCGAGCAAGTGAACCTCGAACGGGTCTTCGCCGAAATCACCCAATCGGAGGAACTGCGATGAACTTTTTCACCCTGCTTAACCGCGAAATACGCGCCTATTTCCTCTCCCCCGTGGCATGGGTCGTCATGTTCTTTTTCCTCCTGCTCACCGGGTTCAATTTTTATGCCGGGGTCGCGGCGCTGAACCGCGGTCCGAGCGAGGTGACCGTGGTCGAGGCGTTTTTCAACACGGTGTTCTTCTGGTTCGGATTCGTGCTGATTTTCCCACTAATCACCATGCGTTTGTTTTCCGAGGAATACAAAATGGGAACGATCGAGCCACTGATGACCGCGCCGGTGCGCGACAGCCAGGTCGTGCTGGCCAAGTATGGCGGGGCGCTCTTCTTTTACATCGTGCTGTGGTTGCCGAGCCTGCTTTATTTCGCGGTCTTCACCCGGGTGACGCGCCTCGAAGCGGCGGGTGCGGCCGGACCGTTTCTCGGCGCCTACATCATGTTGTTGCTCATCGGAATGTTTTATCTGGCGGTCGGCTGCCTCGCCTCCGCCCTGACCCGCAACCAGATCGTGGCGGCTATCATGTCATTCACGGTGATTACCTTGTTTTTCTTTACCGGACTGCTGAATTTTTTCCTGCTCAATGTGACCCCGGCCTTGCGGGAATTGACCGCTTATTTTTCCGCCCTCGAGCACATGAGCGAGGCCTCGCGCGGATTTTTCGATTCGCGACCGGTTGTTTTTTACCTGTCGCTGACCGTCTTCGTTCTCTTCCTCACGTTCCACGTTTTCCAATCCCGCCGCTGGCGCAACTGACATGGCAATTCCGCAAGAATCTTCCCGACGGCGGGCTGGCATCCGTTTCGGGGTCGCCTTCCAAATCGTGCTGGCTTGCGTGTTGCTCGGCGCGGTGAATTACGCGGGCTTCCACTACTACCTGCGCAGCGACTGGTCGCCGGCCCAGAAATACCGTCTCGGCGAGCAGACGACCGGCGTGCTCGGGCAACTGCCGGCCCCGGTCACGGTCTACGTGTTTTTTTCCCCGACCACGGCGGCGCCCGGTTTCGAGATCTACGGCGACGTGATGAATCTGCTGAAGGAATACCAGTTCGCAGCAGGCGACAAATTGACCGTGGAATACATCGATCCGATGCGCAATCTGGGGCGGGCCCGCGAACTGCAGGCGCGTTTCGAATTCGGACCGGAAGAAAATCTTGTCGTGGTGGAAAGCGGAGGCAAGACAAAGCAAATCAGCGCGGTCGACATGGCGGAGTACGATTTTATCCCGCAGCTGAGCGGAGACCCGCCGCGCGTGGTCGCTTTCAAAGGAGAGCAGGCTCTGACCAGTGCATTGATCGAGCTGGGCGAGGAAACCCAGCGCACCGTCTACTTCCTGCAAGGCCAGGGTGAACCCCGCGTCGGTGGAGGTTCCACGCTCTCGCTCCTGCAGGAATACATCGCACGGCAAGGCGTGCGCGTCGCCCCGCTCAACCTCGGGGTGACGGGTGGGGTGCCGGAAGACGCAGCGGGGATTGTCATCGTCGGCCCGCGCTACGATTTGCCCCCGGCCAGCGCCCAGTTGCTGGGCGACTACTGGGCCAAAGACGGACGCATCATGGTGCTGCTCGACCCCGCGGCGGAAACTCCTTTGCTCCGGGAGTTCCTCGCGTCGGCCGGAATCACCCCGCTCGACGACCGCGTGCTGCGCACGGTGGAACTCGGCTTCGTCACCGGCATCGTGCGCGACGTGGTCGGGACATTCTCCGCGGTGAACCGCGTGACCCGCCGCCTGCAAGGCGCCGAGGCCCTGCTGCCGGGCGCGACTTGTTCGCTCGGACTGGACGAGAAGAAAGAAGGAACGCTCGTTGAACCGCTCATCACGGCGGACGAGCCGTTCTGGGGGGAGAAGGACCATGTGACCGACGAGAACAAAGGCGTGGTCTTCGACGCAGGAGCCGACACGGCCGCCCCGCTGGTTGTGGCGGCCATGGCCGAACGCGGCGGCGTGGCCGACGAGAAAGTCGATGTGGGCTCCGCGCGGCTTGTTGTAGTGGGCAACAGCGAATTTGTGTCCGACGGAATCGTGACCGAACCAAACCTCGATTTTGGTCTCAACGCGCTCAATTGGATGCTCGACCGCGGGCACCTCGCGGGCATCGCCCCGAAAACGGTGCGCGCTTTCAGTTTGAATCTCACCGATTTGGAGACCGGA
>Ga0247843_1002800_pt1 | contig 30332 bp, 27 predicted proteins | sample LaCruzMarch2017__FD_192420 | JGI IMG/M metagenome (GOLD analysis project Ga0247843, IMG submission 192420) | Freshwater microbial communities from meromictic Lake La Cruz, Castile-La Mancha, Spain - LaCruzMarch2017_8m | ecosystem: Environmental > Aquatic > Freshwater > Lake | place: Spain... | reverse complement strand
TTTCTATATTTTCACTATAATGGGTATAGTTTCCCTGCTTTTAACCTAGCAGATGCCTTTATAGATATAGGTGTATTTTTAGTTATATTGTCGTTTTTTAGAAATCGCACCCAATAATACTTTAAGATAAGACATCAATATCTTTTTCAGAAGAAGCTCCTGTAACTAGAAGCTCTTCATGAGCATCTGCTGCAATTGTAGAAGCAGCTGAACCCGCGCTTGATCCCACATCATCTTCATGCTCAGCTTCTTTGTGCACTGGTGCGCCTAAAAATAATTCTATTACAGCTTTTTTAACATCAAGAGGAATAGACTTATTTAAGTTAAATAAAACCAAAGGAGTTTTGCCATCGCTGTTCATCCTATTATCAGCACCATTTGCTAGCAAATATCTAATTAAGTCTATATGACCATTAGAAGCTGCTATATGAATAGGAGCATTGCCATTAGTACTTAGGCAATTTATCTCTTCTGGCCTTTCTGATACAATTAATTTTACAATATCCGTTAGTCCTGACTTGCATGCAACATGTATTGTAGAAGCCAATGAATCTTTAGCAAATTTATCAGCACCGCGTTCTATCAGTAGCTTTATAACTTCATGACGCTTGGTGAACAATGCTATCATTAGAGCGGTTGTCCCTTTTCCTGAAACTTTTTGATCTATATTTGCTCCAGCTTCTAAAAGTAAATTTATAATATTTGTAAGACCTAGTGTCGTGGCAATATGAATAGGGCTGATACCTTTATCATCTGCAACATTGTAATCTGCTCTTGCTTCTAAAAGGAGCTGAACAATTTCCTTATTCCCTTTGTGTAAAGCACCAAGCAAAGGTGTTATACCTTCTATATTCTTTGTATCAACATCAAAATCGAATTCTAGCATCTTTCTTACGGCTTCTTTATGCCCTGCATATGCAGCATGGAAAAGTGCGCTATTTCTATTTGAGTCAAGTAGTCCAAGGTCTTTACAATTTTCTATTAGATAATCAATAGTAGATTCAGTCTCTACATAAATTCTTTGAGTAATAGAATAATTGGATAGAACTTTAAATATGTGATGGTCTCTTTCTAGCGCTTTTATTAATGCCGTTTTACCTAACTTATCTCGGGGTTCAAGGCTTACACCTTTATCATGAAGCATTTTTACAATTTCAGAAAATCCTAAATCCGCCGCAAGAGTAATGGGGTAATTTTCATCAGAATCTGGGGTGGTTAAATCTGCTCCATTTTTTACTAAAAACTTTATCATTTCAAACCAAGTAGCAATTTGTTTTTCTTGGTTTTCATGAACTTTGATAGTTTCAGAAAATCCTATATACTTAATCATTTCTAGCGTACATATAGAAGCTATTTTTTCATCAGTAAGATAAGGGCTGTGTTCTCTTAGACCTTTAGTAAGCTTATCTGCAAAAATCTTCAGAGGAACAGCGTAAATTGATAAATCTGTATATTTTTCCTGAGGTTCTCTTATAAATTTTAGTAGCTCTTCTGGGTTTTTAAAGCAAGTTTCTAATTCTCTATCTGTTTCACTAATTTTTCCATTCGGCAATTGCACTATAAGTTTTACAGAGCCTTTGATAGACATATGAGCAATTAATCTGCTATATTTCATAACCAAATCATCCATAGATTTTTTAGCGGTTTTTAGAACGCTTACAAGAGGCGTTTCACCTAGGTTATTAGTAATTTTTTGATCAGCCTTGTAAGATAATAGTAGTTCTGCGGTAAACTCCTTTACATACCTTGTTGCTAGGTGTAGTGGAGTATCACCAGCAACTGTTTTTGCGTTAATATTAGAGTGATAAGCTATTAGGAGTTCAGCAATATTTGTGTATCCATTTGCTGCCGCAACATGAAGTGGAGTATCTTTTTGTATTGATGCTATGAGAGGATTTGCCCCTGCTTCCAAAAGGATTTTTGTGCTTTCAAAACTGCCTGTAATTGCTGCGTTAAATAAAGCAGTAGCTCCTGCCTGAGCTTGCGCATCTATATTTATCCCTTCGCGCGAAAGAAGAAATTCTAGCGTTTCAACATGATTGAACCTAGCCGCTAAGTGTAACAAAGTAACACCGCCTTCAGATACGCTTGAATTTATATCAAAGTCTGGACTTTGGCTTAGAAGAGCCCTTAATTCAAGAAGGCTTCCATCTTTTGTTGCTTTTACTATAGAAGTGAATTTAGCTTCGGAAGCTTTCTCTCGCTCTTCTAAAGCTTTAGATAATCTACTTTTTGCTAGAGATTTTCTTAAATCCCCATTTTGGACTCTTAATTTTGACATTTATAGTTCTTACGAAATTTTTTACTTTTATACAGATATTTGAAAATTAATCAATGAGTTTCGTTTAGGATAAAAGTTTGACCAATTGGTCCTACCGCTGAATCTGGAAAAGCAGAGATTGTAGAAAAGAATAGAATTTGCTTTTCTCAATGGGTTGGTATATATTCCAAACAAAAAAGTTAACATCATGAAAATTTTAGCCAATTCAATTAGAGCTGGAAATATTCTTGTTCACAACAATGAACTTTGGGTAGTTTCAAAACAACCAGACCACACAAAGCCAGGCAAGGGACCTGCTTACATTCAAGTTGAAATGAAAAACCTTAAAACTGGCAATAAGCTAAATGAAAGATTCAGCTCAAGCGAAAATGTTGAAAGGGCACAGCTTGAACAAAAGGAATATCAATATTTATATCCTGAAGGAGATAATCTTGTATTTATGGATAATGAGTCTTTTGAGCAAATTTATTTAAAGAAAGAAATTTTGGATGAAAGACTGCCATTCTTGCTTGAAAATATGAATGTTAAAGTTGAGTTTTACGAAGAAGAAGCTCTAAATGTAGAACTTCCTTCAACAGTAATTCTTGAAATAACAGAAACAGAACCTGTAATAAAGGGTGCAACCGCATCTGCAACATATAAGCCAGCTACACTTGAAAATGGCGCGAAAGTTATGGTGCCAGCTTACATCGAGCCAGGACAAAAAATTGTTGTTAAAACAGAAGATGTAACTTATGTCGAAAGGGCTAAGTAATGGCGGGATTTAAAAACCTAATAGCAGATTCAGTTTGGAAAGTAGCAAGAAACCTAATCAGAGATTATAGCGAACTTGAGCTACTTCAAACAGGAAGCAACAATGATAGATTCCTTGAGAGATCTGTTTTCAAGGCTAAAGAAAATTTCCACAATGAACTTGAGTTTTTTAGGTTCGCTTCAATTCAGTTTTCAGACTCTTTTGAACTCCCTACAAAAGATGGAGTTCATATTTTAATCAACCCTATTGATGGTATCAAAAATCTTGCAAAAGGTTTCCCATTTTTTGCATCCACTATATTGCAAATAAAAAGGCAAGATGGCGTGAATAATGTTGTTGCTAGTGTTATGTCATTTCCTGCACTCGGTCAGATTTTTTATGCTGAGCTAGGTCAAGGTGGCTGGATGGAAAAATATGAAGATAGCGGACGTGCAGCTGGCAGAAGGCTTAGAGTGAGCGGCACAAAAGACCTAGCACAAAGCCTTACCTCAAAATCATTTGCTGAAAAATACGAAACTCAAAACTCAAGAGATTTTGGATCAAGTTCATATGACATCGCAAGTTATACTTCCGGAAAACTAGATGGGATTTTAATAAAATCAGATGATGTTATTCATAAGCTAGCCCTTGAGCTTTTTGCAAAAGAATCTGGCGGGATGGTTCGTACCCTAGAGAATGGCGACTTAGTAGCGAGCAACACTTATTTATTAGGGAAGTAAAAAATTGTAACTTTACTTCTCTAAGAAGAAGTTACCTTTTACATTTTCTAGAACTACGTTTTTCGCACTATATGCTTTTATGCTAGATTCTCTAAAATCAACTTTTGAAAACTTGCTACCATCAAAAACAGTCTCATCAATTATAGTTCCATAGACATAATTATTAGCAAAGTTGCAATTTAAAAACTTTGCTTTAAAAAGATTTGCCTCTTTTAATGCAGCCCCTGCAAATTCTGTATTACTAAATGTAGATTCGCTAAGATTAGCTTTTCTCATAATACTATTTGAGAAATTAGCCTTATCAAAATTTTGTTTTGATATATCAAGTTCTGTAAAGTTATAGAAACTAAAATCGCCATTAGGATTTAAATTAGAAATACTCTTTAAGCTGTCTTGTCCTTCTAAAGTTTCAAGGTTATCGTTAGACAAAGTAATATTATTTGAAGCTGAAATATTTGTGTATGCACTACTTCTTGAAACTGAGTTGCTTAGCTGAGCATAATTTATGGTAATATCGCTAAATTTTGAGTTTTCAAAAATAACCTTTATTATTGCGCTTTGAGTAAATTGAACTTTTGAAAAATTTCCACCAGAAAAAATTGATGACTTTATGCTTGATCTGATAAATGATGAGTTATTAAATTCACACATAGAACATGAAAAGTTTTGAAGAAAACTTGAGTCTAGTTTTGAGTCTGATATTTTCATGGTAGTTATTTTACTATCCCTAAAAATAGAATTTGTAAAATCACTTGAATCTATATTCATATCAGAAATTTGAGCCTTATCAAAAAGGACAGATTCTGCCTTAATTGAAGCTGCAGAAAGACTGCTTATGATTGATCCACAAAAGTTTGTTTTAGCAAGGTTAGTATCTGAAATCGTAACTGTATCAATTTTTGAATTACTAAAATTCGCATTAGAGAAATCGGACTGATTTATGCTTGAATTACTTATAGAAGCTGCATATGAATATAGACCTGAAAAATCACAATTTTCAATTTGTGAATCATCAATAGAAGCATCTTTAAATATAGATTGAGACAGAGAAGATTTTGTAAATACGCTTTGATAAATTGCCGAATTTGAAAAATCTGAAGATTCAAGAAAGGAATCTGTAAAGCTTGTGCCAGTAATTTTTGATGAGTTAAATTCCGTTCCAAAAAATACTATATTTGTATATTTTGAAGAATTTATTGCAGCTTTTGTAAAACTAGAATTTTTGAAGGAGTCATTTGTAAAAGTAGAAAAATCAATTTTTGCTCTTTCCCAAGAACTTTCGTCAAATATATTTTTCTCAGAAACTACACTTAAGAAAATAGAATCGGAAAAGCTCGATTTTTTGAAATTGCTTTTTGAAATTGTAGCTTTTGAGAAATCAGAAGATTCAAGAGCGCTAGAATCAGCTATTACGTGAGTTAAATTTGAATTGGTAAAGTTACAATCACTTAATACAGAACCAGAAAAATTCGTCCAAGATAAGTTAGCTTCTGACATATTTACCGAAGAAAATTCGGCTCCCTTTAGATTCATTCCACTTAAGTCAACTTTTGATAAGTTTACTTTTAAAAGCTTAAGACCTGGAAGAGATTGTCCAAATTTGCTTTTAATATCAGGTATGTTGCCAGAATTATTTTGCTCTTTTATATAATCTGATACTTGAGCGTTCAAAGTATTAGAGATTGTCGAATTGCCTGAGTTATCAGAGCAACTTGATATAGATGCAGATATTATAAGTATAATTAGCCAATTATAATTATGACCTTTGAACATAAGCAAGCCTAAAAATTACAGACAAAATAAAAGATTTAACAATCCCACTTGGAATAAAAACTATACAACCCGAATAAATGGCTTTGCTAAAACCAATAAGCTGACTAAGCCATAAAATACCAAAAGTGTAAATAATAACTTGCCCAAGAACTACAAGTAAAAATGTGTTGCTAATTTTAGCAAGATTTATTTGATATTTAGTTCGTACATATGACACAGTATATGTTCCCAGCAGAAATCCAACCAAATAACCAGCAGTAGGCCCTACAAATTTTGCAATACCATATGTTCCGCCAATAAAAAATGGTAAACCAGCGGCTCCGCTTGTAAGATAAGCCAGCATAGTGAATAAAGCTTCTCTTGGTCTGTATAAAAGGCCTATTAACATGCAGGCTACTGTTTGTAAACTAACTGGAACAGGGTATGCTGGTATAATGATATTAGCCATAGCGGCAATCAGTAAAACCCCAAAAACAACACGAGCAATAGATGCCGTTATTGTGTTAGTATGTAAAGCTTGCGATATTAGCATATAAACTCATCCTCCAATTCGTCTTCTTCATCTTTTCTTCCACCATTGCCAGAATGTATACTAAGTAACTTCAGCTTTCTATGAAGAGCTGATCTTTCCATTCCAACAAAAGTTGATGTTTTAGAAATATTATTATTAAATCTACTCATTTGCGCAGTTAGGTATTGACGCTCAAAAACTTCTCTCGCCTCTCTTAGCGGCATAGACATCATGTCTAAATTAGTCTCTGGTTTGCTAATTGTTATACCATTATTTGTAATTTCAGTTGGCAACATTTCTGGTCTAATTGGTGTTTTAATGCTACCAGTTGTAGGGTTCATGATTAAAGTCCACTCAATTACGTTTCTAAGCTGACGTATATTAACAGGCCAGTTATATGATTGAAGAGCCGCTATAACTTCTTCTGAAAATTCACGTTCTTTTAATCCAGAAAATTTTGTGAGTTGTTTAACAAAATAATCTACTAGCTGAGGAATATCTTCTTTTCTATCAGAGAGTTTTGGTACTCGAATATACATTACCTTAAGACGATGATATAAATCTTCCCTAAACTTATCCATTTGAATTTGCATTTCTATATCTTTGCTTGTAGCAACAATAATTCTTATGTCCATATTTATAGGTTTTGAACTTCCTGGTTTTTCATATACCTGATCTTGAATAAATTTTAGGAATTTACTCTGAGTTGCAAGAGGCATATCTGCAATTTCATCAATGAATAAAGTACCACTATTAGATGCTTCAAGAACGCTATGACGTTTTGTATAAACTCCGCTTGTGTCTCCTTTTTCTGGCTCACCAAAAAGTTCTTGCATAATTTTTTCATTAGAGAGTCCTGTAGGGCTAAAAACAATAAATGGACTATTACAACGTTTTGATTTTTTGTGAATTAATCTAGCTGCAAGCTCTTTACCAGAGCCAACTTGACCATATATCAAAACACGACCAGCTGACGCAGCAGCTCTATCAATTTCAGTTCTTAACTTGGTAACAATTCCAGAACTACCAATCATTTCGGTTTTATCAACAACTTTGGCTTTGAGGTCAATATTTTCTCGTTTCAGCTTCGCAGCCTCACATGCTCTTTTCAGAACAATCATTAGTTTTTCGTGAGTGAATGGCTTTTCGATATAATCATATGCACCCATTTTAATAGCACTGACAGCGGTCTCTATTGTACCATGCCCACTAATGACTATAACAGGCATTAAAGGAAATCTTTTTTTAATAAGTTCGAGTATTCCTAGACCATCTAGATCGCTACCTTGTAGCCAAATATCTAGGATCATTGCATTTGGAACTCTCTCAGCAATTAAGTTAAATGCCTGCTGGCTGTTTGCTGCAGATCTTGGAGCAAAACCTTCTTCTTTTAAAATATCAGATATTAAATCTCTGATATCAAGTTCGTCGTCAATAACAAGAACGTCGATTGCCATTTATTATATCCCTTATTACTTAAACCTCAGCTTAACACCTTAACTGTCAATTTTTGATAAATCAATGCTAAAAATACATTTTTGCAACAGCTTATAAAAATGACCAAACTTATTAATAGTCTAGAACTATTTTTTAATTTTACTATCGAGGAATTTCTTTGCAAAAATAAGCTTTACTAAGCCCCCACCATCTTTAATATTTGATATTAAAATTTCACCTCCATGATCGTGAACTATTTTTTTAACAATAGCCAGACCAAGCCCTGATCCCTTCGAGCGAGTTGTCATATATGCTTCGGTTACTTTGTCTATCATATTTGGTAGAAAACCCTTTCCATTGTCGCTAATTGATAGTTCAAGATCTTCGTCTGTTAGCTCTAAATCTAGATATATTTTCTTCTCAGTTGTTAAAGTTTCTAAAGCTTCTTCTGCATTTTTGAATAGATTCACAATAACTTGATTTATTTGAGTAATATCGCAAACAAATTCCAAAATTGGAACATTATGAGTGTAATGATATTGAATTTTATCATTTATGACCTGTCTAGATTGAACAAGTTCTTTTAGTAAGGACACAATTTCACACTGTTCAAAATTGGGAGTAGGCATTTTTGCGAAATCTTCGAACTCTGTAACAATTTTTTGTATATCTTTTGTGTGCCTTTGGATTGTTGATGTATACCTTGTAAACCCCTCCTTATCATCTACTTGATCTAGAAATTTTTTAATCAATCTATCTGCCGATAGCGTGATTGGAGTTAGGGGATTTTTTATCTCATGAGCAACTCTTCTGGCAACATCAGACCAAGCCATAGCTCGCTGAGCTAATGCTAAATCTTTTTGCTGTATGTCTATTTTTTTTACCATTCTATTGAAAGCATTTGTTAGAATGGAAAGCTCATCTTCTTTAGATTCCATAGTATTTATCTGAACTGTTAAATCGCCAGCTTGAACAAGTTCAGTCGCTTTAACTAGCCTTCTTATAGGCTTTGCTATTCTATTTGCAAAAATAGAACCTATAGTAATTGTTGCAACAAGAAGTAAACCGGCAACCAAAACGAAAATTAGAGCAAATCGAACTTGTATCGAGCCCATTTTTCCTTTCATATTGTTGTAGGTTTGAGCAGCTCCTGTTGTTTTGTCTACATAATTAATTATTTCTTCGTCTACCAACCTTCCTATAAGTAAATAGGTTGATTCATGATAATCTATTAGTCTTATTAACATTCTTATTTTTCCGGGGTCTGAAAAAATTTCCACTACTTCTCCCGAGTCAGCTTTATCCATATCGTGCTGAGGTATTCTCCAAAATGAAAATGAAAAACTCGTAGCATTTTGAGCTAAAACTGTGTTTGTTTTTCTCTGAAATACTATTGCCTCTGTTAACGAGCGAACTTCGGCTTGCCTATTTAAAACCGTTGTTAGAAAGTTGGTATTTATCATTTCTAAATAGTTTTCATTATACAGATCATTTAAATCATCAGCCATAGAGAATGCTGTTTCTTTAAGTTTCATTTTTTGTTCTAAAATATATAAATCTGCAACTCTAACTGATTGGTCTATAGCTGTGGATACTTTTGAATCGAACCAACTTTGCAAACCATAATTAAATATGATCACTGAAAAAACAGATACAATTATAGTTGGTATTGCCGCTATTATACTAAACATTAAAATTATCCGAGCTCTTATCCTAGAGCTTTGATAATCTTTAAAAATTGAAAATAAGGTTTTTCTAATCATTGCCAATAAAAGCAACAAAAAGACAATTAGATCAACCAGAATAAGGCTAACAAGACTTGTAGGGAGAGTGTTTTCACCTTGGTTTAGAAAACTAGAAATAGTTAGAAAGCTTAAAAGCACAGCGCATAAAGCTAGTGCATATATAAATTTGTTAGTTAAATTATGCTGAAGGAATGACTTATAAAAATTCTCTGAAAACTTATTCTGCATTAAAATTAAAAGTTTGAAGTTTTTTCCTCAAGGTATTTCTATTAATACCCAAGATAGAAGCAGCTTTTTGCTGATTATTTTTAGTATATTTCAAAGTTGAAGCAATTAAAACCTTTTCTACTTCATTAATAACACTATCATACAGACCAGATGACGGAACTACTCCGTCTAGCATCTTGAAATAATTCTCAATAACACTTCCTATCGCTCCATTTATCGAGAAATCTCTCTTTTCTTGTAACACTTTTTATCGTCCGATTTTTATATGAGATTTGTGGCAAAAAAGCCAATATCACCAAACACTTTTGCGCTGGAATCTAGGGAGTATAAAAGCTTTTTTCTGTTAATCAAGGATGAAATCTATTTCTCATTACTTTGATTAGCGTTAATAGCCTGTTGATTACGAATATCTATAGTATCCTCAGACGATACAGGAAGCCTTTTTCTAAAGTTTTCTTCTTGTTTTAGATAATTTTGAGCTTGAACAGAAAGTTTTACATATAAGTCTTTTTTCTGTTTTTGAAGCTTTGCAATTGCTAAGCGATATTTTTTTATTTCTTCTCGAACTTCTGGTGAAGTTTTAGCCAAATGTTGCTTGTAGTCTTCAATAATTTTTTGGAAAGAAGATGCTGTATCTTCAGGTTTTGCAGTATTATCGTTATCGTTGTTATCTGCATATGCGCTTACTGATAAACAAACCATTGCAGCAAAAGTTATATTCTGTATAAATTGTCTCATAAAATTACCCTTTCCTAAGCTTTAGTTTAGGAATAAAGTTTTAGGAATAAATATGCAACAAGAAAAGTACAAAAACCCGTTTGAGTCTATAACAAAACTTTGGAGAGTTGAATTTAATACTCGGTTTAAGAATATTCAGCTGCTTGAATTAATGTTTGAAGAAGCAGCTTCGGCTACATCTTCTTATGAAATATCATCAGAATCTATAGAAGCAAGACCTCAAGATTTATGGCGGTTTATTTGTTATTTTGAAGATGAGCCAGAAATTGAGGATTTAACAGAAGCCCTAGAGGATTTTCTGGAAGGAGAGATAGAGATATCAGAGGAAGTAGAATCTGACTGGGTAAGTATTGTTCAAGCGCAAGCAAAACCTGTTATTACAGGGAAGTTTTATGTAGCAAATTTGAATTTGATTGAAAATTGTCCGCCTGAACTTATTCCTATCAAAATAGATGCTGGTAGAGCCTTTGGAACCGGTGAACATGCAACCACAAAAGGCTGCCTTGAGATGATATCTCTTTTAAAGACCCCGCCTTCAAAAATACTCGATGTAGGAACAGGAACAGGCGTTCTTGCAATAGCCTGTAAAAAACTATGGAAAGATGCCGAAATATTTGCAACAGATATCGATGAAGTTGCTGTAGAGATAGCCAAGGAAAACGCTGGATTAAATGATACTAACATTAAATTAGCAATAAAATATTCGGTAGATAAAAGCTACGATCTTATCGTTTCTAATATATTAGCCAATCCATTAATAGAAATGGCTGAAGATTTTGAAAAAATGCTTAAAATTGATGGAAAGCTAATTCTTTCCGGTTTTACAAAACAGCAATTACAGAAGCTTGTAGAAACCTATAGTAGCTTTGGTTTGAAGCTTATTGAAACTATTTCGATTGACGATTGGCGTATCGTTTTATTTACTAAAACAGCTCATTCTTCTTGACTTATATTTAAATTTCTGGTATTTGTGACTTCCAAAATATATTTATTAATAAAATTTAACGCAGGTAAATTATGCAAAATGAAGGAAATGTTAGCACGATAACCAAATTGCGCCGTGTTGTTTGGCCAATTGAAGTTAGTGAGCTTAAGAAATTCTTGCCAATGGCAATGATGATGTTTTTGATTCTATTTAACTACTCGATGCTTAGATCTATTAAAGATGGTTTCGTAGTTACTCATATTGGAGCTGAATCTATTAGCTTCCTAAAAACTTATGTGGTTCTACCTTCTGCTATCATAGCTATGATTATATATGCAAAACTATGTAATATTCTTTCTCAGCAAAATGTTTTTTATGCAGTTACTACATTTTTTGCCTGCTATTTTGCACTTTTTGCATTTGTTCTATATCCTTCACCTGATGCTTTCCATCCTAACGCAGAATATATTGAACAACTTGCAGCTAGTATGCCAACTCTAAAATGGTTTATTAGAATAGGTGGCAAGTGGATTTATGCAACATTCTATACAATTTCTGAACTATGGGGAAGCATGATGCTAACTCTATTATTCTGGCAATTTGCTAACCAAATTACAAAAACACAAGAAGCTAAACGTTTTTACTCAATGTTTGGTATGCTTGGTAACTTTGGTTTAATTTTAACGGGTGTAATTCTTGGTGGCGCGGCTGCTGGTGATGAAAACGCAAATGCATTGCCATCATTAAGCTTTGAACAAATTTTGAGCCTAACAATCCTTAGTACAGTATTAATCATGGCTATTTATGGTTGGATGCAAAGAAATGTATTAACAGATCCAAGATATTATGATCCGAGCTCTAAAGCCGCTAAAAAATCAAAAACAAAACTTTCATTAGTTGATAGCTTTAAACTGATTTTTTCTTCAAAATATTTAGGGCTAATCGCTATTCTTGTTCTTTCTTATGGTATTTCAATAAATATCGTAGAAGGTGTATGGAAAGCAAAAGCGAAACTTCTATACCCAACCGTGGAAAGCTACACAGCCTTTATGGGTAACTTCCAAATGTTACAAGGAATAGGTGCTATTATATTCATGATTATTGGAAGTAATATTCTAAGGTTGGTTTCATGGAGAGTTGCAGCTATGCTTACACCTCTTATGATTTTAGTTACAGGATGTGCTTTCTTTGCATTCATTATATTTGACAATATGATTGCTATGTACCTAACTGGTATTTTAACAGCTACGCCTCTTGTTTTAGCTGTTTCTATAGGAACAATCCAGAATGCGCTAAGTAAGGCTACAAAATATTCTTTATTCGATTCTACAAAAGAAATGGCATATATACCACTTGATGACGAACTAAAGTCTAAAGGTAAAGCAGCTGTAGACGTTGTAGGTGGAAGAATGGGTAAGTCAGGTGGCGGCGTTATACAGTCAACACTATTTATGTTGATTCCATCACTCACTTTTACAGAAGCTACACCAATTTTAGGGGTTTTCTTCATAGCAATCGTTATTATCTGGACATATGCTGTAAAAGCTCTTAGTAAAGAATATTATAAAGAGTTGGAAAAGTAATTTTCCTAGCGGTTATTCACAAAACGTCATCACGAGTCTTGCTAGCAAGCCGTGGTGATCTCGTGAGTTACGATGTGTAAACTCCTGAGATCACGACGTCGAGCTTTGCCCTCCTCTCGATGACGTATCGTGGCTTATAAGAATGACGCTAAGGAAAGTACAACCATTCTCTAATCATTTTACTGGAATGATTATATGTCTTGGACAACAGTATTCGAATACGCCATAGGCGGAATTATATCAACGATATTCCTTTGGTTCATACCAAATTTGTGGAATAAGTTTAAGTATGAAATAGCCTTAAAAGAAAAGCTATATCAAAGACTCACCCCAAAAGAAATCTCAAAAATTATCAAAAATTTTGATAGAAAGTATGACGAAGAAGACGTTATGGCTCAAATCAAAAAAGGCGTAGATTGTGGCGAATTTGCACATAGCAAAACTTCTATTGGCGATCGTGAAGTTTCAGTAAAAGAATTCCTCACCCCATATGCTGATTTAATGAGCCCCATGGAACGAATGGATGATTACGAGTATGTTTGGGATTATTTCGAAGAAATAACTCTTGAAAGCAAAGATGTGTGGAAATGGTTTGAAAATTTCAGGCACGGTAAGTATAACGACAAAACCCAAATTCACTTGTTCAAACACCAAGCTAATGGGCTTGAAAGATCAATCTTTGGTGTGATTATATCCATCAGGCGCCTTTTTAAAGCTAGGTGATTTTTCGTATTGAAGCCTAACGTCAAAGTGATACATACTAGTATGGCCTCGCAATCTCGGCAGGTTATGACGAAATCACCACGACGCATAATCATTGGCTCGTGACGCATTCCGCATAAAAATTAGAAAACAATGAAAAAAACCCAATTTCTAGACTAGATCATAGACTGCCTATCAACATTTGGCTCGATAACTTCAAGGGCCATGTTTGGCGGATAAGGATTGTATAATGAAGTCATGCTTTTCGTTGTCTTTTTTCCTATAAATTCCTAGCCATAAAAGGTCTTTTTGTTAATTTTACGCACGATATATTAACGCGTATTGACATTTTGATAATTTCCATTATACTTTCTAAGCTATGTAAAAACAACAAAGATATTAAAAAATGAGGAAAAAATGGCTAGAAATAATGAAAATCAAGCAGGTGTTGCTGCAATCAGAGCTACTATAGCACCATTCCCCACTGTACAATTAGCATCTTTGTTTATGTGCTTTGGCGCTGCTTTTGTTTACTGCAATGCTAATGAGTACGAAAGTTATGAAGATATAGCTGCGCCTATGACCTTGGCTATGGCTGGAACTGTAGTTTTAGGTACTATATTTGATGGTTTTTTAAATGGTTCTGAGCACTAAACTACTCTGAGATAATTTCAGCTATTACGGCTTACTCATCGGATTCCAAGCCACGCCATGCGAAGCATGGCTCTGAGTGACGATATACGGGTTACTCCTGAGATCACTGCATAATCCCAACTAATCTCCTACTAAAATTATTAACATCCACAACAGGTTCGCCTTCTAGGATGCAGGCTTGGTCGAATAGTAGCCAAACTAAATCTTCAGCTTTAGCCATATTCCCATCAACGCCCGTAGCAGCTTTGGCGATGTTTTTCATCACTGGGTGGTCTGGGTTTATTTCAAGAATCTTTGAGGTGGATTTTTGCAATTGTTTTTGCTCGATTAGGAATCTTTCCATCCTAATATCCATATCACCTTCGCCAACGCTTATGCACACTGGGCTTGAGGTTAGTTTTTTGGATATTATTACGTCTTTAACAGCCTCTCCCAAAGTATTTTTACAAAACTCTACCAGCTTCTCTTTAGTATCTGCATCTTTTGGAGATTCTTTTTTTTCTTCCTTTTTGTCGGCTCCATCCTCAAGGTCAGAACTTGCACGGGTTACAGACTTAATATCATATTCCTTATATTTATTTGCAACATTAACCCAGAAATCATCAACGGGGTCTGTGAATATAAGAACGTCAATATCCTTAGCAAGGAAACCCTCAATCTGTGGGCTGCTTTTTAGTTTTTCAGGATTCTCACCGCTCAAGTAATATATGCTTTTATTATTTTCAGCAGGGAGTGATGCTATATATTCATCAAGCGACACAAGCTTATTTTGCTTGCAGCTGAAGAATAGGCATAGTTCAAGAAGTTTCTCTGGTTCTGAACTAATTTCGCACAAGCCTTCCTTAAGCGCAGCACCAAAATTCTTCCAGAATAATTCATATTCTTCCCTTGATTCTTCCTTCTTCTTGGCAAGTTCTGAGATAACACGCTTTGTGATAGAATTCCTGATTTTATCAATCGTTGCATTATGCTGCAGATTCTCACGGCTGATGTTTAGGGGTAGATCTTCAGAGTCAACAACACCGCGCAGGAATCTCATATAATGGGGAATAACGTCCACATTTTCGTCTGTTATGAAAACTCTTTTAATGTAAAGTTTTACTCTTCTTTTTCTATCGGGATGGAATAAGTCAAAAGTTTTTGTAGTTGGCACAAATAGTAGGTTTGTATATTCAACAATCCCTTCGTTTCTATTGTGCATAGTAAGCCATGGCTTATCGGTTGCATAAGAAACGCTTTTATAGAATTCCTGATATCGGTCTTCAGTTATGTCATTTTTTTGTCTTGTCCATAGGGCTGAGCTTGAATTCACTTTAACTTTGTTTCCGGCTTCATCTACAAAATATATCGGTGCTGCTATATGGTCTGAATATGTTTTTACAATATGTTTTACTCTAAAATGATCTACATAATCATCAAGACCATCTTTAACATGAACAATTATACGAGTTCCACGCGTTAAGTCAGATTCTACCTTTGAGATTGTGTATTCGCCGTCGCCTTCTGAACACCATTCATAAGCTTCATTTGTGCCAGCTTTTACAGAGATTACGTTAACGCTATCTGCGACCATAAAGGCAGAATAAAAACCAACGCCGAATTGTCCAATAAGATGGCTGTCTTTTTTACTATCACCCGTTAATTGCTCAAGGAAGGCTTGTGTGCCTGACTTTGCTATTGTTCCAAGATTTTCAACCATATCATCATGGCTCATTCCTATGCCATTATCTTCGATGATAACTTCTCTTTTGTCTTTATCGACTGTGATTAGAATCCTCAGCTCTTCATCAGAACTAAGAGCGCTATCTATTTGCGATAGATATCTAAGCTTGTCACAAGCATCAGATGCATTAGATACAAGCTCACGAACAAAAATATCTTTATTCGTATAAAGCGAGTGAATCATTAAATGAAGGACTTTGCCAACTTCGGCGGTGAATTTCTTTTTTTCTTGGGTCATTTTCTACATTAATATTATTGTTATACTAGTTAGGTATATAGGTAGAAAAAATCTCTTTTAAAGACTCTTCCGTGATATTTTTTATCTCAAGTACTTTAGCTGAGGAAGTTGCCCCTTGAATTATCTCAAGGTCATCCCGTGGTATCTTCCAGTTTTTTGACAATAATTTGATGATGGCTATGTTTGCCTTGCCATCTTCTGGAGGAGTTTTTACTGATATTTTAAGGGCCATGGCTTCACCTAGATCAACAAATTCATGTATAGAATCAGTTTTAGCTCCTGCCTTCACTTTTAAATGAATTGTAAAGTAGCCTGATTTGCTATTTTGTTTATATAAATTTTGCACAAAAACCTTGTAAGGATGAGAAACTATTCTTAAGATAGCATATTATGAGAAGCATAAAAATCAAAATACTTATATTATTTTGCCTATCCTGCGTAGGGCTAAATTCTTATGCAAAAAAATCCTCTCATAATGAAAATGATCGTGAGCTTTTAGAATCTAGCAAATGTGTTGTTCATTTTAAAAATACAGAAATAAAACACCAGATTCCAAGGGATTTGCTCCATTCAATTTCCTTGCAAGAATCAGGCAGAAAACATTCCAAACTAAATAAAACTATTCCATGGCCTTGGACGGTAAACGTTGAAGGAAAGGGGTTCTATTTTGATTCTAAAAAAGAGGCCGTAATGTTTGTGAAACAGCAAAGAGCGTTCGGGAAGAAGAGTATAGATATTGGCTGTATGCAGATCAATTTACTCTACCATCCAGAAGCTTTTCGTTCGATTAGCGAAGCGTTTGACCCAGAAGCCAACGTTAACTACGGAGCAAGTTTTTTAAGAGAGAAATATGAACAACATGGAACTTGGAAAAAAGCCATAGCCAACTATCATTCAGCTAACGAGGAGCTGGGTCACAATTACCGTAAATCAGTTTTGCGGATTGCAAATAATATTGATAAAAATAAGTTTAATCCCGTGCGAACTTATGCTAGTTCTTCAGCTATTACAAAAACTACTACACCAGCTTCTTACAAAACAAAATCTTATGTTAAATTTGAAAGATACCGAAGTAGTATGATGATTCCAATTCCGAAGTGATGACCATTCGTCATTCAGAGCCGCCCCGTAGTGGGCGGCGTGGAATCCATGTTAAAAAAACTTATAACTCGAAGAGTTATTCCTAATCGTCATGAGCTGCGCGAAGCGTGGCAATCCACCTTAATATAAAATGGATTGCCGCGTTCGCTGCGCTCTCTCGCAATGACGATTAGGAATTGCTTCGCAATAAATTTATTAGCTGGACTCCACGGCTGCGCTCTGCGCAGCCTCTGAGTGACGGCGTGATGACGTATTTTTAAGCAAGCTTCTTAGCAATTTCAAGCAGTACGCTATCTTTGATGTAAGGTTTTTTGATGTAACCATCAGAACCTAATTCCTTGGCTTTGTCGAGTTCTTTCTGCTCGGATGTTCCTGTTTGCAAGATAACAGGTATCCTTGAATATTTCTTTTCAGCTTTGATAGCTTTAAGCACATCAAGCCCATACATATCAGGCATCATAAGGTCGACTAGAATAATGTCTATTTCTTCATGCTTATCTTTTAGGATTTCAAGCCCCTTGATTCCGCCATCTGCTGTAATCACAGTATAATTCACGCTGAGAAGTATCATGTTCATGGTTATACGGCATGAGTCTTCGTCGTCTATAAACAACACGGTCGGTTTTTCTTTTTTAGGCTTAGCTGGCTTGAATCCAAATGAATGTTCGTTATTCTCATCCATATCTACAGGGATAATGAAGCTGAAGCTTGCGCCTACTTTTTTGTTATTCTCAGCCCAGATTTTACCGCCATGAGCTTCGATAATCTCTTTGCATATAGCAAGCCCCAGCCCTGTTCCACCAGCTCGAGTCTTGGTTTTTGTACTTTGGGTGAATGGGTCAAAAATTGCCTCTAGTTCTTTCTCAGGAACTCCTACGCCTTCATCTGATAGGCTGAACAGAATTGCAGGTTTATCGTCTAGTTTGGTTTTTTCTAAGCTTGCTGTAATGGTGCTTTTTTTATCAGCTGGGCTGAACTTTACGGCATTTACAAAAAGATTACGCATAACCTGCGCTATGCGCTCTTGATCAGCTATTAAGTTTTGCGAAAACGACTCCTTAAACTTAAAACTAATAGGCTTGTTTTGAAGGTATAATTCCTGAACTTCGTCTATCATTGAATGAACAGATTCGTTAAGATTCATGTTTTTGAAGTCAAGGATCATCTTGCCAGCTGTGAATTTTGAAAGATCAAGCAAATTGCCTACAAGCGAACGGAGGCGAGTTGCATTGCTTGCCACTTTTTTTGCAAATTCTAGCCGCTCAGCATCGTTAAACTTATCCCAGTTATCAACCAGCCCCTGAGAAATCCCCTCAACGCCAGTAATAGGCGTTCTCACCTCGTGGCTCATGTTGTTTAAGAACTCCGTCTTTGCCTTGAGGGCTTCCTCTAATTCTTCCGTACGCTCTGCTACTTTTTGCTCAAGCTGACTATTTGCATCATCTTTTGCTTTTTGTATACAATTATTAAATATTTCTCTGTTTCTTGAAAATATCGTGCCTAATATGACAACGCATAAAAACATATACAGAAATAAAGAAGAATATTCATGACTTGGTAAATTAGGAAAAGATCCAGTAGACACGTAAAATAATGAGATGCCAAGAGCAATACCTAGTATTTCTAACACTACAAAACTAACACTATCAAGCAATAATACTAAAATCATGACCCCTATATTAAAGTTAATCAACCAACCTATAGAAAAGTTGTCACTTAGTAGTAAGAAAGTAGCTATTATTGGTAACGAAAAAGTAACTGTAAAATACCAGTAGAGCGGCAAGTATTTCTTTAAGTTGTGAGACCATTGTTTATTAAAAAGTAATATAAAACATAATAATGATGCAACCAATCTTATCCATACGCTTTTAGTATTACCCATAAAATAGATTTCAATTAAAGATGTAAATGGATAGTTAATAATACCAAATATCGCAAAAATATAATATTGAGCACCAAATTTTTTGACTCTTTCATTAGAGAGGTCAGATAGCTTTTTAAAAATGTTCATAATTAATTTCTTTTACAAATAAATAATTGCATTTTGTTAGAATAATGCAAAATGTCCAAAACATCAAACTGATTTTGTTGTAGTAATGTAGCTATACATTCTTTACTTGGTTTGCGACTAGTTACGCCTCTAAGTTCTTGACCTTTAGTAAGTATTATTTCACCGTAATTTTCCAGATAGAATGATATATTATCTTTAACGACAAAAAAGATATCTATTAGTTTATTGGCTTCATCCCATCTGCATTCCACCTCAAAAGAATTAACATAAGGTAAAAATTTAGGGCTAATTTTTGTAAAGTTTCTGATAATAGCCAAAACTAATTTAGTGGAGTAGCTATTATTATAAGCTTTAATTAAAGAATTTTTGTCTTGATTAGTATCGATAGCAATAATCACAATTTCATTAGCTTCTGTAAGCATTGAGATTTGCTTTAAAACATAATTTTGTTGCATCTGAGTAAAATTTCCAAGGGTACTCCCTAAAAAAATAACAGCTTTTTTACCATAAGGAATTTGATTTAACTCTATCTTCTCGTCTCGCATTAAATCAGCTTCTACCGAACAAATTTCTAGCTCTGGCTTATGTCTTTTAATGTAATTACAAGCATTATCTAAATAATCTTTTGAAATATCAATAGCATGATATCTCTTTAAATTTTCTACATATGATAATATGGGGAGAGTTTTATGCTCTAATGTATAATCTGAGCCAGGACCTATTTCGACAATATCAGTGACTTCTTTTAAGTATTCTTTAAGTGCATCCTTATTAGAGGATATGGTCTTTACTTCATCATTAAATAAATAGTAATCAGGGCAGTTTTTTACTAAATTATTATAATTGTCTGTTGCTTCAAGATATGCGTATGGAAGCATATCTGCGCCTTTTTTAGTTGTAAAAAAAGCTACATAATCTTCTAATGTTTTTTTTTCGATATTTGATTGAGTTTTTTCTTCTGTGCAGGCTAGTTTTGTCATGATATTTTATGCGTTTATTTTATATAATTTACTTGTAACGTACTTTGAATAAAAAAATCAAAGCTTTACTTGAGGAAAAACACTAGCACATTTATCAGCAATTCTCAATTGTTATTTGCTATAATTTAAAGATTGTTAATAATAAATTAGATATATGTTATATAATAGATACATATCTAGCTATTGATCCGTGATATCAAGTTCTATTTTTAATTCTAGGTGATAAGTGACAACTCAAACAAAATTCACTATACTTCACAAAAACGAGCAAACAAATGAACTATAGACACATATACCATGCAGGGTGTTTTGCTGATGTTGTAAAGCATATTATCCTAATTTCGCTGATGAATAATTTGTGCAAAAAAGAAGCGCCATACTATGCGCTAGACTGTTTTGCAGGCATAGGAAGATATGACCTTAGCTCTGAGCTTGCTCTTAAAACTAAGGAATCTGACGCTGGCATTAAAAAAATTCTATCATCAACGATACCTTTGCCAGATTTGCTCCAGCAATATATAAAGCTAGCCGTTCAACAAAATAAAGAGTCTGTAACATATCTCGGCTCTCCAGCGATTATAGATAGTTTTCTCCGCAGGGAAGACCATGCTGATTTTTGCGAGCTTCACCCAGAAGATTTTGCTACTCTAAAAAAGAATATGCGGAATTCTGAAGAATCTTCGGTTCATAATATAGATGCCTATACAAGTCTTAAAGCTCTATTGCCTCCAAAACAAAAAAGGGGGTTAATTCTAATTGATCCAGCCTTTGAAGTTACAGATGAATTTGAGCGCATTAAAGAAGGTCTTGAGATAATTTATAAAAAATTTAGCCAAGCCACTACTATGATTTGGTACCCTATAAAGGATTATCCTAAGGTTAGAGATTTTTATAAGGCACTTGCTAGGCTTAAAAAAGAAATCCTGAAAATAGAGTTTAGTCTAGACCAAGCTAATACGAATCTAAATTCTACTGGAATTATAATAATAAATCCGCCTTATATAAAAAATATCCTGCAAGAAAATTTAGAATTTTTGGAAAAAAAGATCTATTCTGGCAAGGCTGATTACACGGTTACAACCCTAAATTAGCAAGTTTCTTCAAACAATATTGATATTTAAAAACATATAGCTTGACAAAACATGTGCTTTTCTGCTAATAAGTCGTGCTATCTTCGAATTAATTTAATTATAAAAACGTAATAGTTGTGAAAACTTTTTCTGCAAAACCGTCTGATATCAAAAAGGATTGGTTACTAATCGACGCGAGTGGACTCGTACTTGGACGCCTAGCTGCTGAGGTATCAATGATACTTCGCGGTAAGCATAAGGCATCATACACACCTCATATGGATTGTGGTGATAATGTTGTTATTATTAATGCCGACAAAATTATTTTAACTGGAAATAAAGCCGCTACAAAAGACGGAAAGATTTATTATCGTCACACAGGCTTCCCAGGCGGAATTAAAGATACAACAGCTGGAAAAATCTTAGCAGGAAAATATCCTGAAAGAGTTGTAAAAATGGCTGTAAACCGCATGATCTCATACGGACCACTTGGTAGAAGACAATTTTCGAATCTATATGTATATGCAGGTTCTGAGCACCCTCATTCAGCGCAGCAACCAGTACAATATGATTTTGCTGCTAAAAATTCAAAAAATAAGAGATAGTTGAAATATGGCATTATTAAAAGTAAAGACTACAGAACTTGAACAACTTGATACAAAAGTAGCAGCGCCTGCTAAAGCTGAAGCTCCTAAAAAGGAAAAAGATGCCCTAGGTCGTACTTATGGAACAGGTAGAAGAAAAAATGCTATCGCAAGAGTTTGGATCAAAGCAGGAAAAGGAAAGTTCTCAGTAAATAACAGAGAGCTCGACAACTATTTCCCAGTTGAAACACTTAGAATGAAAATTCTACTTCCATTTGCGCTTACAGAAATGACAGGCAAATTTGATGTACTATGTACAGTTAAAGGAGGTGGTCATACTGGTCAAGCTGGTGCTATACAACTTGGTATCGCAAGAGCTTTAGACAAATTTGATTCAGTGTATCACGTAACACTTCGTAAAAACGGAATGCTTACTCGTGATTCAAGAGTTGTGGAAAGGAAAAAATACGGTAAAGTTAAAGCTCGTAAGAGTACACAATTCTCTAAACGTTAATATATATTGCGTCATTCAGTGTCGCATGTTTAAGGCGTAGAATCTAGCTACGTCACTCAGAGGCAGTGCGTTAGCACTGCCGTGGAGTCCAGCTTAAAATTTTATAACTCGAAGAGTTATTCATTATAGGTTCTTAAGTTCTTAGTTGAATGGCTGCGCCATAAGATGTTAGCTGGATTCCACGCCTCCCACATACGGGGCGGCAGCTTGAATGACGGTTGCTAAAATGCCATCTAAACCCAACCATAACACCCTTGGCGGGGTAGCTCAGCTGGTTAGAGCGGCGGAATCATAATCCGTAGGTCGGGGGTTCAAGTCCCTCCCTCGCTACCAATATTTCAAAAACTTATTCTAATTAGTGATTTATGCGTTGAAACTTGCCTGCGCTTCCTCACTTATGTAGAATAAGCTGCGGTGCTCGTCTTCGTTTCGCCTATAAATCCCTTAATTACAATAAGTTTTAAACACATTCCAATTTGCTATTTTGTTGTCAAAACTCGTTTGAGATGCTAGCCTAGCACCAAATGCCACTAAAACCACTATACTCCTTAAAAATTTATTCTAATTAGCTATAACATGAGGGAAAATTATGTCAGTAAAAGAACTTGCAAAAAAATATAATAAATTCCAGAATAATTTCGGATCAAACAATGAGTCTGATTGTAAATCAATAATAGAAGATCTTTTTTCTCATGAGTTTAAAAAAGTTGCTAATGGTCAAATTTTGATCTCCAGAAAAGATGAAATTGAAAATCAACTTAATGGTGTAAAGGACTTTGCAGGTAATTGGTCTATTACTGAAAAACTCATTATTCCGTCTCAAGATAATAAGATATGCACTATTAGATATTTGCTTGAAAGCGAAAAAGCAGGAATATTTGATATTATAGCTATTTTAACTTCTTCTAATGGAAGCAAGATTGATTCAATCGATGAAATCTACTATCAACTAAGTTAATCAACAATGCTAAATAGAATGAATACTATTGATGATGAGACAATAAAAAAATTTGTGAAGATTTATACTTATCTAAACTTGCAGATAAGCTAGATAAAGAAAATGTGAAAACGGCTCTGTCCATCTAATTGTGTAAATTCATTTTGGGTTATATAAAAGGAATTTACACAATTAGATGGACAGAGCCACCTCTCTAAAAATCACAAATCAAGCAATAATCTCTCAGGATTTTCAACAGCTTCTTTAACCTTAACAAGGAAAGTCACAGCTTCTTTTCCATCGATAATTCTATGGTCATATGAAAGCGCGACATACATCATAGGTCTTACTTCAACTTTGCCATTTATAACCATGGCTCTTTCCATAGTTTTATGCATGCCAAGAATACCAGATTGTGGAGGGTTAATGATGGGTGTAGACATTAGCGACCCATACACTCCGCCATTTGTTATAGAGAATGTTCCGCCTGTTAGGTCAGACATTGCAAGCTTTCCTTCTCTAGCTTTTTTGCCAAGTGTTGATATTGCGCTTTCTGTTCCTGCAAATGATAGATGGTCAGCATCTCTTACAACTGGAACAACAAGACCTTGCTCAGTACCAACTGCAACGCCTATGTCGTAGTAATTTTTGTAAACGATATCGTCGCCATCAATTTCAGCATTTACAGAAGGAATTTCTTTTAAGGCATTAACAACAGCTTTCACAAAGAAAGACATAAAACCAAGTTTGATTCCATGTTTTTTCTCGAATTGTTCTTTATATTTATTCCTTAGCTCAATAACATTGAACATGTCAATTTCATTAAATGTTGTAAGAATTGCTGCTGTGTTTTGTGAATCTTTTAGCCTTTGTGCTATTGTTTTACGTAGGCGGCTCATTTTAACACGCTCTTCAAGTCTTGCAGCTGGAGCTGAACTTGTTCCACTTAATAGAACATCGCCCTTTGTGATTCTGCCATCTTTACCAGTTCCTGCAATTTTTGAAACATCAAGATTTTGCTCTGTAGCAATTTTTTGCGCAGATGGAGCAAGAATAGGAGCAGAACTCGCAGCAGGAGCAGCAGGAGCTACTGCTTTTGGTGCTTCTACTTTAGCATCTTTTGTAGCAGCATTACCAGCTGCGCCTTCTGAAACATTTCCTATTAAATCGTCAACTCTAACAATAGCACCTTCTGGAGCTAAAATATCAGCAAGAGCTCCCGTAGCTGGAGCATAAACTTCTAGCGTAACTTTTTCAGTTTCAAGCTCAACAAGTAGCTCATCAATTTTGATTGCGTCGCCTGGCTTTTTGTGCCATTTGGCAATTGTAGCTTCGGTAACTGATTCGCCAAGGCTTGGTACTATAATTTTTACTGTCATTTTATTGCTCCTAAATCTTTAGTGCTGTTTCTATAAGGTTTTTTTGTTCTACTGCATGCACGCTTGAATAGCCAGTACATGGAGAGGCTGATTCTTTTCTACCAACATATTTTATTTCAGACCCTCTTGCGAGTTCTTTTACTATTCTTGAATAAATATAACTCCAAGCGCCCATATTTTCTGGCTCTTCCTGACACCATATAAGCTCTGCATTTTTATATTTTGCTAGTTCTTTATTTAGTTCATCAACAGGGAACGGATAAAGCTGCTCTATCCTAATAATAGCTACATTATTGATATTAGACTTTGTGCGACTATCTAGCAAATCGTAATATACTTTGCCGCTACAAATCACCACTTTTTTTATGATTTTATGATCCAAATCATCTTCGATCAATGGTTTAAAGTTTGTTCCTGTTGCAATTTCATCGATAGAAGACACAGCAAGCGGATTACGCAAAATAGATTTTGGCGACATTATTATAAGGGGTTTACGAACCTGCCTTAGTTGCTGCCTGCGCATTAAGTGAAAGATAGAAGCAGGAGTTGTAGGATAACAAACCTGCATATTATTATCAGCACAAAGCTGTAACATTCTCTCAAGTCTTGCAGAAGTATGTTCAGGACCTTGACCTTCATAAGAATGAGGCAATAGTAGAACAAGCCCGCTAAGCCTTAACCATTTTGTTTCTGTTGTTGACAGAAACTGGTCAAACATTATCTGCGCGCCATTTGAAAAGTCGCCATATTGCGCTTCCCATATTACAAGGCTTTTAGGGTGAGACATAGAATACCCAAACTCATAACCAAGCACCGCATATTCAGATAGGTTACTATCAGCTACTTCATAAGGGCTTTGAGTTTTGCTAATATTGTTAAGCGGAAGATATTTCTCGCCCGTTTTTTGGTCATACCAAACTGAATGTCTGTGCGAGAATGTGCCCCTCCCTGCATCCTGACCTGTTAGTCTTACAGGGATGCCGCTTTCTAAAAGCGAAGCAAAAGCCAGCTGTTCACCAGTTGCCCAGTCAAGCCTCTTTTTAGATATTAGATCATCTTTTCTTTGCTCGTAAAGTTTTAATAGCTTTGGATTGATAGTGAAGTTTGTAGGAACTTTACAAAGAGTTTCAAGCAGATTTTCAAGATCCTTTTTAGCAACTCCAGTTGTGAGTCTTTTGTCAGATTCTGTTAGGTCTTTTGAATATCCATTCCAATCACCATCTAAGAAATAAGCATTTGGTTTAAAGTCCTTAGCTATAGCAAAAGCTTTATCTAGCCTTTCTTTGAATTTGTCGGTCATTTGCTGATATCCATCGGCAGCTATTACCGAGCTAGCCACAAGCTTATTTGCATAAATCGCTGCTGGTGTTTGCTTAGCTTTAACAACATCATACATTAGTGGCTGAGTATACATTGGCTCATCGCCTTCATTATGACCATATTTACGGTAACAAATAATCTCAACAACAGGGTCTTTTTTGAATCTAGCCCTATATTCAGAAGCGAGGATTGTAGCCTTTACAACTCCCTCTACATCGTCACCATTTACGTGCAAAATAGGAGCTCCAATAACTTTTGCAAATTCTGTAGAATATCTACTTGCAGCATGACCATCATGAGGGTTTGCTGTAAACCCAACTTGGTTATTTATAACAACATGGAAAATTCCGCCAGTTTCGTATGCGTCTAATGTTGAAAGCGTAAGGCTTTCAGCTACAACGCCTTGACCGCAGAATGCAGCATCGCCGTGGAATAATAATCCTAGGACTTTTGATCTATCTGTATCTTTTTTAATATCTTGCTTAGCGCGAACTCTTCCTGCAACAACAGGATTCACAGCTTCTAAGTGTGATGGATTTGGGGTTAGGGTTAGATGAACTTTATGCCCTGCTTCAGTTGTTATATCATTTGAAAAGCTCATATGATATTTCACATCACCTGCTACTTTAAATTCTTCTGGGAAAGCTGACTTGCCAAAAAATTCTGCAAATAAAGCTTCATATGGTTTGCCTAGAACTTTGGTTAAAGTATTCAGTCTGCCTCTATGAGCCATGCCTACTACAACTTCATTCACGCTATATTTCGCTGCTTCGTCAATCGCCCTTCTAAGAGCTACCATTGAACTATCGCCGCCTTCGACTGAGAATCTTTTTTCACCGGGGAATTTTTTGTGTAAATATTGCTCAAGCCCTTCAACTTCTACTAAGTCTTGAAGCATCTGGATTTTTTCTTCCTTAGAAAATTGCATTGCATGAAGCTGTTCAAACCTTTCATAAAGCCAAGCTTGTTCTTGTTGGCTTGCAACATGCGAGAATTCTGCACCCACAGTTCCTGTGTAAATTTCTAGGTTTGGAGCGGATGGATCGATTCCAAGTTCAGCTAAAGATTTTGGCTTTTCAAGATTTAGCGGGTCAATATTTGTTGCTAAATGACCATATTTACGCAAATGTTCAAGACCATTATTTGGCGCATCAGCTGGTTTAGCAGTTACTTGCTTAACAGGCTGCTCTATAATTCCTTGATGTTTTTTTTGCCAAGATGGGCGGATATCTGATGCTTGATTATTAATGAAAAAAGCCTGCCACTCAGGACTTACAGAGTTAGAATCTTGCAGGAATTTTTGATATAGTTCCTCAATAAATCCAGCGTTTGTTCCGTATAAATAGCTATTTTCTAAAAGTTCTTTACTCACGATTTCTCCTAATCCTTCCAGCGCCTTAATTATGTTTGCGCTCTACAATATTAATGGAAATTTGAATTTTTTCAAATAAAATCAAGGGGAGTGGATGAAAATGATTTGAGAGTTTAGAATTATCTCACATAGGATCTATGTGAGATAATGTGAGATTATGTGAGGAAAGTCAAGATCCGCAAATAAAAATGTTATTTATTGAGGTATGTGAGGGTTTATTTTACAAGAAAACGATGTCTTCGAATCTCCTTTAACCTTATTGAATTCTTGAAATAATTTAATTAATTTTTGGTCTCTAGTAAAAAAATAATCACAATAACTCAATGCGTAAGTAAAGTGCATTCTATCTTTTAATGTATGCGAATTCTTAGGATTACTTTTTTGCTCATTAATATATTTGTTCATCACAAATTCATTGCATGATATTAAAGGGCACTTTTTGTCCTTCTCAAATCGGCTTAAATTATTATAAGTATTTATAATTTTTTGGCTATTCTGCTCAGAAGAAAGATGGTTACTAATTGTATTGATAATTAGATCTATAGTTTTATTAGCAAAAGGCATCACGCACATTTTTTTTATTTCATTCTCAAATTGACCGCTCAAATTTAAATCAAAATACCTTACAAAAGGATCATTGCAATATAAGCATTCCTGATAAGGTAATAATTTTTTTCTTAGACCTACGTCACCTAACGACCAAGGAACTATGACAAAATTATTTTCAAAAGGAAAAACTGGAATATTACAAAAAACTTCAAATTGATTAGGCGAGACGTCTGTCAATAAATTAATCAATTCTGTAGCAATAACTCGCGGTATATCAATTATCCAGAGCGGCTTTAAATCACACAATCTAATAAAGTTTTCTCTACCGCTCTCTTCGGCTTTGGACATCTCTGCAACAGACTGCCATGAGAATACTGGAACAATATTTGCTTCCTTCATAAAATCAAAAATTTCATCAAAATTATCTGATTTAATAGAATGCCTATTAGATATCACCGTATTATCTATGTACGCCGTTTTGCATTGCTGACTATTTAAGTTAGACTTTGAGTATCTAGTGTACTCGAGATTTGAGGGGTATCGCAAAAACAAACCACACTCACTTTTATAGTAGTTATTTTGTGGGTAAATATTCAAAAATGCTATCACTGTTCTTGCTACTCGACTATCTGCTTTAACTTGTAGAAATAGGTATAATGTATATTTTGTAAAATCTCAAGGTGTATGAATTTTTTTAATACATTGCTATAAAGCAATACTTCCAAAAGAGTAATTATACATCCGCAACAACCTCCTTTATAACGCTCTGCATCCAATACGGCGTAAGATCCATCCAAGTTTTTAGGTTTTTAATATCAGTGGAATCCACCATATTTTTTAGCTTATCTATTGTTTCATCATTAACTCTATCTTTGCCAAAGCTGTAAAGAGCTTGAATTATAAGACCAGCTTTAGTACCGACTCCCACGAGTTTTTTAGGGCAGACATGAGTCAAGTTAACTTCAATACCATTAACCTCAAGTTTTCTACTTGGTGCATTTGTAATGTAAAAATACTTTGACGGAACTTGTTGGCTCAAGCCCAAAAGATTCGCTGCTTTAGCTGGGCTTACTTGAACTTGATATCCATGTTTTTTAGCATATACTTGAACAATGTCGTCAATTTTAGCAGGAATTTCCCCTATTAAAGGATGCCTATCTGGGATGCAATATAATCCCGTTGCCACTTTTATTATCTTATTAGTTTTTGCTATCCTACTAAGAGTTTGGTCAATAGTATTACGCTTTGCGAAGCTTAAAAAATCAGTCGCATTAAATACCCATCCTATGGGCTGTTGGTCTATTTTATTTAAAATCGCGCTTGTCATAGAGTTTTTTATTTGTCATAAAAACTAGTATATATTTATGACAAATAGAAGTCAATATTTTTTGAAATAATCCATATATGGTTAGAATTTTGCTAAAGTTAACCATATAAGGTTAACTTATTGCTAGAAACTATCTTTATAAAGTTATATACTACCCAAAAACCTATGGAGAGTTTTATGGCAAATAATGTTACAGACGCTAATTTCGAAGAAGAAGTTTTAAAATCAAAACTACCTGTGCTTGTTGATTTTTGGGCAGATTGGTGCGGTCCTTGCAAGCTGCTTGGTCCTATTGTTGATGAGTTTGCAAAAACTCATGGCGACAGGGTTAAAGTGGTTAAGCTTAATATTGAAGAGAATCCTAAAATTCCATCAGGATTTGGAATTAGGGGCATCCCAACAATGATGCTATTCAAAAATGGCGAATTGATGGATACAAAGGTTGGTGTGGTTCAAAAGCCAGCTCTTGAGCAATGGGTTGAAAGCCTTCTTTAAAAATGCAAAAAAACATCCATATCAAAATCCACAAAGGCTTTGTTGAAGGCATAAATACCTATAACAGAGCCCAAGGGCTGAAGCATTTTTTCCTAGGCAAGGGTAAGCTCTTGCTTACCAAAATCCCTATTTTAAATAATATTGAGCTTGAATGCAAAGCAGGTGATAGGATTGCCTTCGTTGGGCAAAATGGCTCGGGGAAAAGTTCACTCCTTAAGGTTATTGCAGGAATCTACCCATTAAAATCTGGGAAGCTTGATGTTAGCGGAAGAATAGCAGCTTCCATCGAGATGGGCTTTGGTATGGAATATGAGATGACAGGACGTCAGAACATTAAGCTGATGATGGTTTATAGCGATATGCTAGACCTTTATACGCCTGAGCTTGAACAGCAAATTATAGAATTTTCAGAACTTGGTGAAAAGATAGATTGGCCAGTAAAGGCTTATAGTTCTGGGATGTTATCTAGGCTTACATTTTCGGTGAATTTATATCAAAAACCAGACATATTGCTGCTTGATGAAATTTTTGCAGCTGGTGATAATCACTTCGTTCATAAGTCTGTTTCCGTTATGAAAGACAAATTTCTTTCAACGCCAATTTCTATTCTAGTAAGCCATCAAGAAGAGCTTGTGAAGGAAATTTGTAACAAAGTATTTTTGCTTAAAAATGGAACTATTGTT
>Ga0247843_1002795_pt1 | contig 30368 bp, 25 predicted proteins | sample LaCruzMarch2017__FD_192420 | JGI IMG/M metagenome (GOLD analysis project Ga0247843, IMG submission 192420) | Freshwater microbial communities from meromictic Lake La Cruz, Castile-La Mancha, Spain - LaCruzMarch2017_8m | ecosystem: Environmental > Aquatic > Freshwater > Lake | place: Spain... | reverse complement strand
CCCGACGGTAACTCATAGTAGTGCTCTCCTTTTTGTAGCTAAAAAGAAAATACACTACTACCGTCGGGAACCCTGTCTTTTCAGCTACTTATCCAGTTTGAGTTGCACTACGAAATTTTTTTCGGGAATCCTTACCAAGCTTAGTCTTATGATCTATGCCGTAGTAACCAAGAACTTCTTTAACCTGCTCCTCGACATACTGATCTACGAAAACTTGATGCCTAAACTTGTATGGAAGGCTCTGATGATCTTTTTTTGATCTATTTGGAGAAAGTTCTTGCGCCTGAGATAAAGATCCAAGCATCAGTGTCATCATAGCTACTAGCATCATAAACTTTCTCTAACTCAAGGAGCAGCGCAGCTAGGCGTTCCCCCGCCTGTTGGGAATCTGTGTCTCATGGCTAAACAGTTCTGACGAACTTCGGCTTGAGTAAGGGCCTTATTATAAATAGCAAACGCATGGAAAGCGCCGTTGCTAAATCCGTTTAAATTAAAGTCCCCTAACCTTAGTGCTCCAGCCGTGTTAATCGCGGTCGTCCCAGACGAGGCGCATGAGGAGAAATCAAGAGCATTCGATACGACGCTACCGCAGCCACCGGTAATAGCGAGCGCAGTTTGCTGAGTTCCATCAATATAGATTCTAACTGTCTTAGTTGGACCGTCATAGACTTGAGTCACGTTGTGCCATGCACCATCCCGTGGGTCTACATTCACACCACCACCTTGCGTGGATGACCCACCAACAATATTTAAGTGCAACCAAGTTGCACCGGAATTGGCTCTAGTCGCCCAACCGTTGCTCGCGTGTTGCATAGATAATATAGTACCCGTGAATCCGACATCTAACCTTAACCACTTCGAAACAGAAAACGAACTATCTGTACTACTCCACTGTACTCCAGCCGCTATAGCCTGCGCGTTAGAAATAGATTGACTATCGTTGCTACCATCTAGCTTCAGAAAATACGGACTCGCTTGGGTGGCTAACCCATTCCATCCCGAGGTCGCTGTAGAAGGATTTGCGATGTTATTTAAAGTTCCAGCAATTAACACTCCGGTTGCAGGTGAGATAGCGTGAGTGCTACCCGTGGATGCGGTGTACTTTGCTACTCCGGACAAGGAGTTCATAGCATCCCAGTAAAGCGCTAGTGTCGAATCATTCACGATATTCGGAATAGACATCTCTCTGTAACGATTTCCGCTATTCATGAATTCTGTCGTAATCGTCGATCCCGCAGTTTCACTAGCGGAGACTGCCTGATTATAGATTCTTGCCTCAGCGATTTGACCGTTAAAGTTTACTGCATTCGATGCTCCCGCTCCGGCGCTTGGATAATTCCCAAGCGTAAACGCAGCACCGCTATTTAGGTTCGAGTAGTTAATACTAGCAGAACACTCCAGTCTTCCGTTCATGTATAAATTTAAACCACTTGCAGTAAGCACCGCTGCCAGGTGATTCCAAGTATTACTGATCCAACTACTAGAAGTGGTGCAACCGCCCGTACCTATTGCGGCAGCCGAGTGAGTTAAAATTTCAGTCTCCGTCAACGGGCGAGTATAGAAAGCAAACTCGTCAACACGGTGAGTACTCGTGTTTACAGTGGAAAAACTTATTGCTTCGTTATTAAGAGCCGGAAAAGCTGCTGAACTTATGTCTGTAGCGACCGGAGAAGAATCACCTGGAATTGGATTTAAGTTAAACCTTAAGACACCAGGAGCGCCGGGTGTATAAGTTAAAACTATGTAACGTCGCGAGCCAAGTGCTCGTGATGGCGACGAAATTGTCTGTACAGTGGCACCAGCGCTGTTCAGAAATCTAAATCTATAACCTGTAGCAGTATCAGGGTGCTTGTGCTCAAGAATCCACCCACCAACACCCGCAGTATTCTTTGAAATCAGACACGCGTTATTCGCAATTCCGCCTGTGACACAATTCACGACCAATTCTATCGACCAACCCGTGCTTTCAGAAAGGTTGCGCAAAGTTAGGTCCTCGTGATGTGCGATCAACGCTGGGTTAACAGACGAAGGAGATATCGATCTAGAGGCATCATTCACCAAAAGACCGGCGAAATTTAACCGGGTTGTATCCACCGTACCCGTTAATCCTGTGCCTTGCGTTTCAGCAAGAGAAGTGCCTGCCGTTTCTTCAAATCTAAACCAATACTTAGGATTGGAGGCCGCAACTTCTGTTAAGAAGGATATCGGTTCTGCTTGCAATTGAACTTTACCAGAAGTTACAGACTGCCTTAGGGTGACGCCTGTTCGAGAGCCTGCGCTACCACCACGGTTACTTGCTATGACTTGATTTGCAGTCGAAACATCTGTCGGTCTTACCCATAGCGAAATATAGGTCTTATCCGTACTTGCATTATACACTGTAGAATCAATGCTTAACGTATCAATCTTAGCACCATTCCCCTGAAGATTAAGCGCATAAGGACTGACCGAACTCGTAGAGGCAGCGCCCGTACCCTGCCATACTAGTGTACTAGAAGCGTAAGAGATAAACTGTCCAATCACACCTCCCACTAAACTTAACCAACTCGTACTTGCGTTATTGGACTGGATCGCAGCAGGCGAGAATGGAACGCCAGAGAAATCCGTGAAACCTGTAGACATTCCAGCATCCATCGCAGCAGAAAGATTCGTTGTATCCCATGGCTCCCTAACAGCTACATAGTAGGACTGTGTTACTGTCCCGTTCGTAGAGGTCATACTGAGGTTGATTTTGAAAACACCACGCTGATCCCACCTAGGATTCCAGGTTAACGCTCCAGTGGAAGTATCAAACGAAGCGCTCTGACTCACGCCCGCTCCATTGAATGCGAAGGTCACGCCATTAGTGGTCACATAGCTTGGAAGGCTGGTGCAGTTCGTAGCTGTCGCAACATAGCTTGGATCAGAGGAACCCATCGCAGGCGTTTCGTAAGTACAACCGAAGGTATAACTTAGCCCATCTATCTCAATCGGCGCAGTTGGGGTTATTGTGACCGAGGTTCCTTGAACAAGAGGATCGGTGGCAGCTGTACCTGTAATCGGTGGCAGCCTGTTGCTAGGAAGGGTGAAGCTTAAGAGCGGCACCACGGTAAGACTTAATCGTTTTCCGACAGGCATCGGAACTCCGTTTACGGTTGCTTCAACCACAAGAGCGCCTTCCGTGCCGCCAGTGACAACCACTGTATATTGCCCGCTTCCTAAAGATGCCGCTGCACCGAACGACGCCGTTCCTGCGCCTGAGACCTTGGCGACTGAAACACTGGCAAGCGTGTTGAAAGGATTTCCGTAAGCGTCCCTTAAATTTAGCGTAAGTGTTCTTGTTCTACCAACTCCCACGGCAGCATTTGATACAGTGAAAGTCGAAATACTAAGATCAAGAGGTGCGGATACTATTCTTACATTGCCAGACGTAGCTGTGCGCAATGTACTACCGCCGCTACCCGAATTATCAGGCTTCGTCACGGTGAAGGTGAAGTCCCCCGCGTCCTGCATGTAAAGACCATTTGAGGCAAACGAAACCACTCCTGAAGAAGCTTGCGCTGTTGCAACTCCAGCGCTGACGTTCGAGCTTCCTAATAGAGTTCCCGTACCCGTAGCTCTAGTTAGAGTCACGGCACTATTCGCATCGGGCGCTGCACAAACGGCAAAACCGCTCGAATCTCTAATCGTTGCCGTCATGTTAAACGTCGCTCCCGCAACGACATCACTACTTGGGATGGTTGTAAACGAAATCGAGTCCGCTGCCGTGGTGGTGTAAGTGTAGGTCAGATTAGGGAGTGAATCTTGGCCATCCGTGTTTGTAGCTATAATGTTATAAACACCATTCGAACCCACACCAGTCGTACACTGAATTTGTGTAGGAAGAGAGACTGGGTTTACAGACGTGCACGCGAAGCCTCCGATATCTATCGCAGTATCAGCCCTTAAATATGTTCCTGTGATCGTAAGCACCGTACCACCGCAGACAGAGCCCGTCGCAGAGGAGATGGCTGTGATCGTGGGTCTTGTTAAGAAAAAGAATCCAGGCGACAGCGTATTAGATAGACCTGTACCCGTGTTTGCGACCGTGACGGTGACACCGTTGACGGATTGATTGGTCGTCACAGCGTTCGAGGCTACCGTACATGTTATCGTTGTCGTGGTTGCAGCAGTAGGCGTACATATCGCTGAGGGAGATGTTCCGAAAGTAACTGTATTATTTCCTGCTGTAGAGTTAAATCCCGTACCTGTAACAGTGAGGGTAAGTGCAGTGTTTATAGCGCCAGTACTAAATGCGGTACCTTGCCTTACAACTGAAGTGACTGTAACCGGAGTATTGACAGTTAACGTAGGATCAGAAGACGGGGTTAACGATACGCCGTCGACTTTCACTGTGAATAAAACAGTTCCAGAAGTCGCTCCTCTTAAGGTTGCAGTATAAACTCCTCCACCAAGGCCTGTCATTGGCCAAGGCGAAGCAGACGTTGGATTCGTATCCACAGAACCCGAACCAGAAGCTTGTTCAATAGTCACGCTTCCCGCGTTTGTGATCGCATTACCATAAAGGTCTCGAAGCGTGGCAGTGACAATGACGTCATTTCCAATACCAATCGAGCTAGAAGATAGTGCTAGCGTAGAATTCGTGAGACTGAGACTTTGTGGATTGACGATGAGTGAGATGGTGGCAGTTGAAGATGCTGAACCATTTCCTCCGCTCGTATCTGCTTTTAAGGCCTGAAGGGTGTAAGTGCCAGCGGTCCTAATACTGAGCGATCTACTTGAGAAATCAGCTTCACCACTTACAGCATTCATGCTCACACTCGAATTAGGAGTGGCGGCAGAATACAGTGAAGGCGGCGAAGCACCTGTGATGCTGAAAGTTATATTTGCAGTCGAGTCATCATCTGCTGGATTAGTTACGATATTTCCATCTGAATCCCTGATCTGAACTATAGATGTGAAAGTCACACCCGCCAGAACCGATGCTATGGAGGTAGGATTAAAGGTAAGAGTACGACCTGTAGCAGACGTAAAGGTATAGCCACCCGTGGTCGGGTCCGCGCCCGATAATGTCACAAACTGCCCATCGTTGTTGGTGACTCTAATCGCAAAGGGTCCACTTGCAGCCGCTACTCCTTGAATATTACACGTCACTGAAGTTGCGGAAACTAAAGTTATAGGACAAGAGACACCATTGATTGTAACCGTTGCAACATTAGACAAACTGGTCCCAGTGAGCGTGAGCGTATTCCCACCTGTTCTCGGTCCACTAGCGGGACTTCTTGCGGTCACAGTGGGAGGATTCTGATACGAAAATCCATTTGCAAATGTATCAGAGAATCCGCTCGGAAAATTCGTAATACTTACAGCATAGGTTCCAGCAAGTGCAGGCACAGGAGTCACACAAGTAACCACATTCGGACTCACCACCGTTGTAGTCGAGCACTCCACACTGTTAACGTAAGCTCTTGCTCCGGTTATAAAATTCGTCCCTCTTAGGGTAATGGTAGCGGCAGGAACCTGAGCACTACTAATGGGTCCATAAGCTGGAGCATCAATAGAAGTAATATCGGGTCCAACCGCAATAAGAAGACTTGAAAAATCAGGGCTTGCAAGCCCTGAACCTTGATTGGTAGCTCTGACCGAGTAAGTTCCAACAGACAAGCTGGATGGCACCGTACACTGTACCGTGGTCGCAGTCATAGAAATCCTAGGACATCTCGTCACTACGTTTGTAGAGCTAATTAAATCGATTTCAGTATTACTAATAGTATCGAAATTTGATCCCGTCACAATAAGCCCGTCGCCAGGAGCGACTGTGCTGGGACTTAAGGAACTAATCACAGGTGGATACCTCGTCGTGACCGCCCAGATCTGAGAGTCAGTAAGACCTGGTGGGGTTGGGTAATTATCTCTAGCACCAATTCTAAAATAACGGGTCGAGGTGACAGACCCGGTATTCGGGGGATCATAGGAAAGCTCGCCTGTTGAGGTATTAAAAGTAATCTCTGCTGAGGAAGAACACGGAGTGCCTCCTGCAGTACCTATTGTAGAACCAAAATCGCACGAATAAGTAATCGTATCCCCATCTCGGTCGGTATCGTTTAAGGTATACTGATCTGAAACATCAATGGAAGCCACCGCTCCATTATCCACAGTCACTGCTGTTAATACTGGCAGCGACGGTGCGCGGTTCGTATCTGTGACATTGATTGTGACGAGGTCACTCGTAGATGCAGATCCAATGTTACAATAAACGCGCGCAGTACCCGTCCATGTAGCATGCTCCGAAACAAATCGAGGCGTGCAAGAAAGATTATTTCCAACGATTGAGCAGTTCGCACCTACTCCAGAAAGATTATCGCTCTGGTTGCCAACCGCAAAAGTAGGCGTTCCACCCTCTGTACTCGTACATGCTAGAGCGAGTGTACTTGTAGTACCCTCTGGAACCGTTAAGCTTGAAGGAGTAAATACCAGTGTCGCCGTAGGGCCAGTAGTACCTCCTCCTCCAGGCGCAGTCGGAGCTGCCACGACAGCTTGCTCTACGATTTTATTTAAATCCTCTACTTTGGAGCCGCATCCAAACGAAAGCACGAGCGCAATTAGTCCGCTATAATAGCGGAGAGTGCCTAAGCAAAATCGTTTCGTCGCAATGAGCTTCATCTCCCAATCCTTTCGGAAGAACCTCCTTAAACATTAAATGTTTAACGAACTGATTTTGAGTGAGTCTTGAGCGACTCACCTGTCAGACTTCACACGGGTGGTTCTACTAGTGATACCTAGCTACTGCCTTAAGCGTTCCATCTGCCTGAGTCTCGGCGATGGCCACCCCACGCCTTGCGTTTTGGTTCTGGTCTAGCGAGATTAGCCCCGTGACCCCTCTGTAAGGCTCCATGGTCGAAAGCTTGCCTCTGATCTCTTCCCTAGCTGCAGAATAAGTCGAACTATCTACACCCTTTAAGCTGCGCACCAGGATATTTGTCACGTCATATGCGATCGCGGCAGTTCCTGTCGGCTCTTTTCCAAACCTGCGTTTAAATCGTAAGGCAAAATCTATCGCCTCCTTAGGTATTGCTAATTCCAGAACCCCACCTGTACTAAAGGGCGCAACTACATAGACACCGCGTAATCTACTAATCTGGCCACTAGGTACGCGCGGAGGCATTTGAACCAAAGTACTTAGAATTTTTGTCGCTAACTTCTCTCTCTGAACGGCAACTACAATCCGCTCTAAATCTGAGAACTCTACGGGAGCAAATAACGCATCTATCTTCATTGATTTCAGAGTCTGAATAAGCGCAACCATCTTCTGATCCCCGTTTTTATAGTTTATCTTTGTGATCGCCGGAGACTGCGGTAACTGTTTCATATGGTCTGTAAAATACCGAACAAACGTAACAGACGAGGGATCTGTAGGATCTTCAAGTACGGCTATTTTCTTTGCCTTCAGAAACTCAACTCCAAATCGAGCCATGGTATTTACTCGATAGACATCACTTAATGAGAATCGAAATACCCAGTTCCGACCCTTAGTTAAATGAGGATCCGTAGCAAATGGAGCTAAAAGTGGGACTTTTATCTCCTCCACGAGCTTAGAAATGAGACGAGTACGCTCGCTTGAGGTTTCACCTATCAAAGCCACTACGTCGTAGTTCTGGACGAGCTCTTTAGTACGTAAAAAAGCCTCCACCTCCACTCCTCTCGAATCGCTGGAGACTAACTCTATTTTTCGTTTTATTGCATGACTCGAGTTTGCCTCTTCGATTGCAAGCACGATGCCATCGTGCGCCAAGGACCCTATCTCCCCTTGAGTGCCAGAGAAGTTACTGATCTCTCCAATACGAATGGTAAATTCTTTCTTAGATTTTTTTTCAAGATTACCAACCTGCTTATCGAAGAACTTAGTGCAGGAGATCTGAAAAAAAAGACCAATCCAAACAAAAATCAAACTACATAAACGTAGTTTATGACGCATAAGCAATATTAAACTCTGAAAAACCACTCCCTACAAGAAGCAATCCATACACCATCTAGAATTTCACTTTTCGCTCATAGTGACAGGTGTACCCATTCGGATTTTTTAACAGATACTCCTGATGGTATTCCTCTGCGTCGAAGAAGGGCTTATTTACCACCACCTTGGTGGTCACAGGCTTGCCCCACGCATGAGATGCATTCACTTTTCCAATCACAGCCTCCACAGTTGCTCTTTGAGAGTCTTTCGTCAGAAAAATCGCAGACCGGTACTGCGTACCTACGTCATTGCCTTGTCTATCCTGAGTCGTGGGATCGTGAATTGTAAAAAAATACTCAAGCACCGAGGTAAGGCTGATCACCTTTGGATCAAATAGGATTTTGACCGCTTCTGCGTGCCCAGTATCGCCTTTTTTGACGTCCTCATATTTGGGCTCTGGCATACTACCGCCTGCATATCCAACAAGCGTTGCAAGAACTCCTGAACGCGCTTGAAACAGGTGCTCTACGCCCCAGAAACAACCTCCCGCTAAAACAATACTTTCCCAGCGCTTACTTTCCTCAAATAGAAATAGCTCTTTTTTATAGCCTTTTTGTTTAAACTCATTTACGGGAACAAACTTAAGGGAAGCGGAATTTATGCAATAACGCTTTCCTGTTTTCGTAGGGCCATCGTTAAATACATGACCTAGATGACACTGACCTGACTTACTTTTGACTTCAGTGCGAGCCATCCCTAGCGTACGATCTTCGTGCTCAGATACCTCGTGGTCATAAATGGGCTTAGAGAAACTTGGCCATCCTGTGTTTGATTTAAATTTGTCGACAGAGCTAAACAGTGGCTCTCCAGTTAGCACATCGACATAAATACCCTCTTCAAAATGATCCCAATACGCATTCTTAAAAGGCGCCTCCGTAGCCCCCTTCTGAGTGACTGCGAACTGCTCTTCTGTGAGCTTAGATTTGATTGTGGTTGGGTCCATTGCTTGAGAGTTGATTCTGTTGTCTGTCATATTTATTTTGTCTTTCTGAGCGCAACTCCATCCTACAGCGACCATAATTATTGATAGCGGATAGACGAAGCTAGCTCTGATGTTCATTGGCGCACTCTAGTCTGCTTACAACGGTTCGCGCTAGAAAAAAGGCGAAGCACACCCCCTATATCCACATGTACTCTAACCGATCGCTCGTGTTCGATTTCACGTCTAGTTACGACTGAAATTCGTACCGAAAGACTCCTTGCGAGAATGAATTTCAATACTCCGCCCATCAAAACGAACGATGGCGCCTAAATTGCTAAGCAGAACACAGAAAGCAGAACACAGAAAGCAGAACACAGTCCGTAGAGCAAACGAATATTAGTAATAAAAAATTCAATCTTGGGAAACATAAACTCATGACACTAAAAATATATCACCTAGCGACCCTGACACTTTTTAGTTTTCTCTCTTGCGGTAAACTCGATCAAGAAAACTCAACCGTAAAAAGCGAGAGCACTCTGACAAGCGCGACTCACTCTGAGGTAGTACCACCACAGTTTCTGCCAATCCTCAAAGCGCAAAGCGGCATGAGCTTCCCTGGGGATCCGTTAACTCAAGCAAGTGCGTTTGTGACCGGTATTTATGAACGAAAAGCCTTTGTAGAGGATCATATGATTACGAACCACAACCCATTTCCAATCTCAATTAGGATCCGATTTCACCAAGGTGGTTTTCTAAGGATGGGACTAGGACTTACTGTTCACGAAGGTCGAGTAGCACGCGCCTACTCTAAGACAGACCACCGATTGATCACGGCGAATTTCCTCCCCATCTCTGGATTTAAAGATCGGAGCGAGGTCTTTCCCCTCTCTGCAAGAATCACTGACAGTTCGGCACTCGTCCTGCCAAGCCAATCTAGCGTCTCTCTAAGGTATGGAATCGAAGTTGATCACTCCAATATCTGCATCGTGGATACTTCACACGCGATCAGTTACGGAGACCTACGAGGATTTCTAGGCGGAATCGCCCTAGCCTGGTCACTTCCAAGAACCTTGGAGTGGTCTGACTCAGGAGCAGATGGCACTTGGAGAACTGCTGTAGATCCAGCAACAGCTAACGATACTCGACACCCCTTTCACTTGGTACTAAAGGGGGAGTGCGCTACTACCGCTTATTTTCCAAAAACTGAGTTTATAGAAAAAATCGAGCAACCCTATGAATTCAATGACTTAGCAGCTTGTCAGGGGAAAACACTCAAATTAAATGACGATCAGCACTAGTTTGTTTACTAGCCAATAGATCTAGGTCTATGCCGTTAAAAACAAGACTTTGATTTGCATTAGAATCTAAATTACACATTCTTTATTTATTATTGTTGACTAATTCGATCGCCTAGCCTACTTATCTCAGGGTCAACCAAAGGAAAGAATCAAGGGAACTAAGAGTTATGAAAAAATTTTTCCACGCTCACACTGTTAAAAATTCGGCTCTCGCTTTAGCGATCTTGGCTACAATGGCCTGCGGTAAATCGAGTAGAAATAATAACAATAATAGCAATAACCAGAATCCACCCCTCTTCCCAAACCAAAATAGTAACCCATCCTCGCAGTGGGGTCTGCCTCAACAGGGCAATCCGCAAAATCCGAATCAACCACAAGGTCAGAATAACAACCAAGGGCAACCTGTCTCCCCGCCCACGCCAAATTCGAACGCCTCAATTCCTGTCACTCAGTCAAGCACACCACTAGCGAATCCTTCCAGTCAAACACTTCAGGTGATCCCTGTGATTCCTACTGCACAAAAAACTGAAACCACTCAGGTAAGCGCAACTCACGGAACCGCATACACCTCGAGAGAGTACAGTCATTCCGAAACTACCTATAGAAATAGACAATCAAGCTCATCATCGTTAGCCGTTCTCCCTGGCCCGATCGTACAGAAAACGACCTACACTCGCTCTGGAGTTTATCAATCGACCGGATACCCAAGCACCATTCCGGGAACTGGACTTACTGTATCCAGTACGACCCCACTTATAGTAAATGTGGTTAGACCTCCGGAAGTGGCTAAGAACCCTACCGAAGCGTATTCTGAGCTATTGAATTCGAAAAGTCACCGAGTCGAAGTTTGTAAATGGTTAAAGAATACCAACCTTAAAGACTTTAACACTATTTCAGAAGACTCCGCCAAAACCACTATTGGTGCTTTAGTTGAACTTCAAAGAGTTTGCTTGAGTATTTCTGTAAAAGTTCCGTCCGGTGGAAAAGATCCAGCCGCACGTGGTGTTATCATCAGAGATGCCAAAATCACCTTGGAAAAAGAATTGGCTACCTACGCAGAGCTAGTGAAAACAGATAACCCTACGGGTCTTGATTATAGCGTGAAGTTCCTACACTCCATCCCACGTACGATCGATTTCAAAGACGGGGTTATTCAGAATCATTATAAAGTCACAGAGAAAGCGAAAATTCTTGCGGATCAGAAACTACCAGCAATGAACTCAGGCCTACCTGTTCTAACGATCGCAAGATTAGCAGATCTTATCGCTCATGTGGCAGGCGTCACTCCGAACGAAGATTGCACAATTTCTAATATTTACGAATGCGTAGGGCACGAGCCTTTTACAATCTCCGTAAGTAAATCAGACCCCAACGTGATTCTTCTTGAGAGAACAAAGCGCGAACGCTTTAAAACCGTAAACCATAATGAAACGAGCACAGAGATCAACTTCTTGGGGATCTATGAACGTCTCGTAAAAGTACCGGTTCCAGTTGTTACTAAAGAAGCCGACACGAAAGCAGTGACGGCTCCAGCTGAAGCCACCGCCGGACCAAAACTAGACAAAGCTAATCCTAGAAAAAATGCAGCTAAGAAAAAACCAGTGAAACCTAAGCAAGGCAAAGTATCTTCCCGGCAAGGTAGAACAGCAAACCAAACCAAACCAAACCAAACCAAACCAAACCAAACCAAACCAAACCAAACCAAACCAAGGTAAACCTTAAAATCATCTCACCTAAAGACGTGGATTTAAAAGTAAAGGTAGACTCAGAAAAGTAGCGAATACTTCGCTGATTCAGAAGTCAGCTACTGTGAGAGGCTAGATTTACGAACCACTGCCCCCTAGAATTTCTAAGAACGACCTCGCATCGATTCGACCGCATGCCGAAAATGATCTCAGACGATTACCCCCCGACGAACAAAGCGCCGACTCCCTAGCTTGCAAACTAGAACTTGGGTACGCAGATATCCCTAGCGCAAGCACTCCAGCCACGGCAGGCGCTGCCATCGATGTTCCTGATAGCGTCCGATATCGATCTACGGGATAGGTAGAATAAATATTCGTACCTGGAGCAATGACTTTGACAGTCGAAGCCCCGTAGTTTGAAAAACTAGACAGCTGATTCGAAGAATCACTGCTACCCACCGAAATCACACCACTATAGTTGGCAGGATAGCTTGCGATCAAATCGTTATTCGTCGTCTCGTTTCCAGCGGCTGCAACAAAATGCACTCCACTAGCGATCGCGTCAGCAATCGCATTTCGAAGCGCACTAGAGACGCCACCACCACCCCAAGACGCGGAAATAACATGAGCTCCGTTTCTTACCGCATACCTGACTGCGTTCACTGCATCAGGAGTATCGCCACTTCCCTGTGCGTTTAGAAACTTTAAACCCATGACCCTCACCTTAGGCGCAGTACCCCTAGTACCGAATTCATCTTTCTTGGCTGCAACGATACCTGCGCAGTGAGTTCCATGACCATTGTCATCATAGTTATTTGGGCGATTATTATGAAAATCCCAACCATAGACATCATCTACATATCCGTTGCTATCGTCATCAACTCCCGGTAGCCCGTTTTTCTCTCTGGTATTTACCCATAGATTATCAACGAGATCAGGGTGCACATACGAAATACCCGAATCAATCACAGCGACTACAATTTGCGAAGACCCCTCTGTGATCTGCCAAGCCTCACCTAGTCTTAGCGCAATTTTACTATAATCAAGAAACTCTGGTGGCTGAAAACTAGGCGTGAACCCTGGAGGCCCCTCGCTTAAAGGGGGCTCTCTTACTGGCTGCGGTGAAGAGACAGTTTGGGATTCATTCCGCTTCTTACGCCCGAAAGAGGCTGTGTAGATCTGATTCTCTTCGCAGGCTTGGGTCTTACATAGGATCGCTGCGTCTGCTTCTGAGATGCCTACCGACATTCCATCGATCTCAGTCACGTAGGGTTGAAACTTCTTTTCGACTCGGCTCCCACATCCTACTAATATTGAAATCAAGCCAACGTGAATAATAGTATTAAAACCAGCATTAGATCTAACGCCGCTGAAACCATTCCTTAGTTTCATAAATCCAACCTCCTGTCGGATGACGAGCCCTTCATCTTGAAGGACCCTTTCACACTAAAAGGCTATACTCATGCGAAAGTAAAAATCAAATCGACTCGGCAGAACTTTCCCGCTCTAGAGGCCTACCTGTAGCGGCTGAGTAACAGGTTCGATCGAAGGTCAAGACCTAGGTAAGCTTAGAGGAGTAAAGGCATATTTCGATTTTGCAAGCTCTTCAAAAACGATCTGACTGCGTACGGATCTACCCGATAGAATTTTTTTTAAATCGCCGTAGTAACTCAACTTAGCACCCTCTTTAGATCGCTTCTTCCAAGTACCCTGGGGGGTAAGTTCTCGTGCTTTTACGACGTCACTTAGATAAATCGGAATGAGTACACTTTCGATGTACTCAAATATTTTTGAATCTAGCACAGGAAAAGCGAGCTCAAGCCTTGAGAAGAAGTTCCTAGGCATCCAGTCTGCGCTGGAGAGGTACATTTTTTTTGAAGATCCAAAGTAGTAGATTCTAGAATGCTCTAAAAACCGGTCCACTATACTGATCACGCGGATTTGATCACTTAGTCCTACAACGCCTGGAATCAGTGAACACGCGCCTCGAACAATTAAATCAATCTTAACTCCAGCTTGTGAAGCAAGGTACAGTTCAGCAATCACCTCTTCGTCAATCAGTGCGTTTACCTTGGCCACAATATGAGCGCTTTCTCCGCGCCTCGCAGCCTCCGCTTCTGTGCGTATGAGAGCAAGTAGCCTTCGATGGAGTTTAATGGGCGCTCCTAGGAGCGTTTTAAAACCCGTGGGTATTAAGCCTGCAGTTACTGCATCGAAGAAAACTCTAGCATCCTGACCGATATCTTGATTAGCCGTCAAAATAGCTAAATCCGTATAGAGCCTCGCAGTGGCAGAGTGATAGTTTCCGGTGGATAAGTGGGTATAACGAATAATTCCTCCACCCTCTTCCTCTCTAGTAATGAGCGCAATCTTCGCGTGAAGTTTTAATTTTCCAAAACCAAAACACACCTCTACCCCAGCCTTGTGTAGCTCATCGGATAGCCTTAAATTATTAAGCTCATCAAATCTGGCGCGCAGTTCAATCACTACTCGCACGCGTTTTGTAAGCGCCGCTTTTTTTAGGGACTCGATCACGGGAGAGAGCGAGTCTATGCGGTAAACCGTTTGTTCGATCGATAGAACCTTTGTATCCTCACAGGCAGCTTGAATAAACCGAATGTAAGCTTCAAAAGAATCATAAGGATGGTGAAGGAGAATATCTCTTGATCGAATAGCTGAGAAAATTTTTGTGAGATCATTGAAATTATCTGGGATCAAAGACTCAAACTGAGTTCCTGGCTTCACTTCAAAGACTTGCGAAAACTTAAGTAAACTTGATAGCGAGAAGGCACCATTTGAAATAAAAACCTGATTCGGGCTTAGTCTAAGTGCCTTTGCAAAACGACCCAAAATCGATTCACCGATATTTCCCGTATATTGAAGCCTCACTGCCCGTCCAAGATCCCTTTTGCCAAGCCCTGATCTCACGCGGTCCGGTATCGACTCTGGGTCCTCTACACCCAGATCAATCGCGACGTCTCCATTTCTCGTAAGCCTGATAAGCCCTAGTGGCTTAAGACTTGGGCCACTTAAAAAATTCATAAGTAGGTCTTCAAGGAAATAGATTCGGGTCTCTCGTTTAAAAATCCACGGAATGGTTTTTGGTATTTTTATCCAGCGCCCCTCTTCAAAAAGAATCGCTGCTTGGAGATTCTCTAAACTGCTCAGGTGATTGCTGGCATAAACCTCAGGCGCCATAAGATGAGGAAAAATTTCTGTTTCAAACAGATTCCATCCCTCTCCTTCGAGCGATTCTTCACTCTTTAAAACAGTAAATCCTGTGGATTCAAGCTCGCTCGTGAGTCCCTCTAAAACTTCAGACTGCTGAGCTACAAATTCAGCAACACTCTCCAGCACCGATTCTCTTCGTTCGGACGAATCAAAGCGAATCATAAAAAACTCATCAAGATTCGACGCTGTGATTCCTAGAAACTTCAATCGATCAGAAATCGGATTCGAGGGATCTTTAGCTTCGTTCAAAACGCGCTCGTTGAACTGAATCCAACTTAGGTCCCGAGGAATATAAGGAACCTTAGGCTCAAAAAGAAGAGAAGGCAGCGTAGGTAGAAACTCTAGCTTAGGAAGCATGAGCGCTTAGTAGCACATCCTTACTTGATTATTCAAAGTCTGCTTTATTTTGACCCAGATCGCTACACCTTCGATCGAGAAAATCTAACTCCTTGGTCGCATGGCTCGCAGGCGAGCGCGAAGAGGAAAGCCTACGTCTGACGTTTTTGCAGGCTGATTTGGTAAGCTCAAGATATTCACGCGCAATCGACACGGGATAGGGCGCCCCCCCGGTTGCTGAATAAAGCGTCGGCGATTGATCCAGAAATTTTTTCGCTACGTTATCCCGAGAGGAATGCGGCCAGACCTTTGTAATCCAAGGCATCCACCCACCAATTTTATAAAACTCTCGCCCGAGTAGTGAGAACGCCTGCTTAGAATAAAGATCCACTGTAAAGGAGCACCTTTTTGGCAAAGCATCCCCAAAGCTTGCGCTCAACTCTTGCGCTAACTGACACTCAAATAGCAACGCCTCAGCCTCACCACCGGGGCCTAAAATCGTCCGGTCAACATACTGGGATAGGGTGAGGCCCGGATCATAAGGGTCCCACATCGGCTCGCGCAGGGCGTGCACAAGTTCATGCGCTAGATCTAACGCAATCTCATGCAACGAGCCTTGCTGTTTAAGAATAAGCGTGACCTCGCGCTCCCTTACCTCTTCTCCTGTACTCTGATGATAGGCTCTGGTTAAGAGTGAATCGGTCCGAGAAATCGAACCTCGCGCGAATCTTATCTTCCGTTCGCCTTTTTGGTGCCTGGCAAGCTCGCCTAGAATCTCTCTACCCAGGTGAGACTGTCTTAAATATTGGGTGACCTCTGTAAACTCGATCACGCGCTCGGGTGCTTCTTCGGCACTACTTGCGAGGTTTAACCCTATACTGGAAAGCAGGCTAAACACGATCCGTAAGCTGTAAGAGTTTCCCCGACCCATAATTCACTATCGGCATGAAGCGCTCAGAACTCGAGAGGTCAACTTGACCCTTTTTTCATGGGTGGTGTCAGTTGTAGCTATTTTTGACACCCTGGTCGGGTCTCTTGGTAGCCAAAAGGAGGTTTATTTGGAGATGTGAGTCAATTTTGACACGGCATGAAGATTGCTCTAAAGGCTTCGTGGCAGTTGGAACGCTGTGACCAATTACGGAAGGTTAAAAATCTTGATCTACTACTTACCCACACCGAATCGCCCAGATAAGGTTAAACAAAAAAAACCTAACCTTAGATTCGCACTCATCGCTGCCCTTTCTATCCTAAGTTTAACCTCCATCGGCAGAGGAGTGCTAAAACACCGCGCCCAAACTTCTAAAAACAAAAACACCATTCGATTTTCAGCGGCCGAATCTAGAAACTGGGGAATCGCAAATACAAGAGGTGACTCCCATATCCATGCGCTTGATGCGTGGAAGTTAGAACAAGGTTCAAAAAGAATCCTAGTCGCAGTCATTGATACTGGCATCGACCCTAATCATCCAGATCTGAAAGCAAATATTTACAGAAACCAAAAAGGCCACTATGGATGGAACTTTGTGACCAACCAGCCGGATCCGTTTGATGATCATGGACACGGAACGCATGTCGCTGGGATCGTTGGCGCGACTGCAAACGCTGCAACTGGTGTGAGCGGTGTTTCTCAGCACGTTTCAATCATGGCTGTAAAATACTACTCCGACCGAAACTCAGGCGCGGTGAACCTAAAAAACACTATAAAAGCTATTGAATACGCAGTTAACGAGGGTGCACGGATTATAAATTATTCAGGCGGTGGACCTGAATTTTCAAGAGATGAGTATCTAGCAATTAAGAGAGCCGAAGAAAAAGGCGTTATGTTTATCGCCGCAGCTGGAAACGAGCGGCAGAACACAGACTTACCCGCGAATTATTATTATCCGTCCGCCTACAGACTGCCAAACATCCTAAGCGTTGCAGCGACAGATGTTTACTCGAATCTCCTCAGATCTTCTAACTGGGGCGCAGAGCGAGTCGATATCGCTGCCCCAGGAGAAAACATCTACAGCACCCTTCCAAACAATCGCTATGGATACATGTCTGGAACCTCTCAGGCTACAGCGTTTGTGACTGGCGTTGCAGCTCTTATTCTCTCAGCGAGACCTGAACTGAAACCTTTTGAAGTGCGGGAGGTTATCCGAAATTCTGCGGATTCCCTCTCACAGCTAAAAGTAAAAGTCGCCTCTGGCGGTAAACTGAACGCTTATAAATCGCTCTTAGCACTAGGTCTAGGCCCAAACAGCAAACCCAATGCACCCTCGCCTAGAACTAATCGTCTACTCGCAGAAAGACGCGAGCCCTCGTTAGGAAAAAAACTTTCGCGTTTGATTCTTGAAACAAACTAAAAATCTTCTCACTCTAAGGAGATGCAGAAATCTCAGCAAGCGATCCAATCTCCGCTACCTTGGAAACGAATCCTAGCCTCTACCGTCTTGCTCTTTTTAAGCTACGAGCCACTTAACTTCACTGCACTCACATTTCTTTCTCTAATACCGTGGTTTAGCGCCCTTAGAGACTCAAAGAATAACAGAGAATCCATAAAAATTAGCTTTATACTTGGAGCTCTTTTCTGTCTTACAAGCTTCTTCTGGGTAGCGAGAGTAGTGCATCAGTTTGGCAATCTCTCGTGGCCGACTTCAATACTTCTCTTGGGCTTATATGCACTGATTGCTGAACCTAGTTTTGCGATATGCGCGCCTGTTTTTAGAAAAATTCTCATTTTACAGAAAAGTTTAGGCGCACACTTTTCGTTCACATACGTACTCTTTCTCAGTCTGACAGGCGCTTCGCTATTTGCGATCGTCGACTGGACGCTGCCTAAATTATTTGTCGATACGTTTGGACACGGTTACGCCCCATGGCTAACTGTGCTTCAGCTTTCGGAAATCACGGGTCCGATGGGGCTCACTTGGCTTTGGATGTTTACTGCACTACAGGTTTATTTTGTCGCGCAATTTGAATCTGAAAATGGATTTCTATTAAAGCGAACTCTCTACCACATTACCCCACTGATTTCACTGTGGGGAGTCGTCCTCATGTTTGGGAACATAAGGATCTCGCAGATCGATAGGATATACAGCCAATCAAACGCGCCAGCCCTCAGAGTGATTGGGATTCAAGCCAATATCGAAGACGCACAGAAGTTACTAGCCGAACAGGACGTGAGAAGGACCGCCGACTTCGTATTAGATACCTATAAAACCCTTACCAAACAGGCTGTCCAGAACCACCCTGATACTGACCTGGTCGTGTGGCCAGAAACAGCATATCCCTCTGCTTTTTTAGCGCCCGACACACCCCGAGAAAAAGCGCGGGATCAGGATCTCCTTGCTTTTATCTCCTCTCTGAACATCCCGATTGCGTTTGGAGGTTATGGCATGAATCACGAGAGATTACCCACAAACACGCTCATTTACGCATTTCCTGACGGCACCGTGACCACTTACGCAAAATCCATTCTGCTGTTATTCGGAGAAACCCTACCCTTTGTCGACTCTTTACCCTGGATGAGGCTTTGGTTTCCTATGATAGGTTTTTTTGGAAAAGGCCCTGGACCCACGGTTTCTAATCTTAAGCACAGTCGACTGTTATCTATGATCTGTTACGAGGCGCTTTTTCCATGGTTTTCTCAAGAAGGACTACGAAGCGGAGCTCAGTGGATTCTAAATGTAACCAATGATTCGTGGTTTGGGTCTATTTCTGCGCCTGATTACCATTTAAGCCTCGTCAGGTTACGCTCGATTGAAACTCGCGTGCCGCAGCTCAGAATCACAAACACCGGATACACAGCGCTTATTGAACCCACAGGTATCGTCTCCGGAAAAACATCCCTCTTCGAGCAAGCCACTCCTTACTATGAACTTAAACTCTTAGAAGATCCTAAAAACACATCTCTTTATAGTCGCTGCTATCCTGTTTATACGCTTTTCCTTCTCATTGTAGCTGCTCTAGGAGGATACCGGGTATGGAGAGCCCGCTTACCATCTAAGACGCCTTAAAGCCCCATAAAGCGAGAACCACTCTACTGGTCAGCTGATCACAATTTAGACACTAGATCTGCGTCATGTGTCTTTTAAGGCCCTTAGGTTTGGCACCAGGATTGCTCTATAGGATGGAGAGGGTCTTTCTATGACAACGAATTATTTTTACACACAGGTAATTAAATCTTCTGCGACTTGGATTGCAGTTTCATTGACCGCAGCTCTGTCCTTAATGGGATGCGGAAAAACCAGTAACAATGCTAATAACCCAAACGCGTTTGGAATCAACAATTCCATGTTTCCGAATAACTTTCCCAATGGTCAGAACAACAGTGCTTGCGGGCAGCTGATCACTTACCCGTCTTCAGCAGGACAATCCCCATTTGCCGCAGTTTGTAGATCGCAAACGGGCGCTTTGACACTCAGAAATCCTACCGCCACTGCAAACATTCAGATCTGCGCGATTCCTGTTTTATTTAACTCTAACAACTCAAGCTCCTACAGCCCACTCAGCCAGCCTATTTGTAATCTTTCGTATAATGGCAACGAAGTGGTCGTAAGCAATGGAACGCAAGCAAACGGGGTTATTATTGTCAATAGCTCTGCAGCACAGCAGTTCTACTCCGAGATGTCCCAGCAAGGTTGGAGTAACGTCCCCTACGCTTTAGGCAGGGCTTTTTAATTTACCTAGTGAACGACTTTTTCGTGCACGACAGAGGTAGAGTACTCTGACTCTATTTTCTCTTGAGTACCCTGCCTGAAGTTTCTTACTACGGATTCATATTTAGTCGGGAAACACTCTAGAATCTCCAGCTGATCTCCCTCAGCCGACTCGCGGCCTATAACTAAGTACCAGAACCCCTCTTTCACAAGCTCCTTTGGTTCAAACCTTCTAATGAAGTGAAAATTAGCGGGCTCTCCGTCATCTAGACTTTCTACTTTCCACACCTCATGTGGATCTTCGATAGTTTTCTCAAGTGCTGGTGAGAATCTTGAAAACTGGACAGGCGGAAAATCACTCTCTGGTCTAAGCTCATGAATCTTTGCTCTGAGCGCATCAGTCTCAGACCATGTATCCGCTAGACCATCAAAAGGCTCATTGAAGTTAAGGTCTTCTAGTTTCTCTACCGGTACAAACCTTCTAAACCTATCTACAAGTTTTTTAGATCGAGTGGGAAAAGATAGAAATAGAAAGCTAGGCTCCCCTTGAAGCAGCAAACAAATGGCCACACACCAGATCTTTTCTTTTCCGGGCTGAAACTCCGAAATGAGCGTATAGCGGGTATCTCCACTTGGCATTTGCTCTTCCCAGATTTCGTCGGGGTTCTGAAGCGTTATCCATCTGAGATGAGCATGCTGTTCGCGCTCCTGAGGGGATAAATCGGTTTTAGGGCGATAGCGTTTAAATCTTTTCTCAAGCTGTTCGACCTGAGGCATATGAAAAAGCGAAATGCACTCTTCAGAACAAAAAGTGCGATTCAAAATCTCCTCGACAAAAAGGACTCTTTCCTTTGAGCCGAGCTTCTTGTGACAGTTTACACAATCGTGGTGTACTGCTGCCTCTCTGGTTTGTTTTCGGGCTTTGGACATATCCTGTTTCCTTCCCCTATATAAATCGTACCGAAGAAGTTTTTTGCGAGTCAAACATCTGAACGTAAAGACACCAGTGTATATATTGACACACCTCTGAGGGAGAATAAGTTGCCTACTGTATCGCTTGTTCTAAATCGTATTCAATTAAGGTTGGAATGAGATCGACACCCACAAAAAACAGTGATTTCGCTGAGCAAAATCAGGCACTCACTCAGCGCCGCAAACAAGATGCTGAACGCATTCAAGCAGAGCGTTCGAAGGCCGAGGAAGAACTACGTGCACTGCGCCAGGAAACTGAGTTAAGAAAGCAAGCTCTCCTAAATGATCGCTACGAGAGCGAAGCAAAAATTCAATCTGAGACCTACGATCAACTCGAAAAGCTACGCGATCACCATGTAAAAAAAACAGAATCTACCAAAACCGCTCTTACAGAGAAATCAACACATGCGATGGAGCGTGCAAAAGATGAGAAGGCTGGTCTTTTAAAAAAAACCCAGCGAGACCTTGATGAAACTCGAAGAAGCAATCTATCTGCGTTGAAAAGCTATCAAGATGCATCAAACGACCCATTTTATAGGCTAAAAACAGCCTCTCCCAAGCTATCTATAGAATCAGACGGAGCCTGGGTCAGCATTCAAGCTCCCGCGCACGAATTAGCGCATATTCAGATTATCCCTGAAGATGACAAGGTGGTCGTGCAAGGAACACGAGCGTTTTCTGATCAACTTAAATCTAGTGACGGAGCCACTCAGAAAACCTCTTCTTATCAGACGTTTAGGGAAGAGCTTCCACTCCCCTATGTCATCAGCCCAAAAGACATGGTTATCCGTAAATACTCCGACCGTATGGAGGCTTTTCTACCAAAACGAGGGACCACCTCAAAAACCGAGGAGCCTAAGACACAGAAAAAAGGGGTTCAAGAACGACCGGATTTTCCAGCCTCTCTTGGCGAACCGACTTCATCGGTAGCGAGTGCTGACAAAAACAATCCGCAGTTGCGTCCGAAGACACTGCTCTAAGTCTATGTAACTCTAGGATTTTTTTGTAGGCTCTGACAGCTCTTCGATCTCTTTTAACATGAATCGGATTTTCTTCTGCAGAGTGGACAGCTCTCCAAGTTGGTCTCTAAGTGATTCTAATTGGGCTTTTCGACGCTCTTCACGTGCTTTTAGACCTATTGCTATGGGCATGGGTTGCATCTCGGCTGCAATCGCTTTTACTTCGTCTACAGTACCGCCTGGTTCGTTAGGTTCGCTCGGCAAGGGACTCTTCTTTAGATCTCTCGGGTAGAAAACGGGAATTTCTGGAGACTTTAAAACCACTCCAGAAGTAAGGCCTGCCTTCTGATAAGCTTCATGGGCTTTTGGAATAAAGGCTGGTGGCACAGGTGCTTTTTTCGCTTCGTCCACTCCGGTTCTATAGATTTGATAGAGATTCTGATAAAGAAAACGAAACTTCTGAGACTTATCGCGGTTCGCTGACATGAGGTGTGTTGCTCCTAGTAGAGGGTTCGTACAAGTCTTTAGGAGCAATGAATGGGCCATCATGAGCCAGGTATAAAATGCCACACCACAGGATTAATGCTGTCTAAGAAATAGACAGCTGCCTACTTAGACTCATTTTCCCTGGATTTCGCCTTAATTTTTACACTTATCTCAAACTCATTTTTTCTAAGAATTTCACTGATAAGCTCTACGGGAGTAAGGTGAGGCGGGATCCGATCGACTACTTCCTTCACAATAGTTTTAAACAACTCTTGTTGAAAGCCATGAGCGGACTCAAGAATCTTTGGAATCATTTCCTTTGGAAGCTTAAGTTCCCTAGAAAGAGCTTTAACGCCTTCCTCTGTCAGAAACGCTGCCCCTACGCCGAGTGATAGCGCTTTTTTTAGTAAAGTACTCATAAAGAGGCCGCGTATTTCTCAATGCTGCTAATCATTTTTGGAAGAGAGCCGCGCACCAATCCGCTCAGCAGAAAACCTGGTATGGGAAAATTAAAATCTATATCAATAGTGTAGTCGACCTCTACTTTGTTTGGATCCTTGACAGAAAATTTCCAGATCCCACTGTTTTTGGTCAATTTATCGCTTTCCATGAGTGCCCAACTGAGCTCAGTACGACTCTCATTCATTTTGTGGTTAAGTTTATAGAACAGAGTCTGCGACATCATTGATACATAATAAGTCACATGACTCTCCAGATCTGAAATTTTTTCGATCTCAACACGAGTACATCCTTCAACGAACTTGGGATAGGCTGTGTAATCTGTAACAGCTTTAATAAATTGATCGTGGGAAACGTTACAGATCGTTTTGTAGTTTGCATTGGCCATGTCTATCTCTCTCCAGTTAATTTGTTAAAATTTGCATTTCAGTACTTTTTAGGCGATCGGATAATTGGGCTTTGAATCGAAACGGTGAAACGCCTCGACCTTTCGTACAGTACCTGTTTCAGACCTCATCACAAGTGAATGCGTGATTGCTCCACCTCGCACGTACCTTACCCCGTCCAAGAGGGGTCCTTGTGTAACTCCAGTGGCACAGAACATCACGTTGCCACGAGCGAGCTCATCAATCGTGTAGACGCGGTCCTTGCTTTTTATTCCCATTCCTTGAGCGCGAGCAAACTGGGCTTCATCTTTCCAGAGAAGTTTTCCTTTGAAATCCCCACCTAAACACCGAAGTGCCGCAGCAGCAATGACTCCTTCAGGAGCACCCCCAATACCAAACAGCACATCAACTCCTGCTTCTGGCATACACGTAGAAATGGCGGCCGAAACATCCCCATCTGTGATCAGCCAAATTCTAGCTCCCGCCTCCCTGACCTCACGAATGAGCCCCTCGTGCCTTGGTCGATCAAGAATAATAGCTGTTAACTGATCCACGGAGCGCCTTTTTGCCATGGCGATTCGTTTTAGGTTTTCAGTAGGCGAGGCCTCCAGATCGACCACTCCGCGCGCATCAGGACCAACAGCGATTTTCTGCATATAGCAATCGGGTGCATGCAGAAAATGTCCACTCTCCGCTACCGCAATCACTGAAAGAGCGTTCGTTCCACCCTTGGCGCAGATCGTAGTTCCTTCCAGAGGGTCAAGAGCTAGGTCAAGCGCCACACTTCCCTTGCCTACTTTTTCCCCAATATAAAGCATGGGTGCTTCATCGCGCTCGCCCTCACCTATCCGCACAGTGCCATCAAACTCTATCGTATTTAGCATACTTCGCATGGCGGATACGGCAGCCTGATCGGCCTCTTTCTCACTCCCTCTGCCCATCCAGTGAGCGCTTGCAAGGGCGGCGGCTTCGGTAACTCTGACAAACTCTAGTGCGAAGTTTCTATTCATGGTTGCTAACCCTAACCTGAAGAAAAATCACTCGTCATCACCAAACTACGCCCGATCACTATGGACAAAGGGAGTGGTGAACACTTACGGTCTGAGGCGATGCAGGACAAAGAATCATTCAATACCGTGCCAAATCTGCTGACTCTGATAAGAATTATTTTAGTTCCGGTGGTGATCTTTTTGCTGCGATTTAAAACCCCCTCCACTGATATCGCAGCAGCGCTAGTCTTTGGAGTCGCCGCTATAACGGACTATTTTGATGGGCATATAGCGCGAAAATCAAACCTTGTGTCGACGTACGGGAAACTCATGGATCCGCTTGCGGACAAGTTTCTCGTGGTATGCTCCCTCATTGCCCTGATGGAACTGGGGCGGGTAGGCAGTGTCCTCGTGATGTTACTCGTTTGCAGAGAGCTTGCGATCACTGGACTACGAGCGCTTGCGAGCGCGGAAGGCGTCATTATTCAAGCCTCTTCGGGAGGCAAGTGGAAAACTGGATTTCAAATGACAGGAATTCCTTTTCTTATGGTCGAACCCGGAATTTTCGGAATTCCGATGGCAAAAATAGGCCTCGTGCTCGTTTACTTTTCTCTGGCGCTCAGTCTTTGGAGCGCGTTTGAATACGCGGTTGATTTTTTTAAAGCGCTTCGAACCCGAATAAAAACGAAGAAACCATTCAAAAAAAAGCATAAAACTAAATCTTCATCATAATCTCCATATTCGTTCTTGACCCTGGTCCCGAGGTCGCGCTAATCATGCCTTTCACGCGGGAGTAGCTCAGTTGGCTAGAGCGCCACGTTGCCAACGTGGAGGTCGAGGGTTCGAGCCCCTTTTCCCGCTCCATTTTTTTCTTCACATGGGCAGGGGTTACTCATGAAAATCTATACAAAAACCGGAGACAAGGGTGACACATCACTCTACGGCGGAACCCGAGTCAAGAAAGACCATTTTCGCATCCAGGCCTATGGAACTTTAGATGAACTCAACTCTTACTTAGGCTTAGCAGTATCGATAAACAAGACCAGTGAACTCTCTCGCGAACTCACTCGGATACAGGCTGAGATTTTTGAACTTGGAGCGGAACTAGCAACGCCAGCAGATAAAATAAAAAAAAACATAGGAATCACGGAGGCGCACGTCGGCGAGTTAGAGCTTGCAATAGATAGAATGCAGGCTGCTTTAGAGCCCTTGAAAACATTTATTCTGCCAGGCGGAAGTGAGCTAGCGGCCATTCTTCACATCGCCCGCACCATTGCAAGACGAGCGGAGCGGGAAATTATCACACTCTCAAAGACAGATGAGGTGCGAGACCTTGTGATTCAATATGTGAATCGCTTAAGTGACTATCTCTTTGTAGTGGCAAGAAGCGCAAACCGTTTAGCAGGGGTGCCAGACACTCCTTGGCACCCTAGCCTACCTTCAGGATCGTAACTCTATGAATACCAAACTTTCACTCATGGATGATCTTCACGAAAGAGGGCTCGTTTTTGGGCAAACCTCGCCTGATCTTTCAGAATGGCTAGAGTCCGGCTCAAGAACTGTTTACATTGGGTTTGATCCATCAGCTTCAAGTTTACACATTGGCAGTTTACTCCAGCTAGCAACTCTTAGGCGCTTTTTAAAACGTGGACATAAGGTCATTTGCCTAGCAGGCGGTGCTACGGGATTAATTGGAGATCCTAGCGGTAAACAAAACGAAAGAAATCTTCAAAGTGAATCTGAGATTCAGAGAAACCTACAAGGAATTAAGTCTAATTTTGAAACTACTTTAAGCGCATTTGGAAAAGACAGGTATCTCGTACTCAATAACTACGACTGGTTTGCGAATATGAACATCTTGTCTTTTCTTAGAGACGTCGGAAAACACTTCAGCGTAAACGCTATGCTCTTAAAAGACTCAGTCAAGAGTCGCTTAACAGAGCGGGAACAAGGAATATCATTCACAGAGTTTTCTTACATGCTGATTCAGGCTTATGATTTCTATTACCTCTATACGAATCACGGGTGTTCGCTTCAAATCGGTGGCTCTGATCAATGGGGAAATATCACCGCGGGAACCGATCTCATTCGAAGAAAAAGCAAATCGGATGAGAGTGAAAAAATAAAAGCATTCGGTCTTACCATGCCACTTGTCACGAAATCAGACGGGTCAAAATTTGGAAAATCTGAGGGTGGAAATATTTGGCTAAATCCGGAAATGACCTCCCCATACGATTTCTATCAGTTCTGGCTACAGACATCTGATGAAATGGTAGGAAAACTCCTAGCCTACTATACGGATCTAAGTAAAGAGGAGCGCGAAACTCTTCTAAACTCTCACAAGGCGGCACCAGAACAACGCGCTGCACAACACGCGCTGGCTCGTGAAATGACCGAGTGGGTGCACGGAGCAAAGGCTACCGAAAAATCCGCTACTGCCGGGAGCGTGCTTTTTTCTGGGCAGCCGTTTTCAGATATCTCTCCAGACCTCTTGAAAGCTGCTCTGCAACAATCGCTCCGCTGCGAGGTCTCCGAATCAAGCCTAAATAAAGGTATATCGCTTGTGGATGCGCTTGTTATGACCGAGGTACACCCCTCCAAAGGTCTTGCGAGAAAAGAAATTCAAGCAGGTGCCGTAGAGGTCAACGGCAGAAAGACCCCAGACCCAGCATATGTCCTTTCCGAAAAAGATGTACTACCCTCCGTCGGAATCATTCTGAAAAAAGGTAAAAAAACTTTTGCTTGGCTTCAGATTGTGAACTAGAAGCGTTCCCACCTTGCGTGAAAACGAAAGGTGGGGGGTTTAGATGTATCTATTTCTTAAGCTCATGGGCGCATACCTAGCGCTTGGCTTTCTATCCACTTCGCGAGCGGACTTGAGACCTAGTTTAGTTCCAGACTTAGACGAATTCTGCAAAAACAACGCTACCCTATGCCTCTCCCAACTATTAGACCTTAGGTGTGCCGAGCTACTTTATACAAGGCCACGCCAATATAACGCCTGTTCCAAGCTCAGTTTCTTGGGGGCGAAAACCATGGAACCCACTCAGTTCACTTATTCTCGGAAAGCTGAAAACGGAGCAGTACGAGAGATCAGCGATAAGATTATTTTCGTTAAAGAACTAAGAACCCTGATTCAAGATCCTAATACTCAAACTTTTTTAAGTGACTTACATGCGGCTTTATTATCCAGCATCAGAGAGAGTTTAAAGCCTGGCTACAAAGCGCCGAAGGAAAAACTTAACCTCTGGTCCTACGCACTTGTAAATGCGAAAAACGATTTTCAAGTAGCGCTTAAGCGCATAGGAGTACTTCTCCAAGACACTCGTAAAACACGACTTGCTTATGAGTACCTAAACGCTGAATTTCCTGCCAAAGCAAAGCCAGGTAAGCCTGCGACAGACTATAAAGTGCGAAATGCTATTTTTGACTTAGAAAAGATTACGGCTTTTCTAGATCCCGTAATACTCAGACAAGAAAAATCAAAAAAAAATGGGCTGCCTTTTGACTTGTTCCCAGCTGAGCTTGAGATAGAGGATGCGATCCAACCTAAGGTTTATCATTTTTATCCCATAGCTTATTTAGCTCTAAAGCTTAAAGAGTCGAATAAGAAAATGCGGTATCCGGTACATCAGCCTTTGTTTATTCCCATATTATTTCGCGCCGAAGCGGAGCTTCGAAGCGTTCCTCCATATGATGTGTCGTCCTTTTTTCTACTCAGTAGCGTAGAGCTATCGCCAGAGAACCCATCCCACCGAATGTTAGCACAAGAAACGTACTCCGCAGTTCATGCAGCTTATTTTGGTTTTGGTTTAAACGAGAAGTATCCAGTGAATGAGAAGGACTTTAGCGAAAAATATCTGTTAAACCCGAAACAACGCTTAAAAGAACTCTACGACGAACTACCTAGGAATAAAATGCTCCGCTAAAACTCAGTCGCTAGAAGACTCGATTTCAAAGCACTTAAAGCCTCTACGTGAGGAGAATGACCACTAGGCAAGAGCTGTAATGAAACAGTCGCAGATTGGAGTTTTGAGAGCCAAATCCGGCGCATACTTTCCGGGATCAAGGTATCGTGTTTACCCCAAATGAGCGAAACCTCCCCTGCGAGCTTAGGTATTTCTGTATCTAGAAAATCTTTTTCCTCGATAGATCCTAAAAACGCCTTCATCTCAGGACTATTGATGACATTTCTAGCATCTCGCTCTAGCCATTTGAATCCAATCGGTGTTTTATTAAACATCCTATATTTAAGCGCTTCGTAACCTAGTTCTTGAATTTCAAGAAGTAGTTTCTCATGCGCGGATCTTAACTGCCCCTCTCCTAGAACGCCTGCAGGATTGATGAGAACAAGTTGTTCGAAATTCCGCGCATTTTTAGACTTCATTTGTTGCATATAGATGAGCGCCTTAGCAGCGAGCCAACCCCCTAAAGAGTGTCCAATCACCGTGGTCGGTCTAAGTGTCTCAAGTAAACCAGTCACAGAATGACTCAACCCTTGAAAGGTTTTAAATGGGCTCTTTGCCGACAGAAAGCCGCCGTACCCCGGGAAGTCTAGAATCATCCACTCGTTGAAGGTTCGTGCGTATTTAGTTCCAAGTAGCACCGGCAACCAAGATAAAGCGGTATCACCATAACCGGGTACAATGACCAGACGCCTGTTTGGTTTACGATCTCTTGAGATGGGGGCGCGGCTATAGCTTAGTACCCCCAGCGACGTATCTCCGTGATCGTACTGCTCCCAGCTTAGTCCCATGCGCTTTAAAGCCTCTAGACTAGCCCAGTGCAAAGAACTAATAACGGGCTTCCGGTAGAAATGCAGCATTCGGTCTTTAAGTAGGTCTAGATTTTTAGGTACCCGAAACCCCATATTCCTCATGAGCTCCATATGAATCAGCTTCCCCCCATTCTTAACAAGGTTCAATCTCTAATATCATACGCTCTGTGGCTTCTACTGTGGGCTTTACTCAACCGACAGGGCCTAGGACTCGGCGGTTCCCTCGCACTTGTATTGGGAAATTTTGCGCTCGTAGCGACTATAAGTTTGATGAGCTTATTGGTATTAGGCCTGAATTTTAGAGTTAAACGGAGCGACCCCAGCCATTTAAAAAGGCGCTTTTACTTTCAACAGAAGAGCGGCTTTAGTGCGGACTGTCTAACGCCTGGGCTGTGGCTGCTCATCATGATAGCTATACCCATTCAGCCTGCAGTGATTTACCAGTGGCCGATTTCAACTCTTTGGATTGTTCCTCTGGACTTGGGACTATCTATTTTGGGACTTGCGGCACTTGTTTCGACTCGCTCAAAACTCGCGTTCGTCTTTACTCTCGCTCTCACTCCCACGATGACTCTCTTTAAATTGATCTGGATTTTTATCCTAAGCGCCTTCTTTTCATTGCGATTTTTCTCAGAAAAGGTCATTTCACATCGATAAACAAACCTCATCCTGCCTGGGTGGCGAAATTGGTAGACGCACAGGACTTAAAATCCTGGGCTTCCGAAAGGGGCGTGTCGGTTCGATTCCGACCCTAGGCACCATTTATACCGGATGGTTTATTTATATCCTACAAGCAGCGTCTGACCTGTTCATCGTGAATTTCACAGAGATTGTTTTATTTCCTGTGTTGATAGAGCCAGAGCTGAATCCACTGAAGGTCATAAGACCGTTGTCGCAGGATTCTATGGTTTTACCGGAGAGAGTGGAGCCCATGATGCTAAGGACGTCTTGGGCGCTTAGGCCGTCGTTTATTTTTAGCACACTACCGACTCGTGTGACCTTGGGCATATCAACACTACTCATTTGCGTTCCTAGAGCCATATTTGGGCAGTTAGATGCTGTGATGGAGGCGGAGTTAGCGCTCGCATTTCCGCTAAAATCACTTCCCAGGTTTGAGATAGAAGATAGCGTAAATACATACGAGGTCTCAGCCGTACACGTGATGTTATAGTTGACCCCGTCTGATTGAGACGAAAGTCCACTGGTAAGCGAAGAGGTGGAAACCTTTGCGC
>Ga0247843_1002793_pt1 | contig 30399 bp, 48 predicted proteins | sample LaCruzMarch2017__FD_192420 | JGI IMG/M metagenome (GOLD analysis project Ga0247843, IMG submission 192420) | Freshwater microbial communities from meromictic Lake La Cruz, Castile-La Mancha, Spain - LaCruzMarch2017_8m | ecosystem: Environmental > Aquatic > Freshwater > Lake | place: Spain... | reverse complement strand
TTAGTTTATATTCTCTAAATATGCTTTACAAGCATAAAATATTGCTTCAATGTTTTCGTGTATAACGGGATAAGCTACATTATCATCATCTATAAAATCTTTTAAATGTTCCCAGTTAGTAGTTATGCTTTTATTTTTGTTCTCTATAACTAGCCATAAATCTTTATCGTCTTGTAGTATGTATCCTTTTTTTGAATCCATACTACTTCCCTTGGATATCATCTTTAGTTCTCCAAACATTTTTCTCAGCATCTAAGAATCCTATTCCCTGCTTTGTCTTTTCTCCTCTTAGCCCTTCTAGTATTCTACCTAGCCACTTGCTTTTTTCTCCCTCTCTTTTATATTCTTCTACCCAGAAGTCCACTCCTCCTTTGTCAGGTTGTCTCATAGCAAAACTCCAATATATACCTTCTACGATTGCTCTTATTTCTTTAGTCTCCATATCTTCTTCTTTAATTTGATAATTTAATGATAGCGGGTCAATAAAATTACTGAACTGATTTATATTAGTTGGCACTCCCTTAAATACATCCATATGTAAATGCCCACCCGTATTACTCACTCCTGTATTACCAGTATAACCTATAATTTGCCCTTTAGAGACCTTTGCATTGCTGAGTTTAGTAAAACTATCTAAATGCATATATCTCACAGATAAGCCCCTATTTGTGACTAATGCGACAGTATTGCCACCGTGTCTACCAGTTGATGATCTTGTTATACCGTCAGCAATAGCATACACTGGATTACCTATTGGCAATATATAATCTTGTCCTAAATGTCTTTGACCTGTTAAATCTCCAAATCCAGCTGGATATTTTTGTCCAAACTTAAAACCCAATTTATAATTATCTAGTAAAGGTGGGTGATAGGTATGATCTTGCCAATCTTGTAGTTTCATAATTATGTTTCTATATGCTTATATTCGGACTGATACTTATGTATAAACAGCTTCCTTTTAATTTTATAGTCAGATGTTTTGAATCCTTTTACATCTTCAACCACAATCCTATCTCCTTCACTATACATAAAATCTGATACATATTCAATAGCTTTTTCTTTCTTACCTGTGTCTATGTTTACAAACCCCTCCTGAAGCATAAAACGAGGCTGTAGAGACAAGTTTTGTATTGCACCACCTCTTTGTAGCAGTTTCAATTCTTCGTATCTCTTAGCCTCACTTTTAGAGTCAAAGGTTATTCCATCTACTTCTGTTTTTTTAGCTTTGTATTTTGAATAAAACATAGAGTGAAGTTATTTGTTATACTCTAACATATTTTACTCTAAATGTCTAGTTTAATTGCTGATAATACACTACAGAACCTGCAAGAGCAGTTACAGGAGAAGAAGCAACCTCAGAAGCAAATCTAGCTATAACAATACCATCAGCAGAAGGTGTTATCATACCTTCTATTGTAGCCCAGTTGTTTCCAGTTGTAGTTGAGCTAGCACTAGAAGCTGAAGGTACATCATAAGCTGTATTTTGTGGATTTCGTGTAGTAGTAGTTGAACTTAAAGAATATTCAGACATATAATTAAGTCTGCCAATAGTAGGACCGTCAATTGACCACCTAGAACCAGTAGTACCTGCAGAAGTAGCAGAATATTGAATTTGAAACTGAAACCAATATCTTTTATTAGCAATTACTGGGAAAGATAATCCAGTTACATCTTGAATTGTGTTAGCTGTTGCATTGTTATTAGTTACCTCTGAAGCTAATACACTAGCAGAAATAGTAGATGAGGTAGGTGAATTACCTTGATTGATAGAAGATTTTCTACCTCCAGAATTAGCATATACTTCCCAACCTAACATATCTGTATATTCTAACCTTTCATTTTGAGACAAAACAACTCTAATGATATCATATTCTGTACCTCCAACATCTTTTTTAATAATAACTGTATTTGTTGTAGCACTAGTATTATTGATTGAAATCATTTTTACTTGCCTTTGAGTAGAAGAAGCAGGAGCTGATAAAATAGTTGTATCTGTAGCGGTTGTAATTAAAGCATCTTGAGTTCCTAAAGTTCCTCCAGTAGTTGTGTGGTCTGTGTAAGATACAACTACATCTATGTTAGAAGCAGATGATGTGTTAAGTCCTAGTATTTGATTTGTTGCTGTTAATGCAATCATATTTTATATTCTTAATGATATTGCTGATAATAATTGAGGATAAGTAAAGCCTCCGCCACCTCCTGTGGAAGCTATAGTTATTTCATCATTTGTAGCATTAGTTGTCAAGGTTATATATGAACCAGCTACAAGTGTTAAGGTGTCAGAGGTTGTATCTGCTACCACATCAGATTGACCAGATACAGTTATAGTAGAAAAAGTATTGTTAATTCCTAATACTGTTTTTGCATTAGCAAGAGTAGTATTTTCCCATCTAGTATTTGTAGCATTTCTAATAAGAAAATCATTAGCAGTTTTGCTTGTAATATATACATCAGATAACTCTTCAAGTTCCTGATAATTTTGTATTTTAACATCAATTTCACCAGCTGACCCATTAGAAGCTCTTATTACAAATCCTAATAACACACCGTGATTAGGAGCTATAGGAGTTCCAACTCTATATGCCCCAGCAGTTGTCTCAGATAAATAAATAGCATCTCCGTCACTAAATGTAGCAGTTGGCAAAGTAGATAACCCATTCAATCTACCATATTGCATTATAAATCCATCAGCACTTCCCGTTATAGTTGTGGCAGCAATCCCAATAGTATAAGCAGAAGTTGCCTCAACATCAGCTCTTGCTAATTCAACTGTAAGATGACTTCCTGTAGAACCGACAATATACACCACTTGACCTTTTGTAATTGTCCCAGCTGTAGATTTACTTGCTTTAATAAGTAAAGTTTGATTTACATTAGAAACATAAGTTCCAGTGGTAACAGTAGCATTTTCAGACATATTTTGTATTGTCCAAGTTGCACCACTTCCAGAAACCAAAATATCTCCTTTATCTCCGTCAGTAATTCCTCCCCCTCCCCCTTGCTGTCCTATTATAGCTCCTTCAAGGGTTACATCAATTTGGATCTCTTCAATTGTTGCATTTATTATATCAGCCATTATGGTGTTGTTTTAGTTGTGTCATTAACTTGGTTCCAATCCCCATACACAAGGGTATATACATTGCTTTGTGGGCTTGTCATTTGCACATCATATTTGTATATTCCTTCATTAAAAGCTGTGTCAGCAGGAGTCAAAATTATAGAGGTTTGGTTAATTGTTACAATGGTATTCCAAGATTTAGCTAATAAAGCATTTGTGTCATTTGCAGACATATCATCTATTTCCTTAACAGTTAGCCTAAAAGCATATCCAGTTAAATCAATATCCGGAACATTTATTACAAATGTCCTTGTGTCTCCCCTTATTCCTGTTAAGTTATATCTTGTAGCCATATATTTAATTAAACAAATTTAGGTGTTCCTCTTGATCCATCATATTATTTATTTATTACTTCTACTATTTCTTGATTTGCTTTACCAAAACTTTTTATTTCTGGAATAGATAATACATTACCTATTATATTTAAGATTATTGCCCCAGCTACTATTACCCCAACCCATACTAGTATAGCCATTTTAGAATTTAGCTCTTTAATTGAAGCAGATAATTCATATATAATCCCTTCTTTTTCTCTATCTCCAAATAGTTTATTATCTAATTCTTCAATAGTTTTTTGTACCTTTTCCACAATAGTCCTTAATAAAGATATATCATTATAATGCCCTCTTACTTGCATAGATATATCTCTTACTACTCTTGAAAGAATATTTAACTTTTCCTCCTGAGTGTATTTTGTAGGACTCTCTATAATATCATCTAACTTTTTTGTTACATCTAATTTCATATTATTCATATTTAAGCCAATAGTGCAATCTATCTATCCCAGCCTTTACTATCCCGCCTATCAATAACATTTCAAACTCTCCTATCTCACCATAGCCATATTTAGCTAATAATGCCACTACAAGAGCAGTTCCATACTTAATCAAGTCAGTTGTATCCTCTGGGATAATGATTACCCCATTGAGCCATTTTTTCCAGTTCCATTGTGTGTTTGTCATATATTTATAGTTAGATTATGCTGTTCTCTTAAAGAAGTAAACTGTAATGTAAGGCTGCAAGTTATTGTGAGCAGCTCCACTACCTGCATTTTGGTTAGTAGCGGTTGTAGCTTGATTGGTAGCAAATGCAGCTTGATTGGTAGCAAATGCAGCTTGATTGGTAGCAAATGTAGCTTGATTGGTAGCAAATGTAGCTTGATTGGTAGCAGTTGTACTTCCTGATTGCAGTCCATCAGCAGCATTTATAGATGCACCTGTACCACCAGGAACTGCTGTAAATTGTGTGTGATTAGAGCTATATGGTTGTGCTATATCTGTTCTATGTGTATGTGAATTTTGTGTATGATTATGGCTATCTTGTGTGTGATTGTGTGCGTCTTGTAGATGGTTATGGCTATTCTGTATGTGATTGTGTGAATCTTGTAGATGGTTATGGCTATTCTGTGTATGGGTGTGAGACGGCATTTCTCCAGAAGTCAAAGTATGAGTTTTAGCTCCACCTGTTTCTTCTATTGCGTCAAACTCAGTTTGTCCTGTATCTACTCCAACTAATGTTCTACCAGTAGCAAAGGCACTCCAAGTTCCTCCAAAATAAGTGTTAGGGTTTACATTTACAACCGAAGTATAAATTGAACCAATAGGATATATTTCTAAGGCAAGAGTTGTTGTAGGATATTTTAATGGTCTGGCATATCTTGAAAGACCTACAGAATTAGCACTTATAGCAGAATTAGCTACTGTATTTCCAGATAATTGAATATAAGTTCTATTAGCTACAGTTGAGTTGTAGTTTATAGTTATTACAGTAAAAAACTTTTCTCCGGGGTTTTCAAAAGTCATTTTATCTCCAACCTGTATTTTACCAGTTAAATTTATATCAGCAGTAGTTTTAACTGAGTCAGAACTGTTAAACTCTAAACTAGCTCCAGCTAAAGTAAACCAACCACTATACAAATAACCGTCTGTATCATACATACTAAAAGCATTGTCAAAATTTGTGTTGACTTCTGCAGATTTAGCAACTGTAGTAGCTACAAAAGAATATGTTTTATTAGGTTTATTAATTGTCATTGTAATAATTTATTAAACTCACTCCAAACTTTTTGTATTTTGTCTAATTTCTTTTTATTCTCTGTGTCTTGAGACTCAAAATCTAAATCTTCTATTATATCTAACAATACTTCTTGAGCTATCATTAAAGCAAATTTTTCTTGCTCCTCAGTTAAACTATGAGGTATTCTAGTTGCTATCTTATTTACTTTAGCTTGTATTGTGTTGTGAATATTCCCTTTTATCATATTGTTAGATTATATTTATATTATACACATTAGGAGGGAGTAGACGGCGAATCTATAGTTTCTAATTCTTGTTGCCTTTTTTCTAGTTGATTAATTGTAGTAGCTAAATCTTCTATAAAGTCCGAAGCAATAATTGTAACTCTATTATGATTATATTTTATTTCTTGCACTTGTAGTGGAACACCTAATATACCAGCAAAAGAATAATCCCAAGGACTTACATCCCATATCATATTTCCTAAAGCTCCAGAATTATCTCTCCAAGTTGTAAATTCAGTAGGGATATCTGAGCTTAATAATTGAAGTGTATCTCCCGGTTTTATAGAATCTATATCATAGCCAAATTCACTGCCATTGCTATCTACGATTGTAGCTTCTAAATATCTAATAGGTAAACCTTTTTTACTTAATATCTGATCTGCTTTTACATCTACTGTAGACACATTAGTCACTCTTTCATCACTAATAATAGTTTCACTAATTCCAAACAAACCTTGAGATATAGGTATACTATATTTTTTATAAAGTTTTACTCCTCCACCTGTATCTCCTCCGTGAAAAAATACAGTGTTCGTGACTTCTCCAAAAGATAATCTAAGGCTTCCCTCTATACCTTCCCTGCCTATATAAATTTGATGGTCTACTTGTTCTAAATCTGTATAAACTAAATTAAATTTATTTTCTCCATCTATATTAAAGCTCCAAAATTGAGGTAAATATCCACAAATTCTTTTTATAGCTCCTAAATAAGTTTCATTTTTTACAGTTATAGATATATTTGTTCCAACCGTAGGTATAGATAAATTATTATAAGTGACTAAACCTCCTTTTAATTGATATTTATTTAATAAATCTTTTATAACATCTGCTATATCTATATTAGAGTAAGATATAGTAGTGGCACCTGTTATAACATTTTCTACAATTTTATTTTCTAAATCTTTTTCTCCAGAAATATATAAAAAACCATCTGGCTTAATAAAACCTTCTCCAGTCAATGTATAATTAATATCTACTAATATCCCAGAATAAATAAGTTGTCCTGTTGAGGCACTTTCTTTATCGTGCATATATACTTTAACTCTTTGAGGTAAATTTATTCCTACAGAATTAGCTACAAACTTTTGAATAGGAGCTATGTACTCTATAGCTAAATTTCCTTTACCTCCATTGATTTTCCAACTATAAGTTGGGATAGTGGCTAAATCAAAGCCATTTGAATAAAAGGAAGCTATATAACTTCCGTCTACTCTATAAAACTTATATAAATATGTTTTTCTTATTAAACTCATATTACAAGTATCTAGTTATGTAATCTATATTAATATTTAATGAGTGGCTTGAGCTTGTAGCTCCAAATTCTAAGTCATTATTTCCTTGATTTACAAGTGGAAAAATTCCAGTATAATCACTAACACTGCCATTATATTTTACAGTCTTATTCCTTGTGTCTATTTCTATAATATCATTTATAGCATAAGTCTTTTGAATTACTATCTCTTGATTAGTTTGCACAGACTTTATAGATATGCTATTTAAATTACTTTGTGATGACACAGTTATTGTATATGTAGGAAGTGTAAAATATGTTCCTGAGAAGGTTATATTCTTATTTATAGGGTTAGCTGTCTCTGTTAAATAATTTATAGTATTTGTAAAAGTATCTAAGCCCAAAGGCTCAACTGTTTCAAAAGTTATTTTAATATTTTTTACATCTAAAGCCGGAGTTTCTTCTTCTAATTCTACATTTTGACATACACATTTGTATCTTCTAGTACCTCCAGAATATTCTATATCTAAATTAGCTACATTATTTAAAACTACATTTTGTTTCAAAGTATCTAATTTATTTTCAGCATCCGAAGCACTACTCCCTTTTATATATCCAGAATATACAATTCTTTTATTAGCTACATAAGATTCAATAAATTTATTTATATCAGTTGTAGATATCCTAGCCATACTTAAATTTTTATCTATACTCTGATATTCTAAACCTGTCATCACTATATCTGTAGTCTGTAGATTATATCCGTTGTATGTTATGTTTTTCCCTGCCATATTTTATACTCCTAATCTTTTTAATCTTTGAGTTGAATTCAAAGCTCTTGTGACTTGCTCAACTATCATATCTATATCTCCGTCATTTCTAACTGTAGGGTTATTTATAGATATATTAATTGATTGCCCTTTGATCATATCACTAGTCTCCGAAGCTCTACTCACTTGAGCCCCTCGTGGGAGTGTTACTAATTCCGGTCCGGTCTCTCCAACTAAATACTGCCCTCCAAAAGCAAAGTTTGTTCCAGAAGCTAATCTAATACCGGCTAATCTAAGTGCTGCCTTGACTCCGTCTCCAAACTTACCTAATCCAGATATTAATCCGTTCCACATACTTTTAGCGGCATCTTTACCTATGTTCCACAATGAGCCAAAAGCATTAGCAATTCTTTCGGGAAGCCCTGAGAAGAAGCTAACAATCCCATTGAGTCCAGATGAAACAAAATTCTTTAATGAATCCATACCAGTGCTAAACATATGTTTTAATGAGTTCCAAAGCCCAACCGATCTTCCGGGAAGTGCTATAAAAAAGCTAATTATAGCATTTATTCCATCCCAAGCTATTTGTTTGAGCCAATTCAAGCCATTGACAAAAGACTGACCCAAGAAGTCCCATAATTGCCCAATTCTGCTAGGGATAGAGATCAATGTATTGACTATAAACATTGTTCCGTCCACAAATATAAATTTTAATAAAGCTATAAGCCCTATAAAAGCATATACTATAACTGCTATAATACTTCCGACTATAAATCCTAATACAGTTTGCCAGTTTTGAAAAGCCCATATTATAGATTGAATTGCAGTATTTATAACTCCTATTATAAAGTTCCAACCAGCTTGAATAGCATTTTTTACACTATTCCAAATTGAATTAAAGAAATTACTAATAGCAGTCCAAGCAGATATAAATGAGTTTTTTATTGAATTAAATAAATCTCCTAAGAATTTTGTTATAATATTCCAATTCTCATAGACTACATAGCCAATAGCTACTAGTGCGGCAATAGCTAATACTACAAGCCCTACCGGTGAAGTTAAAGCAGTAAATATAACTCCAACTCCTTGAATAACTTTCATAGCCGTATGAAAAGCATATAATCCCACAACTAGAGTAGCTAAAAATACTGCTACAGCATTTATAGCCGTCTCATATTTTTTATAAAATTCTATTCCGTTTTTTACGGCTTTTATTATAGATTCAATCCCACTAGCTACATCTTTACTTAATTGAGCTACATCTACATTTTCCATAGCCTCAATAAGTTTGTTTACTCCTTTTTGAACTAAATCTAATAAGCTCCCCTCAACTACTGTTCCATCTTCAGCTAATCCTACAAAGCCGGCAGATAAATTTTTAGCATTGTCCATTAAAGTTGAGAACCTTCCGGCTAAAGTTTGAGAACCTCTATCCATACCTTTATAGAATAATCCGCCCTCCGAAGTAGCCGTCTTAAAGGCATCCGTCACCATTTCTGTAGTGATTTTACCGTCCTCCATCTCTTTTTTCAATACTGCCATTGATTTACCTGTCTTTTGAGCTATTATAGTCAATGGGTTAAATCCTTGATTGATCATTTGGAGTAAATCTTGTCCCATTAGCCTTCCAGTTGATTGCATTTGAGAAAAAGCTAAAGATAAACTCCCTAGCTTCTCTTTATTTCCCATAGAAATATCCCCTAACATCCCTAAATATTTTTGGCTATCCTCTACAGATATTCCAAAAGCTAACATTGTTTGAGTAGCCTTAGCTAAATCTTGAGTCTCAAAAGGAGTTGAGGCTCCCATTTTCTTCAAATCAGAGAATACTTTCTGCCCTTTTTCAGCACTACCAGTTAAAGTTTCAAAGTTAGCTGACATAGCTTGAAGCTCTGTAGCCGTCTTAATTCCAAAACCAGCTATAGCCGCTCCCATACCAACCGTTCCAATAGCAGTGGTCTTTACTAAATTATTAAATCTATCAAAAGTACCTCCAAAAGCTTTATCTATTTTGGAGGCAGAACTTGTAGCTCCCTGTTGGAACTTACTCAAATTACCTTGAATTTTATTCAAAGAACCTGATATTTGGTCATCTAAACTAATTACTGCTTTTAATGTTGTATCCATTATTTTACTCTACTTTTTAGCTTTTGCATTTTTTGTTGCCTGTTTTCCTCTTCAGCTTCCAAAGACATTATCATCAGATTAGTTTGAATTATCTCATAAGGCTCGTTCATCATTTGTTCATAGGTGCAATGGAACTTCTCCATATACTTATAAACCTGATATGCCTCATCTTTTATCTTCCCAGTCCTAATTGAGACTACTATTCTGCCTTTCCTACTCCTAAACCCTCCGTATCAGACAATTTAGAGAAGATATTCATAACTGAGACTATATCTAAGAAATTCAACTCAAAGACTTCCTGACTTACCTCTTCCTCTCCATTTTGTCCAGATATATAACAATCACATACTAGCTTTTCAATAATTTTTACCATCCCTGAGGAGACTTCTTTAGGCTTGAGCCCATCTGCCTCCCTTTTAGAATTTTCATCCTGTAATTTGATTTGTTCTTCAGATAATTCTATCATCTCTGAGGCTCTAGGCTTTCTAAATTTTAGAGTTCCACTAAGTTCCTTATTCAAATCTTTTACTTGAATTGATATTAGGTTATTATACATAATCTATATTGTTATTAATAAGATGCTTTTCCGTTTACTAGTGTTGCGGTTATTGATTTCCCTGTAGCTAAATCATATAGTCCAGTGAAACCTATAGTTTGCTTCACTATATCTCCGTTCCCTTGCTCTAATCCGAATTCTTCCAATAAAGATGGTACTATTGTAAAAGTTAGTCCGGGGTTAGTTGTAGCTCCTGATCCAACTGTAGTGCTTGTATTTGTAGCCGTGAATCTTAAAGCTTGTTTTGTTCCAGCTTTCCATAAAGCCTTATAAGTTGTACTATCCCATAGTATCACAAATGAACCACTATAAGAAAATGTTCCATTAAAAATATCGTTCAATCCTGTGCTACCGTGTGCTTGGTAGTCTATTGCATTTTTTTCAATTGTAATTGTAGCTGACTCTACATTTAGTGTAGTTCCGGCTCCCAATCCTGCTACAGTGTTTGCAATCTTTACAGACACATCCTGCGGTCTAATTTTAGCACTTGAGGTGTATGTAGGAGTTGAAGTAGTAGCTTCTCCTGACTTTGATAAAAAGTCTACCGAATAGGATAGATAATCGCCTAATTCATAGGTTAGCTCTAAACTATTTACCATACCTAAAGCAAATCTTATATCTTCATTAGGGTCTTTCCTATATAAAGTTAAAGATTGATGAGTTGAATTTTGTGCTGGTGTAAAAGTATGAGTATATCCGGCAGAAGCACTTCCTGAGGCGGTGGGGAAAGCTCCAAAGGTAGCTCCTAAAATATATCCAATACCATCTACAAATACTGGTCCGGCAACCGTGCCAGCTCCCCAATTTTTAGCAATATCACCGTCCATAAATTCATTAATTACTCCATAGGGAGCTTCTTGCTTTATGTACTCTGCATTTTCATCAAAAGATAATTCTGTTTTAGGTAGCCAATCAGCTGCAACTACCGCCGTTCCTCTAACAGATTCTTTCCCTATTCCTACATTTACTAATGCTCCTATGTTATTTGCCATAATATTATTATTAGATTATATCTTTATTATACAGATTTTATAGCTTGTAGTTGTAATGTATTCCTAATTACTGCTAATTCATCTACAACTTCTTGCTCTGAGACTATTACCGGTCTTATAAAATGAACCGAACCTCCTAAGGGAGTGCTTGTATTAATTTGAGTATTGAATAAATCTACAATCTCTTGAACTAATAAATCAGATATCTCTTCAGCCGTAATAGAGGTTGTATTTTCCTTAGTTTTTTCTTGAGTGATGATTATATCAAAATTATAAGTATAAAGCCTTTCCACATTAGTCAAATACTCTGTTTCTATTCCTTTAGATAATACTTGAACTCTAGGATATCCTGTTATCTCATTAGATGAGAACTGGTCTAATTGTTTTATTTTTCCTGCATTTTTTAGGGGAGTTAATAATGTTATTATTGAAGCTCCAATTGTATGTATACTCATTTTGATAAATTCTTAAATGTTTTATTTATAAGTGTCTTAAATATTTCTCTAACCTTATCTATATTATCACTTACTGCTAAACTTAAAAAGGGTTTAGCTCTCATCCTTTTAGTTCCCAACTCTACAAATGAAGGGTATTTTAGTCCTTTTGAGATAAATACTTGTCCGGCTATAGGAGATATGATATCAAAAGATAAAGCCCTCCTTAAATTACCAACCTCATAAACTCCGTCCGAATACTTTACTCCGGCTCTAGTGTTGTTTACCGCCTCTCTGTGAATCAATGTTATAGCCTTCAATAATCCTATGTTTAGATTATTTTGGGTATCTTTAGTTTCATTTCTTAATTTCTTTTCAAATTGTCTTACATCTATAAAATCTATTTTAAATTTCTTGTTTGCCATACTATTTTTTTATAGCACTAGTTTCAATCAATTTTATCCTAGTACCATAATTTCTTGCTTTTATACCTTTTATTATAAACTCTACATCTTCAATATAATATTTATCTCCAACTTGAACATCAGTATTAGGCTCAAAGTATATTGTAAATGTATTATAAAAATCTCCTTCTCCAACTGAGATTAATTCTTCTGCTACTGGTTGCACACAAGCCTTGACATTTCTATCTGCGACTGTATCCCAACCTTCTGTGGCTCTCCCGCTGGTTGTAGTCTGTTTTAATCTCCTGATAGTTCCAAAACTAGTTAAAAATCTTGAGAAGCTCATATTGTTATATCTCCGTGGTCTTTATATTTATTCAACTGCATAGCTAAATTACCAATATCATAAAAGCTCTGCCCTAAAGCATAGCTAACACTTGCATCCCCAACTTTTTCACTACTAACTAGATTATCTACAACTCCGTCCTGTCTCATTATAGCTATTACATATTGAGTAGCTATTCTCTTAATTTCCGGTGGCACAGTGCCAGAATATCCCCATTTAGCCGTGATTCTAACATTAGCATCGTTCCCTTCAAAGTATATAGGATAATTCAATCCCAAACTATCTATAAATTCAATTGCCATTTTAGGAGTTGTGTTTTCTGGGGTAACCCTATATGAAGTGGGGTCTATAACTTGCCAATTATCTCCTTGCTGAGTTCTGGCTGTTAAAAACTCTACTGTTTCAACCTCATAAGTATAATCTATAACTATTCTAGTAGATAAAGGTTTGGTTGAATAGATCTTAGGAGTAGCCGAAGATATAGTGGGAGCAAAACTAGTTCCAGTATAACTATTAATCCAATCTTGAGCCTCTGCAATGTATGTATTGACTAAATTAACATCTAATACAATGTCTGGAAATCTATTTCGTATATCTTGGTATGCAGTATACATATTTTTTCAAAAACTTATCCCAACCTCCATAGGAGGCTGGTGATAAATCTTAGACTAGGCTGAGATATTTCTAATAATAGCAAGTGAAGTTTCAGTAGCAGAAGGAGCTCCAATTGAAGTAAATCCTTTTCTCAATCTTGAATATAGTTGAGTCTGGTCAAATCGTGGCTCTCTATCACTCTCAAAGCTAATAGAAGCTCTGGTTCCAGTGATAAATCTTGAAGTATTAACAAGCAATAGGTAAGAAAATGCTCCAGATCCAGTGAATAGTCCAGTTGAAGCTAAGTCATTTCTAACAAGCTCATTAGCAATAATAGGAGCTCCGAATAATGAACTTAATTTTCCATTAGTGAATCCGAATATCTGCATATTGTTATTGTTTGTAGCATATGCTAATCCCTCTAACTGACTGTAGGTTCGTCCAGAACAGATTATAGCTAGGTTATCTGCTTCAATTCCTTGAGCATATTTTCCCATAGCAGCTTTAGCTTCCATAATCTTAGCAACCGTAACTGCAACTCCGGTTCCGTCAATGCTTAAAGCACCAATTCCTAATGCCATTTTTCTTAATCCGTCAAAAGCAGTTCTTACATCTCTTGAGTTTGTAATACCGTCCTGATGACTTCCATCAGCATCTCCATCTAAAATTCCTTGGTCAAGTGCAAGTGCAATAGCCTTAGAGTGATTATCTACTACATATGAGATAATATCTATAACAGAATCTTCTTCAATCTCTCCTGATAGATGAGTCATACCAGTAATTTTTTTAGCAGTCAAAGTAGATTTGCTAAATGTAGGGTTAGTTGAGCTATATGCAACCTGATTAGCTACAGTTGTATTTTCTGGGGTTAGGTATACAATAGCATCTGCTAATTCAATAGGTAGTTCATAAATAGCGGTTGGCATTTGTAAATCTCTAAACAAAGGTGCGACTGTTCCGAATTGCCTTACTCTTTCTAATACTCCTCTAAATAGAATTCTATCAATCAAGTTTCCTCCTTCTGAGGCGGTCTGTGTATCTAAAGCCTTGTACATATCTAAAGCTTCAGCTCGTACAGATGCATTTTTTATCAAAGCATTGTTCAATTTTCCTAATACCTCTCTTGTATAAGCATCTTTAGCTTCAATAGCTCCTTTTTGTAGTACATCTCCTTTTGAATTGTAAGTGAATTTTAAACTCATATAGTTGTTCTTATCTTATTATTAATTATCTCTTGAATATAGCATTGTAGATTTTATCTGCTTCCTTGCCTATATCTTCTACTTTCTCATCTTCATTTTTAGTGCTTTTCTCAATCTCTTTATCTGTCTTAGCTTTCTTTTGGGTGCTAATTACAGTTTCTAATTTTGTGTCAAAGCTTTTTACAGTTTCTTCTAGCACTTTTAGATTATCTTTTTCAGAATCTAGTTCTGCTTGTTTGTCATCTAAACTTTTTGTTAGCTCTTCAACTTTAGCTTGAAGTTCTACATTACTTGCCTCTAAAGTCTCAATTGACTTTTTGAGTTCTACTTTCTCTTTATCTCCGGTCAATAAGTTGTCTATTTTCTCGTGTAGATTTTTCATCATTTCCTCCATAGAGTTATTGTTAATTACTATATCTTTATTATACACTTTTTCAGTGTCTAAGTTATCAGTTGCTTCTTTATAACTTAATTCAAATGATTTAGCTATAGAGAATAAGGCTTCTGGGTTAGCTGGTACAGAGACTATAGAGACTTCATATATCTCTAAACTAGTAGCTACTCCAATCATTTTTCCTCCTACTTTTCTTGGCTCCCAACTAGCTCTACCTCCTATTGAGAAGGCTTTTAATTCTCCTAATTCAATCTTTTCCCAAATATAATCATCAGATATTCTCCCTTTTACATACATCCTACCTTGCTCATCTACACTAGCCTCAAATAGTTTTCCTATAGTTCTCCTGCCATAAACTGAGTCGTTCCCGTGGTCAAATAACAAAGTTCCCATTTTAATATACTCCTCTGAGGCTTTTTGTAATAGTTCCTTAGGGAAGTATTCACCATCCCTGTCTTCAGAACTAGTTGAAGCATATCCTTCTATCTCTCTGTTGACTGTTCCAACGGCTTTCTTAAATTGTAAGTTAAAGTTAAATTGAGACTGTAATTGATTCATAATTTTAGGTTGTTATATTTTTATTATACTAATTAATCTTGTACATCATAATCTAAAGCACATCTACATCCGACAAATCTAGGTGGCACATCCCCTCCGCCTAATCCGTCTGTATCTGGATATATAAAGTCTTGAGGTACATATCCTAAACTCTCATTATGTTTACAGCCTTGAGTAACTCGTCCATCTGCGACTGAGCTCCATCTCTTTTTTATTACAGCCCCTGTTTGAATCTGGAAGTCTCTCACGGCATTAGCAGTTGATTCAGCATATACACTCCCTATTTCATTTACAGCTATTTTTCTTGCTCTACTTTTACTTAATACAAATATATCTTCTGCTTCTTTTAGATATCCCTCATAGGTTATATCTCCTTTCAAAGCTCCCTCTAAAGATGAGTATAATTTTAATTTAGTATATTTCTTCATCCCTTGAACAAACTCTTTTCTCTTTTCAATCTCTCTTAAAGCCTGTTTGTTGACTCTATCTAGGTTTATATCAAATACAAGGGTATTAGCTACATTTTGGTAGGCATAGGCATATGTTGTAATAGTAGCTCCCTCTAAGGTTTGAGTTATCTCTTCAAAACCAATATCTACAAGCATATCTATAGGACTACCTCCATTACTTTTACCAAAAGCTAATTTAGTCACTCCCTTAAAACTAGCAATCATTTTGTTAAATGATTTTGTAATCTTATTAGTAGTCTTGAGTTCTAATTCAGTTATGAATTTACCTCTCCTTTTATTCTTTACTTTCATTAGTGTTAAATAAATCTTTTATTCTTTTAAATACAGACTTTTGAGCCTCTATTTCATCTGGCATATTATTAGCTACATCTAAACTAGGACTGTCCATTAAATCTTGAGGTGCTAAGGATATAAATCCCGTTCCAGTGCGAACTTGCAATTCATCTGCCCAATCTTCTTCTATACTATCTAATCCTAACATATTTCTGGCTTGATTTGTGCTAATTAATCCGGCATCTCTTTGCTTTATAATGCTATCTACTTTTTGAGTTTCATCTACAAATTTTTGTTCTAATATATGTAGCTCATATCCCTCAAATCCTAAATCTGCCAATATCTCATCATTGACAAATCTTTCTATAGTTTGCTCATAAGGTCTTACGGCATTAAGATAAAACTCCTTCTGCATAGTGTTTGAGGCGGTTGCTTCATTAGCAGAGTCTGTAATACCTATCATAGACTTAGACATATCAAAAGCCGAACAAGCCTTCTCTATAAACTTATCCCTGCTTTTTGTGAATTGCATTTTATCTAAATCCCTATCAATAGTTATAACATCTTCTATAATGTTATTTATCATAGGTTTCCCACTATTTAAAGCCCCTTGATATTGTGATAATAATTGCTTCTTATATTCTTCTTTTTCTTCTTTAGATTTATGAGCAATCTCATCTTTTAGCTTTATAATTGTAGCCGGTGTAGCAGAGTTCTCAAAGAATTTAGTATTGAATACAATAGCTCCTAAATCTGCTTGAATTTCTCTCATTATAGCCTCAACTCTTCCCACTCCATAGACATCTGAGTTATTCAATGATTCATTATACATTTCTTCTGGTGCCCATCTGGTCAATACTCTTCCGTTCCTGTACTGTATATATTCTAACAGCTCCCCTGTAGCAGATACTTTCTTTCTCATATATTTTGGGGACACTGTATCTAGTTTGACTACTCTAGGGTTAAAAGCTATCTTTTCAACATATGTATCTCCTACAATCAATAAATTCCTTACCATTTCTCTAATCTGTAATAATGTAGATGAATTCCCACTAGTTCCAGAGAATATTTTTTCAATAGCCTCTGTGTTTACATCTTTTATTTGTTTACCGTCTTTTTTCCACTCATAGCCTCCATTAGCTATTCTGTTTACAATTTTATTGACTAAGGCATAAACTATAGCGTGGCTTTCATATATAAATATTAAATCCGAATTTTTCCACTTTTTAATTAATCCTTGAGTCTTATTTTCTGATTCTTCAAAAGTATCTAAGACTACTGCTTTAAATTTCTGTATTTTAATCTTCTCTTGTTTTAATGGCTTCATATATTTTCTTCTTAATAGTTCTTATATACTTTAGGTTAATATTGTATTCTGCTGATATTTTTTCAAAAGGTTTCTCATTAATAATATCTTGAGCTATTCTAATATCATTATACTCTTTTAATCCCGTTGAGCGAATTATTTCCTCGTGGACATCTTCTATTTCTCTTGTAGGCTCTACAGTCATTATAGCCCAATCATCTTCTTCTAGGAGGAACTCGTGTTTCCATATTTTCTTTTGAGTGGTCTCAATTGATATTCCAAATTCCTCAATACATCTATTTATAAATTTGTCTTTTAGTTCTGGGTTTTGTTCTATAGCCTCTATGGCTTCTAATAAATTCATAGTATTACAAATTCTATTTTTTTAGTTATAGCTCCATATCTTATAGCATCCATAATATGATTATAATCATCTATAGGTTCATTTGTAGGCTCTTTATTTTTATCTAGTTTATAGACATAGTTTTGTAATTCATTTGCTAAATTCAAACTATCCTCTGTATAGTATACTTCTATTTCTTGTAAAGCTCCGATCCCAAAAGAAACTGAGCCCTTAGATTTATCTGCTCCCATAATATCAAATCCATATTGCCTTATTTCTTCAATAGATTTAGGCTCTGCACTATCTGCTATTATAGTTCCGTTTACTCCTAAAGTTCTCATCCTTCCGGCTATATGAGAATTCAATAAGCCCCTCTCATAAATAAGTTCTTTTAGATATAGTTTATTATTATGTTTTTTGATCTCAACTAAAGCAGTAGGGTCATTTGAATATCCAAAATCTAATCCATAGCTTGATGAATAAGGTAGTTGCTCAAATTCTTCATTTGTAATAGGGTGCCAATTCTTAAATATTCTACCTCTTTTACCAGACGGCACATAACCTTTAATCATATTGTAATAATAATCTGGTCTCCTGTGAATAAAAGACTCCATTGTATCTACTGACTCTTTAGATAAATTGACTATATTATCTTTATAACTAGCTTCAATATAAGTTGTGTCTGGTCTATTTTTAGGCACTGGGATATAGAAGTCTTCAATCTCTGAGTCTTGCAAGTTAAACCATCGTCTTATAATCCAATGATTTTTATCTGGCATATTGAACAATAATATAATATTGTTCTTAGCTTTTGTAGTTCTAATAGAAGTATCTAGGTTATCAAAATCTTCTTCTGTGATCTCATCAGCCTCCTCAATAATAATTGTAGTATAACCAGCTAAAGATTTTAATTTAGCTTTATTTTGTCCTGAGGACTGCTTAAATCCTTTTGAATCAATAGAATTATTTTTATAATTGTATTTCATATCCCTATCAGCAGTAGGTTCTGGCAATCCATACTCCTCTAATCTGTCTTTTACATCTTGCCAAATACTTGAACGGATATCTCCGGCTATAAGCCTCATAATAGCTATACGGCTATAAGGTCTTGTAATTGTGTCTATAATAGCTTTTTGACTACCGGCATAGCTTCTACCTCCGGCTCTTCCGCCATATAACAAATAATATCTTGTATTATTAGTTATTAGTTTCTTGTAGGGTTTCAGTAGATTGATATCCATTTGTACCATCAATTATGTTTATGTTCAACTCTGAGATAATTTTGTCTCCTTGAGTTGTGTGGTCTATGTTCATCTGTGCTTTCCCTATACTCCTATCTAACATCCTTTCTATTATATCATAACCTTTCTTACTTAGTATTTGAGATATAACAATTCTAACTATAGCCGGTTGGGTTTTATCTTTTCCTAAAGTCTCTAATTCTTTTATAGTGGCATTAATCAAAGACATATATACAGCCTTGACTTCTTGAGCCGTCACTTCTTTTATCCCTAAAGCTTGTAATTGTAATATAGTTTCAGTGACTAGCTTTCGTGGTCTACCGTTTTTATTTCCGCTTTCTCCTTTTTTCCATCTAGGTTGAATTTTTTTATATCCCATAATCGTTGTAAGTTAGTTGTATAGTTATTTCTTCCTAAAAGCTGATAAAGGATAAAATACGAGTGAGTTTCTATAACCTCCTTCATAAGTTGGGACTATAGGTGTAACTCCGTGCATATTCTTCCAAGCCGGATACACTAGTATAGAATTATTAGCACTATCCATAGTTGCATTATAATCTGGGATATGTAAATTACCTCCTGTGGCATTATTTCTTTTAGTTATGATAACATTTGAAGCTCCCTTTATATTAGCATTATCTCTGTGAAAGTCTGCAGAGATATTACAGTTAGTAATTGAGCTTGTCCAAAGATTACCAAACTTCCATTTCTTTGGGACACTCTTAAATAACTCTGTTTGTTTTTCCCACTGGGTAGGTAGTATTTCTTTTATAAGCTTTTCAGACTCATTAGCAAGTAATAGCATAGCTCTAATAAAAGTTTGAGCTGAGGGTACTAAGTGAACTGAACTCATACTTGGATATGGTCTTTTCATGTGAGCTTTTGGAGGTACACCCCCTATAATAGCTGAGTATTGAGCTACAACATTCTTATACTTATATTTTCCTGTAGCTTCATCTTTTCCATCAGTTGGCATTCTTGCATTTAAATTTTTTGGCACTCTATCGCTTCGAACTTCTGCATTAGCTATATCTGCCAATTTACACATATACTCTGGCATTTCCTTAATATAGAATCCTACTGGCTCATCGTTTTCGTAGAAGATACAATCTTCTGTTATATTAGGTTCGTAGCTAGGGCAAGTATCTCCCATTTTTACATTATGTTCTACTTTTATAAGGTCTACTCTTTTCATATATTTTTCCATTTAATTCTAATATCTTGAGGCTCTAAGAATAAATATACTTCATATCCTAATTTCTCAAATATCTTATAGGTTTTAGTATCTGGTCTACCTTTGCTGGGTATACAAATCTTAATTCTTTGATTCATATTCATCCTTAATATTTTGCAATAAGTTTATAAGGTGTTCTCCAATATATACATCTTTACTTCTGGCATACTGGCATAGCTGGTATGCTTTCATATAATCTTCCGGTGTGAATTCAATCTGTATAGATTTTCTAACTCCATCTGCCATACTATCTAAATTGCCATCTATTTCATCATCTCCTTCGTCTAATGCAGAATAGTCTACATCTTGCTCCCAATTAGGGATAAACAATCCCCAGCTCCTCAATTCATCCGCTTCCCACTCATTTCCTAATACTTCCCAATCCCATTGTCCATAACTAACATTGTCTTTTATTATAAACTCCTTTTTTTGTTTATCTGTCCATCCTTCTACTTTTTTTACCGGAACTTCTGTATATCCTAACTCTTGAAGGACTCTAAGTCTCATATTTCCTCCTAAGACTACATTATTCTCATCTATAATAAGTGGTCTGGCTTCTAACATATCTGGGAAGTCTATCAAAGATTTTTTGAGTTTTTCCTTTTGTTCAATAGTTATATCTCTAGGGTTATGGTCGTTAAGTTTTAAATCTGATATATTCATTTTACTTACTGTATCTGTATGAATTATAGTTGCCATAATTGTATTCTTAATTCTTAACTAATATTTTAACTAATTTTTCTATCTCCTTACTCCAATCAAAGTCTTCCTTAATCCTATTATATGCTTTTTCTTTTATGCTTGTCAATTCATCTGTATCTTTTTTGAATAGTTTCTCTATTTGACAAGCTACTGCCCAAAATTCATCCACTGTAGCTCTAAAGAACGGCAATCCGTCTTGTCCTGAAGGTACATAGGTATAAGAATTATGCCAGTGCCAATATTCCATAGGTAATAGCTCCTCTTCTACTGATGAATTATTAGCCATAATTAAAGTTTTTGTTGCCATAGCCTCTAGATATGGTAATCCAAAGCCTTCTCCTCTAGCTGAGGATAATAATAAGTCACTAGCATTGTATATATCATTGAGGCTTGATTCATCAACTCCATTAGCTGGGTTCAAATCTTTAGCCGTCAAATAATCTTTTCCTTCTTCTAGATTATGCAAGTCTAAATATTGTTTTAGATTTCCACCGACATCCACTAACCTTGAGTGTATATATAGTTTTGAATTAGAATTAATCTTCTTATTATATTCTGCAAATATAGCAATTGAGGCTGGGATATCTTTTCTCCATTGATTTCTGGCAATTATAGATATAATCTTAGTATCCGATTTAGCCTCAAATAGCTCCTTCTTGAGCCTTTTTCTTTCTGCCCTTCCCTTTGGGTAAAATACACTAGTATCTGCTCCGTGGTACATAGGTTCAGCCGTTTTAATCCCTGCTATTTTCATTTGTTCTTTAGCAAAATAAGTGTACGGGATAAGGGTGTCAAAAGCATTGAGCTTTCTGAGCCAATCATAATTTTTATCTAATTCAAACTTAGAATCAATAGGGAAGTAAAAATGGTATCTTGCTTTTGTAAAAGGTTTTATCTTTTCAATGGCACTAGCTACTCCATCTCCATTAGGGTCTAAGGCTTGAACCATAGTGACTATATCGTGAATTATAAGCACTTGGTCAAATCTATCTTCAGATAAAAATTTTATTAATTTGAATCTACCGTGAAGCTCCCGCCCATCAAAAGCTGGGTGGATAATTAATCTAGGGTGCCTTCTTAAATCTGAGTGTTCTCCACTTTCATTTATTCCTAAGACTTCAATTTCTATATCTGGTATTTTTTCTAATAATTGAGTTATTATGTTTCTAGACACTATCCCAAAGCCTGTATTACAAGTTGGAGTATCTGCATATATAAGTAATTTCATACTATTTATCTTTAACTGGTGCTATTAATAATAATGTAAGGGATATAAGGACTACTACAAACATTATAGGAGCTAATATTATAAATATTACAGCTCTGACAAATGATTTTAGGTAAAATAATATTTTCTTTTTCATAAGTTTATCTTAAAGCATTATAAGTAGATAATACTTTTTCAATATATAGTGGACTTTTAGCTTTCTCATAAATTTCTTTAGCAAAATAACCATCAGCACAATAGTCAGATATTATAAATTTTGTATTTCCTAATAGACTAGCTTTGAATATAAAATTATGGCTATCCATATGGCATAGCTCTACTAATCCACTATCTAATCTTATGCTATGGTCTTTATTCTCTTGGTGGAAATGTATAAAATCATAATCCGCTCCTTTCCCTTGAATATTATCCCATAAATCTTGATAAATTATAGTGTCATCATCATTAAAATAAATCCAATTTTCTTCTGTTCGTGGTACAAGATCTAATCCAATATTCCTCTGCCCGTGTCCTACTACACTCCCTTCAACTTTACTAGCTATATGTAATGAATTATATGGTAATAGTTTTTTATCTGGTATCTCTAAACTATCGTGAACTACAATCCAACTATAATTTTCTTTAGGGATGTTTATAGAATAAGCTATAGTATGTAGATTTTCTGGACGGCTACAAGGTGTAATTATATATAAATACATACTATTTTATTTTTATTATCCAACTAGTATCATCAAATGTTTCTAAAGGTTCTCCTAAAGTGTCTTTTACAGCTTGTAGCACCTCTGGCATAAATGAATCGTGCCCTGCAATATATCCTCCTTTTTTAACTTTATTTTTCCAAGCATTTATATCTTCTACTACGGAACTATATGAGTGGTCTCCGTCTATATATACTACATCAATACTATTATCTGCATAATCTTTGGATCCTTCTATACTTAATTTTTTAACCTTTGTAATATTAGAATAATCTAATAACATTTTATCAAACATTTTTTCAGCTTCTATTACAGCCTCCCAGTGATAAGGGTCTATACAATGTAATTCTTTACAATGTAAAGCTAAAACTTGACTACTAACTCCTGAGAAACTACCTACCTCTACTACAAAATCTTTATCTGTTATATATTTTTTAGCTAAATCTACAAGCCCATCAACTTTATTTTCATAAGATAAAGGACTCCAATATACTCTAGGTGTTTCTAATAATTTTTTAATTCTTTCTTGAATAACTTTTTTACTATAACTCATAATTATTTACTATTATCTAAATTAAATGGTATCTTAAATTGTTCTCTATCTGGCATACCTCCCCACTTACAAATATATCTGTATTGATTAGATAAAAATCCAGCATTAATATAGTCTTTTATATATTGAGGGGTTATACTGCCATTTAAAGTTTGTGAACCTTGTCCATCTACTCCTAACTCATATAACTCTTTATCTGTACAAATAAAATTTAAATCTTTTAGTTTCATCCTATAGTGATAATCATTATCTTCATAGTAAGCCGGATAAAATCCTTCATCAAAATATCCTACTAGGTTTATAGCTATATTTTTTCTTAATGCAAAAAATGAAAATCCGCCTGCAGCCGAAGCAAAGAACGGATGTCTTTCATATTCTATAGCTAACTTTTCAATCTCTGCTATAGCCTCATTTTTTAGTATATTATCATCATTACAAATAACTACTATATCATCCCAACTAGACATTTGAATTCCCAAATTCCAACTTTGAGCTACTCCTAAATTACTAGCTGGGACAATCTCTATTCCTTTTATATCTGGCAATTGTCCATTACTGTTATCTATTACAATTATTCTATCTGGCTTTCTTTTTAATTTATCTACACTTTCTAATAATCTTTTTAATAAATCAAATCTAGTAAGGGTGGGGATAACTAAATTAATCTTTAATTTTTTTTTCATAAATTGATTTATATCGTATTTAGTCTTCATAGTGTTTTATTAATTAATCTTTTTTCTTATACTTAGCTAATATTAGGGATATGTTTTGTTTACTCATATTGTATTTATCTGCTAACTTTTGCAATGTATATCTTTTTTGTAGCCTGTCCATTGCTATTTTCTTATGCTTTAAATCTTTTATTAGAGATATATCTACATTATCAATAATCCGGTTATGCTTTTTTCTATACTTAATATAATTATCTACTTTTTCCTTTTCAAAAATACTTATTTTTATTCTTCCATATCTTGTAGGGTAGCTATTATAATCATATTTACCTCCGAATATCCCAATCATTTCACTATTAGTATAATACTCTTTTCCTTTAAATATTATCATTGTATTATCTTTAATAGTCTTAATGTACTCTATAATTATATCATAATTTATAAAAGTTGTAAAGTTTGACATTTTCTAAAAAATAAGGCATAATGTATTTACAGACAGCCGAAGTCTATAAACGGGAGAAGATAAATAAGCCCAAATGAATACATCTACACAAAATAACTTGAATTCTAAGAATCTTTTGAGGGTTCTCTCATATTGTGTAGATATATGGGAGGCTTCTCAAAAGGTTTTTAGTTTATATATATGTTGAATAAAATGCACAATCAATTAATAAAAGAATTAGATAAAATTGATAATAATAGTGCAGTATCAGTAGGTAAGGCTTTTCCACTAGTATATAGGGGAGTAAAAGAGCAAGGCTCAATTATGGATGCTACAGATTTAATTAAAAGATTACAAAATTTTGAAGCTAAGGTTGGATATATTCAAAAAGCACATATTCCAAAGATAATTCAAATTATTATAGAAGATAAAGGTAAAAATAAGGGTAAGACTAATTAGTCATGCCCTTTTCTTGCTTTTATACAAATATGTATATCAATTGAGGTTTTCACAAGGTTAGCTCAATAAAATTAAACAAACCTAAACTCTTGCCAAATATAGATAGTTGGGGTGGAGTATAGAGCAATCATTATTCCACTATAATCTCCCCAGCTATGTATATATAGGAGTGAAGTTCTTATCTAATATCCTATGTTTTGGAGGTAAAGGCATATTAGAAGAGTTTATAAAATAGATTCATAATCTACAGATTGACAATCTGATAAACAATATATCTAATAGGACATAAGGAGGATAACTTGATATATATAATCACAAAATGAAGACTTCTATAGGTTAGGAGATTAGAAATGTTTTGTATATAATATTAATGTTCCCTTGCCTTTTAAAATCGTGACTCAATCTAATTTGAGAATTATTTATCTTTATGTGGGATATATTTACATTAATAGACAAGACAGAATTGTAAAGTTTTCAAGCTTTAATTCTGTTTTTCAATCAGATAAATACTACCAGTGCCAAGACTTGCAAGATAAACAATTTTATATCCGAAGAGGTACTCAAATTATGAAGCCTTATTATTACGACTGCAAGTTTCTAAACACAATTCAATCCGCCTAGCTTTTAGGCATATAGGAGATAGCTTTTATCTCCTTTTTTGTTGTAAATACTTGACAAGGTTTATAATTTATGATATACTATATTTATAGTAAGGATAATAACTAATCACTACACATTATGACAATGATAACTGGTAAACAACTAAGCCCTGTAAATTCTAAAGTTCTAATTGAACAAGCAGACAAAAGAGAAGTCCAGATTGAAGGTACCGTTGGAGGTTTCAAGCAATGGCTTGCTAATGGTAGAGTTGTAAAAAAAGGAGAAAAAAGCTTCAAGATATTTGTTCCTAACTTCAAGAAAGATAAAAAGACAAATCAAGATGAGCTCACAAATTATCGTATGGTATCAGTATTTGATATCTCCCAAACAGAACCTATAACTTTCTAATTATTAATCTAAATATAACAATATGAAAACTACTAATGCTATTAAAAAAATTGAGAAGGCTACCGGCAAAACTCCTACTATTGAACATGCTAATTGCTATGTATTAGATTACAATGCTGAATATTCTTTAGTGTTTCACGACCAGTATAAAAGTGCTATTTTGATTCATATAAGAAATAATCAAGACCCCGACAATCTAATGACAGATTATTTTAGCTCAATATTTTTTGACAATATGAAACAAGCTTTAGAATTCTTAGCTAATAGATAATTTAGATGTAAATCTAGCACTAGTCTCTTATTCAATTAGGAGGTTAGGCTAGGGATAAATTCCCTAATAGGTAGAAGTTAGAAAGGCAACTAACACAGTGAATAGTTAACACTAAGGACTAGTCAAGCGAGAGCCACTAGTGGGAGTAAGTGTGTTGTAAAAGATATGCTCCCATACCATCCTAATGCAAGGTTCGAATCCTTGCCTACCTGTATACATATAGTTTATTAGATATTTTATAATTTTGATAAAATATTTATAAAAACACTTGACAACTTTTATAAATTATGATATTATTAATTTATAAGAAGGAGAGTGAATTGAATCGAGTGCAATTATTATATAGCCACCGTATTCAAAAGCTCAAACTTCTATAGGTTAATAACTAAATAACACACTTATATGGAAGAATTCAAAAAGCAATATAATCAAATCTGGAAGGATATGGGTTTTATAACAGACGGAGATAATTTTGGAGTTAATCTATTTAGAGGAGCATTTTGGATAACTGCAATATCTATTATAGTTATCCCAGCAATATTCTTATTTTTAGAATTTATGTGGTACTTAGATTATGTTTCTCCCGGGATTTGGCAATAATTATTAATTAATTTATATATCATTATGACTAAAAACGAAGCCCTACACTCATTACATAGAAGCCTACAATATCTAGAGAACGAACAAAACTACTTTTATTCAGCAAGATGGACTCCAGAACAAACTATTACTTATAGTGGATTTGTAAATAGAATAAATGTACTATGGATAGCACACTCAGATTTGCTTGGAGATAGAGAACATTTGATTACAACTTTAGAACTTATAGATAATGAGACTGTAAAGCATAATAAAGATATCTTAAAGAAAAGCAAGGGAATTGTTCAAAATGCTATAGATAATGTAATTAATCTTATTAAAAATTAATAATTAATATATCCTAGAAAGGAGGCGTAAACTATGAGCAATATAATAATAGATATCATAATAATAATAGGACTAATTGTACATACAATATGGTGGCTAATTAAATTAATAATTATCTTCCCTATAGGTATGATTCTAGTAGTAATTACATATATATGCTATTGGATATGTTCAATATCTAACTGGCTATATAATATATATTACAATGAGTGGATAAATCATCCTTTTAAATAATATAACAAGTATGGAAAGCATAAAACGAGAATTATTAAAAAAACCTTTATCAAACCTAAAATGGAGTAAATAATAATTAAATAAACGCCTATGATATAATAAGTACAGTACATTAACATATAAGGCTTTTCCTTGACTTGATATAAGTATACATATATCTGTCTATATGCTTATTAATAAACATTATCATAAGAATAATGTGCTAAGTAGATAACCTAATTATTGCATAAAAGGTCTTTAGACGAAATAATTAGGAGGTCAGGGAAGAGCCTTATATACCCAGATTACGACTGTTGACTCGCAAGAGTATTATTATTAAATTAAACATATTAGAAAATTATCTAACCGCTCATTATCTAAAAAAACTATATACCGTTTCAAATGGAATATAATATTGATAATGTATGCTTTAATGGTATTGTATTTTATAATGCTATTTAAAAAAGCTATAATATGATTATAACTTGACAAGATTTATAATTTATGATATAATATAAATGTAATAGGTATTAATTAATGTATACACACTATGACACAAGATACAACTGATTTATTACAAAATGATTCTAAATATCCTATAGAACCTGAGGATAGCTGGGACTATTATGTACAAGAACAAGAACGAAGACAAGAAGTTATAAGAAATATGGAATTCATCAAAGATGAAACCGTAGATTCAGAAGGTTATGATAACTGGATTATTATGAAAGTCTATATGTTTATGTATGCTAAGCCTAACTATACAATGCATCTAAATAGAGTTCGAGGGATAATTCAAAACTGGTTATCTATAACTACATATGGAGAATTGTTAGAAGCTCAAATTATAACTGAGGAAGATATTATTAATCACTATTATAAATAAACACTATGGCTACAATGCAAGAAATATTCAAAACATTATCTGATTTAGATATATCCAAATCTGTAGAAAAAAAAGAAACTTTAAATTATTTATCGTGGGCAAATGCTTGGACTTTACTAGTTCAGAATTATCCAGATAGCAATTATACAGTTTATCAATATGATGGTAAGCCCTATATTGCAGATTCAGATTTAGGATATATGATTCATACTTCAGTCACAATTGAAGGCAATACTATAGATATGTATTTACCGGTCTTAAATCACAAAAATAAGGCTATGCTAAACAGAGATTATACATATACTACAAGATATGGAGATAATACAGTCAATAAGGCTACTATGTTTGATATAAACACTTCTATTATGAGATGTTTAGTAAAAAATATAGCACTATTTGGATTAGGATTATCCCTATATAGAGGTGAAGATATAATTCCTCAAGAAGAATATGTAGTTCAACCTTCATCAGTAAAACCTCCTAAGCCAGAAGTTGTAATGGATTCAGAAACCTTTTACAATATTTTAAAGCAAGTTCCTAATACTCCTTATGATAAATTAATCAAAATGGTCAAAGCAAAATATGAGGTTTCAGAAGAAGTTGAATTAGCTTTATCTAATGCCTATATTCAGGCTGAGGAGTTAGAAGAAATAATATTAGTAGATTAAATATATGGACACTAAAATATTTATAGGTAGACTCAATACAATTAAAACTCAATATGGGGAGATTATAACTTTTGCAATATCTCCTAAAGATAAAGAAATTATTAATCAATATTCAAATAATCAAGGATGGTGCAATATATCTATAATGACTAATAAGAAAGGAGATAAATATGCTCAAATAGATACATATAGTTTGAGTAAAGAACAAATGGCTCCTAGTTCAAATTCAAATGATATCAAACCGGCTAAAATAGCCCCTGAGTCTGATGATATTAATTTAGATGAAATACCTTTTTAAATATTATTAATAAAGATATGCCTATGGAACACAATGTCCTTAGAACTAATATCAATTATAAATTATAATATACACTATGCAAAAGAGACACTATTATACATACAAAGAAAAGACTATAGAACTACTAGACAAAATGATATCTAATGGATTCAAGCCTACAAAAATTGAAAACGGTTCCGGAGTATCTGCCAGCACTATTAGAGAATTAATATATGGTAGGCACCATAATAGATATATCTTAAAAAGCACTGCAGAAAAGATAGAGTTTTTTTATGAAGAACTAAGAAATCAAGGCTATATAGTTGATTCAAATAAAGAAACTCAAGAAAAAATTACAGACAATATAGATGAATTTGCAGACAAAGATTTTGGAGGTACAGAATATACATTTGATGATTTTGATAAAGACACTCATTTCAATAATCAGAACAGAATTCTAAATACACTAAAAGATATTTTGAATCTAATAAGAGTTATATTCTTTTCATATATAGGATATATAATCTTATTATCAATCATAACATTATTAATTATAAAGAACATATAAGTATGAGTACACTAATGAGAATCACAAAGAAATTAGCAAGAAACTGGAGAACCGTATTATTAGTAGTATTTATTATATCAGCTATAGGAAGAGAATCAGAAATTACAAGGCTAAAAGATGAATTATCCAAAGCCCAAACTAATGCTCCGGCTCCGGAAGTAATTACAAAGGAAGTTGAAAAAGAAGTTGTAGTTGAAAAAGAAGTTGAAAAGAAAGTTGAAGTTGTTCCTCAAGCTTGTAAAGATTTGATTGATCTAGATGATGAGATTATAAACAAAGTAGCAATATATTTTGATAATATATCTGTATCAGCTCAAAAAGGAGATTTGTTTACATATATTGAAGATAGCACTGTAGCTATTGAGAAATTGAATAAATTTATAACTCCAAATGTAGATAAAAGACTAAATCTAAAAAGCGACTGTTTAAAATAATTTTATATATCTAAAGAAAAAAGGGAGCTAAACACTCCCTTTTTTTATTGAGATGTGATTATGCAACAGAAATACACTCCGTATCTGTCTTAGTAAGCGGTCTCATATTATAGAGATTATAATTCAAGATATGCCCTCCAAGCACTGTATATATATTATTATTGAGTAAGTCCACACACTCATAATATTGATCATTTTCTAATCTGCGAACTGGACTCTCAAAGCGAACAAGCCGAAGTTCTGTTTTGATTTGAATATAACCTTTGTAGATAAAAAGAAACCGGAGAGGTTTAGGGAGCAGTTCCATTGCTATAAGGAGCAAGGTTTACATTTATATTATAACATAAAACATAAAAGACTAGTCGTTGGATCTAGTCTTTTATGCTATTTCAATATATGAACACTATGTATTTCCAAAATATATTATATCTCCCTAATAATATATCTTGAGCCTCTAGCACACTATGACGAAGCTAAAGGCTATATATATTATAGCATATTA